>Ga0307509_10003609_pt1 | contig 23261 bp, 27 predicted proteins | sample 10_EM_MG_FD_202245 | JGI IMG/M metagenome (GOLD analysis project Ga0307509, IMG submission 202245) | Populus trichocarpa ectomycorrhiza microbial communities from riparian zone in the Pacific Northwest, United States - 10_EM | ecosystem: Host-associated > Plants > Roots > Unclassified | place... | reverse complement strand
CTTGCTGCTATCGGTCGAGGGAACCTTGTAGTGCTACGGTACTTGTTGGAGAACGGTGTTGACCCTAGGCGACGGGATAGCAAGGGAAAATCATATGTGGACATTGCACGGGAAAGGGAGGGGGAATACTGGGAGGAGGAGGTAGATATGCTAAAGAAAGCTTGGGACAAGGCTGGCGGCGGAAGGGAGAGCAGGGCTGACAAAGCGAGGAATCCTTCATCGACCCATAAAGGCTCCTCTCCCAAACCTAAAAAGACAACAGACGGAAAAACAGCATCTTCCTCCTCACGTCGCCCCAACCATACCTCCACTTCTTCATTAAACCCGAACATGCCGCCCCGCCGCTCCTCATCGGTTAACCCTTCTAAATATGACAACACTACCGCGGTGTCTGATCACGAATCCGCTGCAGAGCCCCTCGGTCCACCCCGACCCCGAAGGAAGTCTAAGCGAAGCGAGTCCGATTCCATACCCCCAGTCACCGCAAAAAAAAAGCGACGACTAATTTCAGCCAGGGATTTGGCGGAGGAAAGGTCACAAGATATACCAAAATCTACGCCCACTGGTGGAGATGCTGAGTCTAAGGAGTCTAAGTCATCAAGTCTGAGATCTACCGATAGGCCCTTGAGGAAACACCGGCCCAGCAACGACGATTTCAAGCAGGAAAGGTCTGTCATAAACGTGTTGTTTGATCGGGGGGCTCACAAGACAAGGTCCGATCGCAACGATACAGGCCTGCACAAGCCGGAGGGCAGCACCAAGGATAAAAAATCCTCCATCAAACGTGAAAGGACACGTTCCCCCGCATCCCGTTCGGAATCCGGGCGCAGGTCCGACCACGAAGGAACTCGGAAGCATAAAAAAACAAAAGATCGTAGAGAAGAGCATATATCACAGAAGAAGAAATATGATAGTGATAGCTCTACCAAGAGAGTGAAGGAGGAGCCGGCCGGAACCAATAGGCGAAAGCTCCATCCTGATGATGCGGTCGGAAGGAAAGATTCTGCCAACAGACCGAGACGACTTTCTCGAGGCGAGGGGGCCTCCGAAAGACTCCATCATGATAGAAGGGATGAGGGGAGGCTGCGCCGGGGTAAATCTAGGGATGTTCCCGAGAAGCATAGGGAGATGGAGAGGTCTGACCGCGATAAGAGGATCAAAGCAAGGGAGGAAGAGGAGAGACGCAGGGCGAGGGAAGAGGATGATAAGCGGAAGGCTCAGGTTGATCTAGAAGCAAGGGAGCGCAAGCGTCAGATTTATCTGACAAAGGAGCAGCAAGCCATTCAAAAGAAAGCTGAGAAAGAATCCGAAGAGGCTAGGCAGGGGGAAATTGTCAATCGCGAACTAGAGCTCCGAAAGCAGCGCACTGAGGCCGAGCGAATTGAACGGGAGAAGCGAGAGAAGAGGGAAGAGGAAGAACGTTTGGCAAGAGAGAAGGAGGCCAGGGAGAGAGAGGTTAGGGAGAGGATTGCACGCGAGGCTCGTGAACGGGAGATACGTGAAGCTAAAGAGAAGGAAGAAAGAGAAGCTCGGGAACGTCAAGAGCGGGAGGCAGAGGAAAGGCGTCAGGCTGAAATCAGGAGAAAAGAGGAGGAGAAGCGCCTCGAAGAGGAAAAGAAGCGCGAAGAAGAAGAGAGAAAGCGCCGGGAAGAGGAGGAGGCACGTAAACTCGAGGAAGCTAGGATCCAGGAGGAAAGGCGACTCGAGGAAGAACGCCAGAGGAAGCTCGCCGAAGAGCAACGCCTCAGGGAAGAAGCTGAAAGGCTCCGTCTTGAGCAGCAACGCCGTGAAGAAGAGCGAAAACGTGAAGAAGAGCGGAAACGTGAAGAAGAGCGGAAACGTGAAGAGGAGCGCAAGCGGCAGGAAGCTCAGCGAGAAAAAGAAGCTCGAGATCGCAAAATCGCAGAGGAACTCCAACGTCAGCTTGCCGAAGAGAGGAGGCGCAATGAGGAGGCCGCTGAGAGAAGACGACTGGAGGAGGAAGCTCGGCAGCTTGAGATTGCTCGCCGGGAAGCGCTTCCTTACGCCCTCAGACATGCAGTGGAATCTCCCGCCGTATTGGAAAAACCAAAGTTCCTACCATTGTACTGTGCCACCTTCCCCGCAGGCTCTCCCTGCCCCTCGTCAACTTTGTCAACACCGGTTAAACCAACTGGGAATGGCGTTGCGCAAGTTAACGGTGTTGGAATCATGAGGTCCTTCAAGTGGATTCTAAATGTTCAAGCAGCATTGGTTCTGGGGGTCACTGACCTTTCTCTGGCTGGATGTAAGTTCGAGTCTAGGAGCTCCCGTCAGGTATGATTGAACTGACCAAATATAGGCACTGATCTCAAGCGTCGTTCGATAACCCACGAGGAAAGATTCCGAATGTGGTCAGTTCTTTCTGTGATGCTCTGTGAGAGCTCATATGACAGTCACAAACCCATCAATGAACTCGAGAATGCGCGCAGGGAAGAGAGATCTAAGTTCCTCTCAATGGAGCCAGTGTTCTGGATAAAGGCATGTTCGCTTATCCCCATGCCAATCATTTCCTATATCTAATTAGGAATAATTTAGCTCGACGACTTTATCGCTCTCATTAATACAGACCCGAAATATTCCTCCCTTGCAGCTTCGAATCTCAACACCATCGATGTGGACATGACTTTTGCAACCTCCAACTACTCAACTCCCGTCAAACCCGATACGAATGGAGCCATTGTCCCTGTAACGCCCGCCTCTACAAGCAAGGAAGAAATGGCGTTAAGACTCTCCAAGCTATTTGGCGCACCACCTCCTTCTACACCTACCGTATCCCCAACCTCAAACTCCTTCCTGCCGATTAGTGCTGCTTCCACAGGAGGTGGTTCGGTAAATCCAATGCCGCCCCCTGGACCTACAACTATTACTACTGCTACAGGCGTCTCATCATAATTTTCCTTATTTCTTTTTTATCTTTTTTATCTTTTTTATCTTTTGTTCTTTTGCTCATGGGGGTGTTCTTGCCTAGGTTCATTTTTCATTTTTCATTTTTCCCCTCCTCGGTCTTCCGGTCTCGCATGTGCATTGCTTCATCCGCCCATCCATCCGCTCATGCACTGGGGGGGGGGGGACCGTCGGATTGGGATGGCGGATGAGAAACTTTTCGGAACTCTTGGGGCGTGGGGGAATTGTACCAGGTCGCGTCTTTTTCGTTTCTTTTTTATCTTGAGCCATGTTTGCTGTCTTATGGGGGTTTTCATTTTTCAGGGTAAAGAGATTTTTTTAGCAATGGGTGTGCTTTGGTTTGCTCTATGCATGTTTGTTGGGGGTTGCTTCATGGAGGATGAAGACAGGAGCCACCAAGATCCTGATATCTTGATGCCGTTTCTCTTTTGCGATTTATTTAAGGTGTCTAGGGCTTAGCGTAGCGTATGTTCGCGAGGTGATACGGTATGAGAGTTTTCGTTTTTTTCTTCTGTTTTCTTTAAATTTTTGGTGGCGAGGAAGGCATACGATATGGTATTTAGCTTAAATCATTGATCATGGATACCCCACCTTACACAGGGTGTATTATTATTTAGCCTCATTTTCATGTCCAATTCAAATTAATGTCTTTCTTCTCTTTACAATGTCACAAATGGATGGTGATCGTGATTGGTTTGCTTAGTTAAATGATGATTTGATTGTTCGGAAGGAAGGCATTTTTATTTTGTGTTCGATGCTTGCTTTCTTTGCTCCATACAAGTTTATATCCCGATAGCTCTCCTGAGATAAGGGGGAAACGAAAAAACTTGAAAACAAGAGAAAAAGAAAGAAATTAGCGGGTTTGGAAGTATTGGAGGAGAACGTTCCTCTCCTGGCTCTCCTCGCCCCAATCCCTGACGACAACGCAAGAGCAATTGACGACCTTTCTAGCATTTCCTTCACGATCCAACGCACCTACACTAATTAGCCCTCCCCACTTGGGATTTGTGGGGAAAGAAAAGATAGACACTTACAAAGCCCAGCCCACTCCCCCAGTTTCTTCCCATCGGCAATTTTAATCAAGGGAATCTTGTGTTCGGAGCACAAAGCCTCCACGAGCTTCTTGTACGGCTCCTCCTCGCAACTCTCGTTGAGCACGGCCATGTGGGCCTGGCGACGATCCAACGCCTTGCTCGCCTCGCGGAGACCACGGGCGAGGCCGTCGTGGATGAGCGCATGTCTGAGGACTCCCTTGAGTGCTTCCTCGACGGACATCTGGCCCTTGGAGGCGCTATCGGCCGGGACCTCGATCTCGTCGGCGGGTTCGACGGGGGGGACTTCTTCTCCTGCGTCAGACTAGTGATAACACTTGTTAGTATGTTGTTGCCGTAATGTATAGAAGGGGGAGGTACCATGATTGCGATTTTTTTTAGATAAAAGTAATGTCTTTAACCGTCCTCGAAGAAATTCCGTTGGTGGTGGTGGTGTTGCTGCTTGAAGGAAGCTGGGAAGGAAGAATAAATAATCCTCGTTCGTAAAAGTTTCCCTCTACCGGACCGTTCCGATTTTCGCTGTGTGGTGGGTTTAGATAGCGGGGTTCAAAATGGAACTAGGGTTTCGGCCCTAGCCGTCACTCAGTTTCCTACCAATGCCCTCTCCCACAGGGACGGGGCTTGGCGCGCACACACAACTCCCACCACTAGAGGGGATGTGAGAGGTTATAGATAAAAACATCATCGACAGCAATCGAACCCGACCAACGACCCCACGACCAGCGAACGGTTAAGTCTAACTAACACACTACAGCATCGATGGCCAAAGAAAAGTCTGGTAAGTTTTTATCAGCAAAATCCTCCCCCTTTCTATATATATATTTTACACAGCGAGATTTTGGTCCACTAACGGAGGAATTACAGGGCTCGCCTACGGGCAGAACAAAGGCTACAATGGAATTACTCTCCGGGATCCTAAGCCTAAGGTTTCTCGTCGCAAAGGGGCCCTCAGCAAGAAGACCGCGTTTGTGCGTGAGATTGTGAAGGAGGTCGCTGGGTATGGCCTTTTCCTCTTAGCACTCCGTCCCCCCCCTTCACCAATTTTTACATTGGGGTTGGATGTTAATATTTGATGTGGGTAGTCTCGCACCGTATGAGAAGCGCGTTATCGAGTTGCTCCGTAACAGCAAGGATAAACGTGCCCGGAAGCTCGCAAAGAAGAGAGTCAGTCTCCTCCCCCCCTCCCCAATAATATCAAACAAACCGTTAACTTTCTGGGGTGATTACAGCTCGGCACTTTCGGCCGCGCAAAGAGAAAGGTCGACGAGCTCCAGAGGGTTATTGCTGAGTCGAGGAGAGCAGCTCATTAAAGGAGGGTGCTGGGTGATTGGGAGTATAAAAAAAAAGTGAATAATACTGTCTACTTTTTCGATCCTCTATCTCATTTCCTCTTTTCTTCTCTTTCCCTCTTTCCCTCTTGGTCGGATTTCGAGGGTTTCTACTTGTTTTGTCCTCTACCTCCTCCCCTCGGGTGGGGAGATAGGTCCTCGGTGTATTGCCGTAGATGGAAATGATACGGATTGGATTGAATCATGGGGGTTATTATGAGTGACATTCGCGAGGTCGGGTGTGAGGTTCCAGGGATGGTGTGCTATACGCTCAATTGGGGGGGTACGTGTGAGACGGGGCGGGATCTCGATACCTTGAGGACGGTGTTTCTGGTTCCGTTCCCACTCCTCAACAGGAAACCACTGCGGAGGAAACATGAGTACAAACGTATTCTTGAGAATATTCAATTAGACTGGGCACCACACGAACATCCAATGACCACCCCCACCATCTCTCAATCCACTCTCCCTTTACACACATAACACAAACCAAAGTTCGGTACAATTAAACGTGTTTGAGTGATACGAACCCCGCCCCGACCTATTCTCACAATATGCTAAAAGTACCAACCTAAAACGTTTCGTCCGATGCCCTTTTTATATTAAAAGTATCCATTTTCACCGCCCTCTCCCACGGTACAATGCCTATGAAACTGCCAAAATTTTAGCAGTGCATCGGCAAGCCTATGGGCAGCATGAGGAATGTTACAGGACTTTTTAAATATTATAAAGTGGAGGAAATGCCCTTTAAGTGCAAGCAAGGTATTGGTTGCATGGAACCCCATACAAAAATTAAATTTAAGTCACTTTCACACTAGTCCACACAATCGTGAACAATGAATACCGTATAGTTTTGGTCCCTTGGAAAACGAAACACGAATAAAAACAAGAAAGCACCCTAACCCTCCCAAATCTTCTATCCACAGGTCAGAAAAACGCCGGACTAATGAAACCAACAATCAGAAAACAATAAGCATCCCATTACGACCTCCCAAGTAGCCCACTAGATTCGTCATCACCTCCGAACCGCGGCCATCTGGGTCTTGGCGTACTGCTGCTACCGCCCCCCTCCCCGGACATCCACTTTGGCTTCTTGACATTTTCCTTTAAATCTTCGATCCACCCAGGAGTCTCGACTGTGTCGAGGGTATTCTTGACCCTATGGAAGAACCCTCCTAGGAAACCTTCTTGCGGCGCGATATCCGCCTCGTCGTCCTCTGTCAGGCGAATAGGGCCTGTGCGGCCCAACCTAGGCTGTTTTCCAGTAGCCCTCGAGGTCCCGGCATCAACAACGGGGGACCGGGCTCGAGCTGCCGGGAGAAGACTCCTTATGCTGGCCGAGCCACCAGAGGCACCAAGGAGCTCACGTTCAATTAAATCTCTGCCTTCTCTCCATCCTCCAGTACCAATATCCTCGTCCTCATCCTCGCCTTCCATCACGTTCCCGGAAATTCCGAACATGCCCTTCACCCACCCGTAAAAGCCGAATCCCGTCGCCGCAACAGGGAGCAGTATTAGTGCAGGGAAGTATCCATCGAAGCCTTCTCCAAGAGGAGTAAGGTTGATGAGCTTTCCGAGGAACTTGTAAAAAACAGTCTCATCTCCGAGAACATCCTTATCGAGCAATCCCGTAAAATTATAGGCCAATGGAACAGTTAGTCGTGCTGCATATGATGCATAAAAGCACGCTGAGCTTCCCGAGGTCATCCTTTTGACAAGTGCATGGGTCCCCCAGACTTTAACCGTCGTCAGGGATGAATAAGCACATGCACACATATATGCTATCCATGCCGCCGCAATCACTTGACCGGCGAGACCGATCTGGCCGCTCGTCGAGGACGGATGGTGAATGACTGTATAACTAACCAGCGAGAGTTTTGGGGCAAATCCATGAACAAACTCTGACCAAACTATGCAGACAGAGGCAAGTGCCAGAAAGGCGGCGATGACCTGATAGGCGTAGGGCAAAATGTAATAATGAAGTACGTGGCGAGTATAAGCGTTCAAAAAGGGTATCTTTTCAAAAATCGACGGACCAGAAAAATGCCTTGTAAACTTCAATCGTTTGGTTCTCGACGAGTCTAAAACCGCTTGTGCGTCTGCCGCTGACTGCACCAGCCCCTGCCACTCAGAGTTGAATCTAGCCTTCTTATGAGTCGCGATTTTAAACCGTCGTGTCAACGATGCCAGGTATTGTTCGGTGATTACCGGGGGTGCCCCAGTCCGCGACCGTATGGGAATCGCCGACTCTGGAAGTTGAAGCATATCACCAAGCTCTCCAATCCAATCTTGAAACTCTCTTGCAGATCCATGCCTCCGTTTCATTACTTCCCTAATCTCCACTTCAACATCTTCCAGGTTGTTTGTTGCATCCAGCAGCTTATCGTAAGCTCTAGGGGCATGCATCTGCATTCTCCTCAATTTCCCAGAAATGCTAGCATTCCGCATTATACCACGTGGTACAGCGACAAGACCATGACCCATAAGGAAAATAGCGATGGACAAGGCATAAAAGTATGACAATGCCATAACGAGGCTTTTGAGCGAGTAGAGATGCACACCGGAGGTGATAAAAACGTAGACAAGCCCCACAAGTCCGACAGATAAAACCATTAGCTGATATCGAGCATTTTCGCCGAGCGCTTCTACGAACCGATTTCGAGGGGAACGGTGACCGGAACTACTGTATGACTGAAGGATTGGAAGGACAGCCCTATGACAGAAAATGAATTATAAGCGGATGACCTAAAGCCTACCAGGAGGGTTCCCACCATGTCAAAACGAAGCATAGCCAGTAAGCAACTCGCCAGGCGACTAGGAGAACTCGTTGATGCAATACAACACCTGCGCCCCAAACATAAGTTACCAAATCAAAGCCCGACAAGGGGTAAAGAGGAGTACCTCGAGAACCGCTATCCCCCGCTGATGAGGAGGCGAGATCTATAGGCACTAGTATGACGATCGAGCAAGAGATTAATAGAGGAAAGAATGTAGCAACAATCAGATACTCTGGAGTGGTTCTTAACGGGAGATAGTGTCGCTGTAATAGCAAAACTACGCCGGTTAGTGTTATCAAGCAAAGCCCCGAAAATACTTCCGAAGTGAGGGCCATCGTGGGTAGTTGGGTAGTGGATAGGGCGGGGAAAGTAGGAGAAGGTGATCGGAGAGGTGTTGACGTGGAGAGAAAACGGACGGAGAGCTCGCGCATTTGGTTTGATAACCCCAGCACAGCTTAGTAAGGCCTCACTCGCCAGGTGGATGAGGTACTGGTAGTCTACTCGAGTGCTCGAGCATCTCTCCCACGCTGCCCAGTTTGGTAGCCGATGGTGTCACTCGTTCTGCAGTACCGTACCGGTATCGCTCTCAACAGCTGCGCTAAATAATAGCCTAAAAGGACCTTTAAAGCGCTCTTGCGAAGAAGCTCAAGTGTTACTCGCAGTTCCTCATAAACTGCTCTCAGAATCGCCTTTAAGCCCTAGAGTATGAGCACAGTATTAGACCGCCTCCACCACGCAGCACTGCAATACGGTGCTTCCATCCTGTCCTTAAAATTCACATTTCCTATAGTCTAACCCCAAACGAACTGTGGTAGCTTGGGTGGGTGAAATGTGCTGAGGGTCCCCACCAGCATCTGAAGTGGGGCCTTGGCGTTCTGAATAGTTCGCAGAGGGTTGCATACGCCAGGCGCTGCAAGCTGGGGTTCGTTCCTTCTTCCGCCCATACCAATCCCCCTCCGCCATCCTCCCCAAACTACTTTCATCTCTTGTCGACCTCCAACCATCGTTGAATTCCTTATACCATCATCTAGTTATCATACTTTCACCTTCTGATACACACCTTCTTAACAAAATCGTTTGGGAAAGCTAAAGATACGAAATAACGTTATACCGCCGAGGAAATGCCTGGATTAACATCTGCCTCCGGTTTAATCGGCCTTTTGGATGAACCAGATCAACAGCTGAAATGCTATGCGCTGCAGAACTTGGATAAGCTGGTGGATCAATTCTGGGCTGAGATTGCTGATAGTGTTTCGAAAATGTTTGTTGAAGCACCCGTTTTTGCGCCGCCGTAGATCCTACGGGTTCGCAGATGCATTATTATTTATTTCTGTCTAGGATCCCCTGGCGATGTTGATGTTTACTGACGAGCGTGGATGTGACAGAGAGGTCCTTTACGAGGATGATCAGTTTTCTGAACGCAACCTTGCTGCCCTAGTAGCTTCGAAGGTCTACTATCATCTTGGTGAATACGATGAATCTATGATATTCGCCTTGGGGGCTGGGGACTTGTTTGACATCACTGCAAAAAGCGAATATGTTGAGACCATAATCTGTGAGAGCCATTTCATCTTGCAGATCACCTAGGATAAAAACTAAGCCTGCTAACCAACTGAAATAGCGAAATGTATCGACAAGTACATTGTCATCAACTCCCACAATGACTCGCTTTCATCCGCCACCGTATCATCTAACATCGACGATCCCTCCTTTGCCATCTCAAATTCCAAGAAAGATGTGCAATCAGCCGTTCCTCAAAAGGCCGACCCTAGGTTGCAAGACATTGTTGAGCGAATGTTCCGGAAATGTTACGAAACAGAAGATTACAAGCCAGCTATAGGGATTGCGATCGAAGCTCGAAGACTCGACGTTGTTGAAGAGGGAATAAATCTAGCAAGCCGACGGAGTAAAGATAGGAAAGGGAAAGAAAAGAGCAGTGAGGAGGAGAAGGATGGCGGGGTAGAACTGATGGAATATGTTTTGGAGATAAGTATGAATGTTGTGCAGGAGATTGGGCTTCGGGAAAAGGTTCGTTCCATTCTTTCGAGGTTTCAATGCCGTAACTTTTGATGATAGAAGCTGACCCTAATGAAATCAGCTCCTCCGTCTTTTAGTCAGTCTTTTTCTCTCACAAAGCAGCCCTGATTATTTTTCCATCAGCAAATGCGTCATCCATCTTAACGATACATCTTTAGCTGCAAAGATTCTTCAAGAACTTGTGCAAAAGGAAGATAACAAGTCATTACTGGTAGCCTACCAGATTGCCTTCGATTTAGACTCCTCGGCCGCCCAAGAGTTCCTCCAGAAGGTTGCCAACGATCTTCCTGGCCCTGACGCCGATGAGTCGGATGCACTGAGTACTGCTGCAACTGCGGGTGGTGATACCATGGCCACCGACACGGAAGATGATGAGAATACTAAGCTTCTTGGGGGCAACGCTAGTTCAGCGGGGTCAATTTCTGGTAAGACGGGCAAACACTACCGCTCAATCCGACAAATCCTACGTGGGACCAAGAGCATCGAGATTGCGTTGGAGTTCCTCTTTAGAAACAACCACACGGATATGAATATTCTGAACAAGATCAAGGATTCACTTGAGGCTAGAAACTCTATCTTCCATACCGCCGTCACATTTTCCAATGCTTTCATGAATGCGGGAACTACTAGTGATGGGTTCTTCAGGGCAAATCTAGAATGGTTAAGCAAAGCCGTTAATTGGTCCAAGTTCACCGCTACTGCAGCATTGGGCGTTATACACCGCGGAAACTTGAGCCAGGGACTCAAGTTGCTAGAACCGTACCTGCCTCAGGAGGGTGTGTCTACCGGTTCTCCGTATTCCCAGGGTGGTAGTTTGTATGCTCTGGGTTTAATTTACGCCAACCACGGAACGGATGTGCTTGACTTTCTAAGAAAGCAGTTTCAGGGGACCTCGGACGAGATGGTACAGCATGGTGGCGCCCTAGGCTTGGGTGTTGCCGGAATGGCGACGGGTAACCAAGGTATCTATGACGATCTCAAGACCGTGCTGTGGAGTGATTCGGCAATCGCTGGTGAGGCTGTCGGGTTAGCTATGGGGTTGGTTATGCTAGGTACAGGGAGCTCCGCTTCATTGGAAGATATGGTCCAATACGCGCACGATACACAACATGAAAAGATTATCCGAGGCCTAGCAATCGGTATGGCCTTAATTATGTTTGGAAAGCAAGAAGCTGCCGATGACCTGATAAACACTCTTCTCGATGACCCGGATCCGACACTACGATACGGAGGTATTATGACAATAGCCATGGCTTACTGCGGCACCGGTAGTAACAAGGCAATCCGCCAATTGTTGCATGTCGCCGTGAGTGATGTCAATGACGATGTTCGCAGGGTTTCAGTCATGAGTCTTGGATTTATTCTATTCCGAAAACCGAATGCTGTACCAAGGATGGTGGAGCTTCTGAGTGAAAGCTACAATCCGCATGTCCGTTACGGTGCCTCTCTTGCCTTAGGTATCTCATGCGCCGGAACTGGTCTCGACGAGGCGATCGACCTCCTAGAGCCCATGATCAAGGACCCAACAGACTTCGTCCGCCAGGGTGCACTTATCTCAATGGCCATGATTCTAGTTCAACAAAATGACCAGATGAACCCTAAGGTTGCTTCCCTACGAAAGACATTTGAGGGAATGGTTGGGGAGAAACATGAAGATGCAATGGCCAAGTTTGGAGCGGCGTTGGCATTAGGTATTATAGATGCTGGTGGAAGAAACGTCACAATCGGATTACAAACTCAAACGGGGAGTTTGAATCTCCCAGCCATCGTTGGCATGGCTGTCTTTACACAATATTGGTACTGGTTCCCATTAACGCATTTCTTGAGTTTGAGCTTTATGCCAACTGGTTTGATTGGTTTGGACGATGAATTGAACGTTAGTAGGCTCTCCTGACATGTATCGTTATAAAACACACAACTAACTCTATCGTATAGGTACCCGATTTCAAATTCTGGTCAAATACCAGGCCATCGCTCTTTGACTACCCACCAAAGGTCGAGGAATCGGCTGAGAAGGCCCCCGAGAAAATAGCCACTGCGGTTCTGTCAACCACGGTAAAGGCCCGTCAACGCGCCAAGCGATCGGAGAAGGAGAAGGCTGCGAAGGAGGCTGCCGCCAAGGGCGAAGATGCCATGGAGACAGACCCTATCTCCACACCCGTAACTCCAGGACCCATCACAGAGGGCGACGATAAGATGGATCTTGAAGATGACTCTGCTGAGAGGAAAGAAGGTGAAGGAGAGGGCGAGAAAAGGGAAGAAGGCGAGAAAAAGAAGCGAGCAGAGAAAGAAAAAGTTGGCTATGAACTCGGAAACATGTCTCGAGTCCTTCCAGAGCAACTAAAGTATATTAGTTTTATTAGCGACGGCAGATATGAGCCCGTAAAGAAGGTACCTTCCTCATACTCCTCTCTTGCAAATGTGGAAACAAGCTAACGTATAAACAGCCAACCGGCGGTATCCTCCTCCTTCTTGATCGCACTCCAAGCGAGCCCGTAAAGCTCATGGAGCTCAAAGCCCGCAAAGCGACTGCGCCCACGGCGACCGGTCCTGGCCATACTGTCGGCTCTGTCAACGACGGCCCAGGCACCGGTGGCGCTGCGGCAGCGGTCAACGTGCTTAACACAGAGGACGACGAAGGTGACGAGGACGCTCCACCGCCAGAGGACTTTGAGTACATCACAGACGGCGAGACTGAAGAGGAATTATAGATTTTGACCAGCTTTTTCCTTTCTCCCCCTAAATTCCTCATTGTTTTTTTTTCCTTAAGTAATTTGGCTTTGTATGGTCAGCCGGTTGGGTGAATCAAAATTATGTCTTCTGGCTTCAGCTTAGACTCTTATAGGAGAAGATGAGGTGGAGGTAGAGCGGAGCAGAGGGGAGTGTATTTAGTATTCATTATAGCCTTTTCTTCATCCTGTCTAGTCCACTGTTACCATCGCTGTTGCTTAAAAGCTCTGCGACTAGGTCTTCGATCTTTGCAAACACCTGTAATACTGGAATACTTTGGATTATCCATTCATCCATCCATTAACTCCCTCCTTCCACACCATGCCCACAAATTGCAAACGCGCTGCAAACACAGCAAGTAGAAACCAACTTACCCCAATACGCGATAGCGCGAGCACGGCCACCCCCGACACAACCCGACACAAAGAGCCCCAGCCCAGACAACCCCACACCTCCTTCCTTCACACCCATACAACCCAACCAATTTTACCAATCGAGTGACGCCCCATGAACCAATGATTTCGAGAAAGGGGAAGAGAGAAAAAAATTCAATCACATTATCGTATCATACATACCCCCTCGCCCACGCAACAGTAACATAAACACGACATAAAAACGTTCACTCAGATAATATAATATAACGAAACAAAGAGAGGAAACAAAAAGAACCAAACATCTATAGCAAATAATCATCACACAAAACCGGCACAAAATATGCACGACGGTGGGTGGGCAGGTGGGTGGGTTCATCTAGGTGGGTGAAGTAGAAAATATAAACGAACCAGAAGGGAAGAAGAGTAATCTCATGACTGCCGAGCAGAGAGACTCGCACTACGAACGGAGAGGAAATGGAAATAATGATAATGATAATGATAATAATAATAATAAAGGAAATATCATACTAGAATAATACCTCCCAGGGTATCATTTTTGACTAAGTCAACAGAGTGCATGGCAATGGCAATGATGGATAGAAATAAATGATCTTAAAGGAGAAAAAGGGACGAAAACAAGCTGCTACAAGGTAATAGGGAAGGGGGGAAAAGAAACATAAGCGTAACAAAAACTTTAATTTCCCTCTTCCTTTCATCTCATCCATCCCCATTACCGCATTGGAGTGTGCGAGAGAGAAAAGAGGATATATTACACTGTCGCACTCAGCCCGACATTGAGCTAGACTTTCCGCCCAGGCCCCACCACCGTTTCCACAAGTTCCAGACCAGACAAGCTGGGGTATCGCTTTGCAAAGCTTCTCTGCCAGTCTTCATCTGTTCCGTCGTTACCGTTCATACCCCCCTCGCTATTTCTCTGCTGCCGTTGCTGGGAGGCTAGTGGTGGCAGGACTGGTGAGCCACCACGGAGTTTCGTCGGTTTTGGGGGTGGGTCCGGGCGGTTTGCTGAGGTTGGGGAAGTTGATAATACGGACAAGGCGGTATTGGGTGACAGGGGGATGGGCTTCCGGGGGGCTTTGCTACCGCCAGAAGAACTAGAGCCCGGCCTAATCTCTATGATAGACTCTTTGATCCGTGGAGTATCGGAGGTACCCGGCCGATAGGCGTTGCTCCCCCCACCCTTATAGTACTGCTTAGTTCGAGTCTGTCCATCTGCCTTAGGTTTCTCAGAAATCCTCACTCGACCCCCGGCCTGGTCGGCGGGATACGCTTGCTGGTGCTGTTGGGCGTCAGTGAACCGGCCATAGCCCTCCGCCGTTTTAGGAGCTGGAGCACGGTGATTTTCACTGAGGAGCGCTTTAACCTTGTTCTGGATCGAATTTGCTCTGCTTCTTGAGCTCGAGGGCCTCCCAGAACCCCCTTCACCTGGAACACGACCGGCCACCTGCCGCTTGTATTCCGCCGCCGCAGCAGCAACCCTCCTTTCCTCCTGTGATAGTCGGCGTTTCTCCAACTCCCTCTTCATCTCTGGTGGCACATCCTGACTACTAACCTCCCAATCATCACCAACCTCTGAAGTTTCCTGGCTTCCGCTGATGGTCGGCATTAGCGCATGGTCCAAGTCAGGGCTAGGGGTGCGATCTCTGTCATAACGGGCCCCTCCGCTTGCACTACCGGTGTTATTACGCTCGAATCTCCGAAACGCATCACCGAATTTACCGGCCAGGAGGCTCTTGGTATTCGGAAGTGATATTGAAGGCATGCTAGCGCGTTTGACATGTTTCCCAACAAATCCCCCGCTTGAACCACGCTTTTCTGGCTTGGCGTCAGATTCAGTCTCCATTACCCGGAGGTAATCCACATTGGATTCGATATGCTCGGAATGCTGAGAATTCATGGATTGTCCAGTTATACTCCGCTGTACAGAAATACCAGTTGGCGGCCCCATACTAGCTTGGGTAGTGGCAGAATCCAAATCCCGGAGGAACTCTAGGTTAGATTCGATGTAAACACTCGTCGGTCGTGGTCTGGAGTTTGCAGATGCAGAGCGATTCATGGTGTTTGGACTAGCAACATCGAGAGCGGAAGCTGGACGATGGATCTCGAGAGACGGTCTCGAGGAACTAGGGGTCCTGGACATGGTCGCTGCATGCGTATGTGCTGCGGAACGGCCTATATCGAGCACAGATGGCTTTCGCGGCCTAAGCCGAGAGGTTGTGGGCAGGGCTTGCGAGCCTTGTTCCAACGGCCTACTAGCGGGCCCTACCGGTGACGGCGATCTAGAAGATGCCGGGGAAGTCATCGTACCAGTAGAAATCATGGGAGGCCGAGTAGGCTGAGGTTCCGAAAGAGATGGCCACCCGGACATCCCACTCCCAGTGACACCCCGTGACGCGCTTTCCGGAAACTTCGCGCCCGTCGGCCTTAATGGAGAAGGCTGAGTTGTAGGCGCAAAGGCATCATCTGCCAACTTCTCTGTCAATCTAGTATTAAGATCCTTTCCTGGGGCCTCGGGTGCCGAAGGTGACAATTCACTAAACTCAAATTTATTTCCGTAGTCATGTAGCAAAGAGAATTGCTCCACGCTAGGGAACCGATTCGAGAGTTCGTCCTGGCTAGCTTTCGGGGAACCCGAATCCAGAGCAGAAAACGGGTCTGTAGATATCGGCCTCTTGTGTGGCGATGGATCTGCCGCTCTGGTCCTAGAAGTAGCGGCCGAATGTACTGCCGGACTTTTAGTTGGTCTTCCGCGTCTCATGGGAATAATATCGGGAATGGCTTGGCTCGGTGGTGGAAGAGGTGCCTGGTACGCAACAATGCTGGGAGGCGGTTGAACTGGGAGAGCTGGCTTCTCGGCCGGCCTAACTTTCTGTGCTGTACGATCGGAATAGATCTAGGCCAGTTAGCTCTCATTTCAATCGCCATGGGTCGAGGAGCTAACATCTTTGATCGGTATTTCCTTCCCACGCATTAAGCACACTTCCCGGACAACCTGATATATATTGGGTCGCAGCTGAGGTGATTCACGCAACATTGAACCTGAACTCATTAGTCTAGGACCCATTGGATACGAACTACATACTAACCAATAAGTTTCTTAATACGGTCCGAGAAAGGAGGGTAGGTGGGAAACTTGAATGAAGCGTTTAGAATTGCCAGCTGGCCTTGGTCTTCGAATGGCGTAGTGTAGTAACAGAGCTTGTATAAAAGAACGCCAAGTGCCCATATATCTGACTTCTCATCAATCGGTAACTTCCGATAGACATCGACCATCTCTGGAGACCGGTACTGGAGAGTTGTATGCTTCTGAATATCCTCTTCCATCAATCGGCATTCTGTAACCGATTGCGGGGCAGCCCGGATGGGTGCGCAAGATCCAAAATCGCATAGCTTATACCCCCGATGCGAAGCTATCAAAACATTCTCCACCTTCAAGTCCCGATGGAGAAGGGGAGGTTGAAGGTAATGCATACAAGCAACACCCTCCGCCACGTCGTCGAAAATCTTGAGGACCTCGGGCTCCGTGAGCCGATTCTGTAACCGAGTATTCATGAAATCAATCAACCCCCCTCCTGTGCAGATACCAGTCAGCATCCCGTCCTCCTCCCAAAAACCGAGCATTGATCCATACCCGCACAATACTCCATCAGTAAAAACACTTCATATCCGCCACCTTTCAAATGCGATGCGTGTGAGTCGATGTAGGTAACAATGTGCCGATGGCCCTTCAATCGCTTCTAATAATCCAAATTTCAGCCACATTATACCCGGAGAAAAACTAAGGCACCAGGACGAACCATTGTCTCCACCTCAGTCCTCATGCTAGCAAGAGCCTCCTTATCGGGTACAGCAACCCGCTTCAAAACAGCCACATCCAATCCATCCACCGGCCTCGAAAGTCGAACGAGATATACATGAGCAAACCCGCCTGGTAATCCAGTTGAAAGGTCAGTATGAAAATAAAAATATAAATAAAAAAAGAGCTGAGCGCAGGGGGCGTGATGCCCCAGGCTCTAGGAAGTTGAGATAGAAAAGCGAGACCAGCCTTCGGATAGATAGCGATCTATTGTGCATTTGTGAGAACCAACTGTAATCAGTGTTCCTGGTAGAAATGTGCCTGCCGGAATGTTTGGGGCAGCGGTTATAGCTGATCCATGGAAGGTCTGCGGATGCGAAGAGTGATGGCTGTAGGTTGGTGCAGCCATATATGCTTTGGACTGCTTTTGCTGGGCGTGGGAGCTCCGTTTGACGACCAATCGCAAAGGAGTACCAATAGAGCTGCAGAGGGCGAGCAGTGGTCAAGCCTAAAAGATGAAAGATACGGAAGGGAATGTCAGATATCTCTAGATTATCTCCCGTCTAAAGCAGCAAAAGGGTCGGGAGAGAGCGGATCAACAGTCTAGGAGAGAGATTCCCGGTATTGTGGAGGCACCAGGAGTGAAATAGGGCCAAAGGGGACAAGTACACGATACGGAGGGCGAGGATGTGGAGGTGAGTGTGTGGATGAGTCGACTGGCCCGTTTTCTTTGAAGGGGGTGGTTGAAGTGGTAAGGCAGGTGTGGGGGAGGCGAGGATCTGGATGACTTTTCCTTGTTGACGAGTGCTCGCTGCGAGCCGGTGACCATACAAACTCTACCTCTTCTTCAGACCACTCATCATCATCCAGCTATAGTACCGTACTGGCATTCGAGCACCGGCCACAATACGCTCGAGTCGTGAGAACGCCCATACAATTGACCCCTGTCCAATAAATGTCGTGTGGACGTTCTCGCGTCACTGCGTTCTCGCTTTGCTGTCGACTACCGATAGCGGTACTGTAAGGAAAACCAAACCACCCATGCCCCAAGACACACGAATCTCGGATTTCAAGATCTAAATACTTTCTCTAGAAGGATTAATTTCTTTTTTCCCCTTCCTGCTTTTCCCTCTCCCTCTCACATGCACGATCTTACACATAAAGGCATCGTGTACCATAATACAGGTCGCCTCCAACAGAATTCCTGCAGAGAGGGCGAGCTGGCGAATCCTGATTCTTCGGAACCTCTCTCTTCATGCCACGGGAGCAAAGGTGGCAGAGTGCTGGTAACCGGCAACTACTGAACTTTACTCCCACGGTAGTTGGAAGAAAACACCTCCCTTGCGGCAAGGTACTGTACTCGAGTACCATACCGGTATGGTACTGTCAAAAAGCTGATGGGTACAGCACCGGACCCTATCTTCCTGGATCTCGTCCACATACCTTAACTGCCAGGTTAAGTACCCAAGTACTAGGCACAAGTGCTGGAACAATGATAAGAATTTCATCTGCCTTCGCTGCTACAAGCAGAAATGCCCGTGTCTACGGTGCAGCAGAGTGCAGTAATCATAAAACCCCCATCACTCGGACAAAAGTCTTCAACAATACAATACGAAAGGATAGTGGTACAGCACGATTCACATACCGGTACTGTACCGGTGCCATAGTGGGGGACGAACCAGGCAGTCGTATCACGTATCGTTTCCCCTTCCCCCCCAGCTCCGTCATCCCACACACCGTGTTTCACATCTTAAGGGTCAGTCGCTTGTGTCACTCGTCAGCCGTAACCAGACAGACAGAACAAATGAGCACTATGAGTCGTCCAATTCTATTCTTCCCCTTCCGCTCACCTCACTTTTTTTTTTTCCAGTCACTATGTCATACGGTATACTTATCATGGATCACATGACAAGCACCTGAAAGAAAAATACCGGTGATAATAATAAGGTTCAAATAAAATCTTTTCCAGGCGGGCGGAGGGATCGCCAGTACGATCGGTGACAACAAACGCTTGTCTCCCGTACTCGAGTACGGTACTCGTACTGTGCTTTGTTTTTCCGACCAGCACATTATCACGATATATTTACCCGGTCGGGCAACTGAATAGAAAATAAAAATAAAAGTACAAGAAAAACGGTGGCATCCTATTCGGTCGGATGATTCCGAGCCCCCCCTCAGCTGCGCTCTTGATTCGACCTAACTTCATGCGTGTGTGGGCTGTAATCATCGGCAGAAAATATCAGGCTATGTAAGAACCGCAACGGGCTTGTTCAGAATGGTACAGTGCAAGAAGTAACTTACGATGGAGGTTTTATAATACCGGCAGTCGCACTTAAGGAAGTTATAATATATCGCGACCGTGGTTTTTAAGAACTTTCTCCCAGGGAAGGCCAAAATTAATGATTGAAGTCCGAATACGAGTGATTATGCATGATCCAGAGGGGGGGGAGATGGGGGGGGGAGACGACCATTGGAGCGCGTTGTATCTGGTGGAAGAGCCCTGGTGACCTCCCGGAATATATCATACTGTACTCGAGTAAACGGTTCCGATGCAAGCAGGCATGGACAGGGCCCAATGTTGGCTCGAGTTTGCGGACACCTCCAAGGTTAGTGGAGATTTACAGGGCCCCACACCCGAATACCGTTGAAAGATCATCGAGGATTTATATTAATACCGGGGCCATTGAGATGGGCAGGGATGGCTTCTCCCTTGATTATTATTTGGCATGTTACAGCTTATAACCCACTTATCACATGCGGTATCGAGTGATGGCCAATGATTTCCTGGCTGACTTTGCATGATAACTTAATATTATGTTCCGCGGAGGGGAAGGGTTTTGTCCCTGGGCAGGGCAGAACGTCCTGAAGCTAACGGCGTTTATTTGTTTGGCTCGATAACTGTGCCAGTACGGTATTCTAAATCGTATTATTGCTGGGTGGGGCGGTCTTTTTTTTTCTTTCTATGCCGTCTGCTGGGCGGTAGTTTTGGTAGGCGGGTACTAGTACTATACTACTGGATTTTTGTTTTCCGTGGGTTGGTTGAATGATAACCCCTCTTTACGTATTGTATGGAGGCACCTTTGAAATATTCATTACACCCACGGGGGGAGGGGAGGGGGGTTGCTATCGTAGCAGACCGGTACCGGTATTGATGCCGCTCTATATCGGCATACCCGGGGCATGCTTTCGAAATAGCCGTTCAGGTGCCCCATTTCAAAAGGGTTTTGTGGAAAAACTTTGGGTTTGAATCAATTGGATAAAGTTAGTTCGCATGGGTATGCTTACCTACTGTACAGTACGGTACTTGCACTCGGGAGGAGCGCTAAAAGGAGACGAGATGCCGGTGGATGAAGATCTCACGAGACCCCGAGAAGAAAGCAATGCCCATCACTTCAGCATGGGGTCGTCATCGTCATCAAGATTTGGTAGCGTAGCGCTGCCGAGCCTGAGTTATCGGCTACAAGTGCAAATATGAACAGTACTGGACAGGTGTTTACTCGAGCAGAGAAAGGGAATACGTTATGCAGCCTTCTAAACACGGGCTGCCATGGCACTACCGCCGGTGCAACAGCCACCACCACACTTTGGATACCGGCGTGTGTACTTGTACTAGTAAACCTAATAGTGTACACACCGTACTTCTCCTAGGAGGAATAACCAATTATCAAAAAGGTCCGGACAACATTCAGGAAAAAACCTCTTGGGGGAATCGATTGTCGTGAAGGCTTACAATATGCAAAAAATACCGGCAGTTTGTTTGATTCCGTGAAACGTGAAAAAAAGAAAAAAAGAGGGGAGAAGAAAAGAAAAACAGCGCGACATGCTTCTCGCTACGAGGCTGTGACGGAATCCTGGGGGTTATTGTAGGATTGATGGGTGTCAAGCCTTATTATGGGAGGCACCAGCGTATTTCAGTCACTGGAATTTTGTCCCCTGTCTCTCACACCAGCCCGGCCCGAGGATGTGGTATATATTATGGAAAAAGAGAAATGATAAACAGTGTCAAGTTTCTGTGTTGAAGTTTTGCAAAGACGGCAACAACTGTGATGCTGTAGGGTACAGTACAGTACTTGTAAGAGATACCTACCTATATAGTCTAGTACCCACAGTACGATGGGGAAAAGCCAGAACAAGAGCACACTGACATTTATTTTGCTTGCTTAGTAATGCATATTAGGGTGAGTGCTGCTCTGGCTAACTACCGTATCATACCTGTCTATTATTTATTCGCGAACCGAATAGACGATATGGTAGCAAGAGAGTGAGTGACATTTAGGTCCCCCCCCACACACTTAATCTACAACCCCTCAGTGCGGTAGTTGGTCGAAATTGCGTTTCTCCATTCCTCTGAACACCTACCGTACCGTAGCTTATTTTTATATATCTGGGAACAAAAACTAATAAAGGGCTGTTGTTGTTGAGGAGCCTTTTGAGGTTTGAAGTCGGGTGCCTTTTCCCCTTCCTCTTCGGGTCCGGAGTGCTCCTGTTGACACGGTGACACGGGATAAGTAAAAAGTAAGAAATGGTGCTTATAATGTTTAACTGCAAGTATAGGTTCACGGATTGTCACTCTAGGAAAGAATTATGTTTTCTCTATTATAGTTTTTTTTATTTTTTATTTCTCGCAGGTGCACTTGGGTGTCGGCACTGTGCGTTAAGGACCGGGGAAATTCGATAGGGCAGACGGATGGGCGCATAAGATCTGAGGTATTCGTGCCCAAACCCGAATCAATCGGGCCATCCAAGTTTCGTCGTCCCGTTAAGCCTTTGAGGCTTGCATCGAATTGAAGGGAGAGCCGGGAGAGAGGAAAGAAAAAACAAAAAAAAGGGAGAAATTGCAATCTGAGCTCGAGCTTTTGGTTTTGGTTCTACAATACAGGTACCGTATGTTCTTTGCCGCCCAAGAATTGAAGCCACTTTGGTTATTTTTTTTTTCCTTCCGTGATGCATTTCCCGCTTTCGACAAACATTGGAGTAGATACGGTCTCGGTATTGTAGCCTCCCATAGGGCCCTTGCGTCTGGGGTTACGGTAGGCTACTACCCACAGGTACTCAGTACAATGGCGAACCTCTTTCTTTCCTTTCTCCTTTTACACACCTTCCACTCATCCTTGTGATACCCCTTGCGAGAAAAGTTTTTGTTTTATGAAAGAAATTTATTATCTTCGGCGCAGTGGCGGTATGAACCTTCTTACGATACATCCTCGTCCCGTTGGACGGGCTGGCTGGGTGAACAGGGTTGGAGCATCTGTTACCCTAACGGTTCCCCCCATAGGCTCCGATACCTCCGAGAGAGGGGAGGGGGGAGGGGGTTGCGAAAGGGCACATGCCCTTGGATGCTGTGCACTGTAAGAGAGCGAGAGAGAGGCTCTGGCTATTCGCGAGGGGGCGCGTCACCGTGTAAGCAGAGGGAAAAGAGGTTAGCGCAACTTGGCGGGGAAGGAAGAAAAAAAAAGAAAAAAAAAAGGTGCTGGGTTGGGGTGTGCAGTTGCAGTCTGGGTGATTCCAACCAAAGATACATTAAAAGGGGAGGAAGTAACCCAGTCTGAATCTTCAGAAATCGAAAGCTTCACGCAGAAATCTGCAGCATTTCGAGTACCACCTTTCTGGACCCTTGAAGTCTCTTTTTACAAGTATTCACTCTTGTCTTTTCTTTTCTTTTTCTTTTCTGCAGGTATTATTTTCTTGATTTTCCCATTCCTTTTTTAATTTTTATTTCTTTGCCTTCTGGCCCTTTTTTCTTTTCTTCTTTTCTGTTGACCCTTCCAACCAAAAAGGTTCTGATCTGAGCCTTCCACAGATTTCCCCCCCACCCACCAAGCACGAAAGATCATCCTGGCCTGACTTGGGTCGAAAGAAGTTTACTGCCACCCCTGGTCTGCCAAGATAATCCACCAAAACACCAAACAGAGCCCCCTTAAAAACCTACCGTTGTCCCCGCTCACCCGCCCGTTCGAACATTTTACCGATATCGTCCCCCCCCTCGTCTCACTGCTGTACCTGCTTGCTTGCTTGCTTTGCCAACCCAGCCAGCCGGCCCCAACCTATACCAGCCTCGACTGTTGTTTTTGACCGTGCTTTGGGGATTTACTCGCCCTGAGACCTGATTGGACGACTTGCAGCCCCCCGTGTGTTCGAGCCCTTTGATCAACCCCGTCGCGCCCCCTTCCCGTCTCCGCTCGTGCAAATAAATAATAGTTACCCCGTAGCCTCGCGCCAAGGTT
>Ga0307509_10003608_pt1 | contig 23262 bp, 17 predicted proteins | sample 10_EM_MG_FD_202245 | JGI IMG/M metagenome (GOLD analysis project Ga0307509, IMG submission 202245) | Populus trichocarpa ectomycorrhiza microbial communities from riparian zone in the Pacific Northwest, United States - 10_EM | ecosystem: Host-associated > Plants > Roots > Unclassified | place... | reverse complement strand
TTTGTTTCTTTCTTTGGTCTTGCAGGATTACAGGATTCTGGTATGTGCGCAGCTACTGGTAATGATCGTGATTGCAGGAAGGCTATCGCTCTTGGGTTTTGTATTTAAACCAGTCTCCTGGCTAGCAGGAGACAGCAGACTTCGACAGACCTTCAGTCTAAGAATCCACTTGGTTGAACGGCAATCCCTGAGTCCCTTAGCCCAATTTGTCCTTCAACTATTATCCTCCTAGCTACCGGTCCCTTGTAGCCTCCCTTAGCACCAGCGCTAGCTGGTCTATCGCCGGTCCTATTGTATTTTCGTTAGACAGGAATAAACCTGTTACACACCCTTACCGAGGAGGTGAAGACAGGATTGGTAGGAGTTCCAGTTCTTAATTCTTCTAAGCCACCTGCGCGATATCACCTTATTTATAGAAAAGTGCCCCTCCATATGCACAGCAGAAATATAGTGAAAACAATGTAAGAAACATAAGTGCCATCAGGTTTGATCCTGACATCCAGCCAAGTAAATCCCAAATACTGTGCGTGGAAACAAAAGCGTGTGGAGTGATTATTAGAAATGTCATGACCAAGAATGGTGAATAAGAAATTCATAAACAACAGTAAAATCCAAATACCTGATTGGAAAGCACAAGTTAAATCCCGAGATATTTTCCTGAAATAAACAATTTTTTTTTGGTTTCTTTGTAAATTCTGTGGTATGATTTTAGGTACATGACCTGCACTTCCGAGACTTCAACCGCTGCATTCGTGAAATATCCCATCACAAATAAAAACCCAAAGCAAAAACCAAAACAAATGAAATAAATGAAAACAAGAACTAATAATGCCATAAGGCATGGTATCAAAGATAAAATTCCCCATGATTGTAGTTCCTTGCACTATCATCAATCTTGCAGCTAATGATCTTTTAGTTGGTTGCCCCAGCATACTTATAAAGTATGCGATTACTAGACCACAACCTGGGCTCCAGGGTGGTGAATGTTGCCGTTGGCATGCTTGGTAGGGCTTGTGTATTGCCGGGCTGGAGGTGCCAGGCCTTTCGTGTAACAGTAGTAGGATGCAAGCCGATAGGGAGGAAGTAGTCGAGTGCTAGCCTGTAGTAGTAGGCTGCTAGCTGGTAGCAGTAGGGTGCCAGCCTTGAAGGTGTATTGCCCATCGTAGTTCATACACAACTGCTTGTGTAAGGTAACCGCTGGGTATGGTGATTTTCGACAAACATAATAAAGTGCTGCCGGTACTATGTGTGATAGCAGTATGGTTCCAACCATGGTGTTTTATCTCACAAGGAGGCCATCCCGGTCCACTTATCAAGCTCCAAGTTCAGTGGCTGGGATGCTCGTGAGATTTGTGTTGTGTTGTGGTGTTGAACCCCGAATCCACCTTCCCGAATACAAAGGAAGAAACCGGAGTAGGAAAATTGAGCGAAAGGAGCTTGTCCTGAAATAAACAATAAACACCATAATATATATCTTAGCTGTAGTAATGAAAGCGGTGGACAGGCGGAGCTGAAACCCAAACTAAGTAAACGAATACACTGTAGTGTCTTGAATATACATAGGAAATATACAAAGAATTTCAACAGGGAAACGATTAGAATCTAAAGAACCGAACTACATTCCCGTATTATTATTTTTTGATAAAATCATTCTTCCATTGCCTGAGGCCCTGATGTGGTTCTCTCTCTACCCTTGTCGTTGGAGATCGTAGCCATCGATATATCCCAGGATGATAATTATTGCTAGTCACCGGCGCTCACCTATTGTTTTCCTTATGAGTACCTCCTACGCCCACATCTCGGTGCCTTGTCCGTCTATATCAAGAGCCTACATCCCGGGTCAGAATATGCTAGAAGAATACCGGAACATTCAGCGAGATGTTTTGTTAGTCGGTGAACGGTGCGAGAAAAGGCGTAAATGTGGTGAAGATGTGAGGGGTAGTTGCGGTGAGAAAAACGGGAAAATGAGGGGTAAAAGGATCGTGTGATGGGGGGCAGAAATGGCGTGATCGTGTTTGGAATGCTCGTGAACGGGTAGTTCAAGTTTTTGTACTTAAGGGTCACCTTGTGGACGATTATTGGAAGTGTAAGCCAGTCAATAGTGCCTTCTCTATATACATTATTCTTTCTCCTCGATACAAGCATCCAGTTCCGGGATTGATACCCAGCCCAAGAGATGGAAGTAAAGGGGGCCCTTCGATGTCTGATAGGGGAGGCTGGTGGCACAATAAAGAATACAGCAATAAAGTACCTGAGGTGGAGGTGATCTCGTGGTATATGTACCAGTGGCACTGTGCACAGATCCCTGGTTGCTGAGTTTGGACCGCGCGCTTGAGAGGCGAACGGCTATGCCTTTTCCCAACCCGATACCATGCCCCCGTACTCAACGCTGGGTCATCGTCCCGTGAAACTGCAGGTCTCTTTGTTTTTTTCCGGCCGGATTAAATCTATTCCTTATCGCACTTCCGAAATCTCCTGCGCACTGTTCCACAATGCCACATTTTCCGTTAACCAAGTCAAGCACGCGACAGGGAAGATCGGTGATTGAAATGAACGCCGGTTTGAAAGGAGCATTCTAAACTGACGGGACTTGCGTACAGGACACAACACGGGGTGTTGGTAGGTATCCTTCAACCACAACCCCCAATTAATTCATTTCAAAATGTCACGCGGGGGAATCCGTCCCTTGAGGTATGATATATGTTATGTTTTTGTACGATCTTAGCGACAAAATTCGTGGCCCCCCCCACGTTCCACTCCGGAAATGGCTGATTTGTGTCCCTCATAACTCATCCAAAACCCTATTGATTCAACAAAACCAAGATATAGTGTACGCAATTGTTTAAACTTGCTAGGTAGAAATTATGGGGATCCTCCCATTGTCCTGTGCGAGTTGGAGGCTGAGGATTGTCAACAGATGAGGTTGCAATGTACCCTCATACAAAATCAGAGGTATCTTTTGCCCACTATCATTATTTCTAGTATCGCACCATGGGCATTAACTAACAGAGCTTGTCACATATAAATGATAATATCTAGATGAGTCTAAAGACTCTGAGGAATTTTAACATTTTTTTGCGAGGCAGCTGGATGTGGTTTTGTGGGGTGGAAATGGCCATTTTTGGTGTAAAAGGGGGGGGGCCACGAATCTTGTCACCAATCTCGTACTTTTCCACAATCTCCCCGAGCATCCTTTCACCCCTTCACACCCAAAAATTTTTCCTTTTCTAAGAGAACTCCCCGCATGAAATTGGTTTATATGTGAGGAGGGCCTGTGGGAACCGGACCGGAGGAAAGGAAGAAAGGAAAACAAGGTCCTCAAAATAGTTTACCGGCACGGGAAGTAAATGCGATAAGAGCGAGGGAAAGGGTGCACTGTATAACTAAAATCTCACGCTATTATTACTATTTCACCCCACAAACCAGAATCTACCGGAATGTGGGAACAGAAATGCACAGACACCACTCAACCAAGTTGGTCGGACGGGAGTTATAAAGATATGTGCATTTCCTATCTAGAGGAATTTCCTTCACCTATGCAACATGAGGTCCGAATGCATTCCCTATTAGCAACAACGTGGGGTATCGGAGGTGGGGAGTGGTTTCGAGGCGGCGGTAGCCCGGGGAGGCTCAAATAGCGGTGAGGGAAACAGCTTGGTGAAGCTGAAGCAGTGCCACCACCCTCTCATGGCCACTCCTAGATGCGTACATGAGCGGTGTTTGACCTCCGGTATCAGGCCTGTCAGGGTTGACTTCCTTCCTTCCCAGCAGCATTTTGGCCACTCCCGCATGTCCCTCATAAGCGGCCCAGGATAGTGGCGTCCTGCCGACATTATCTGCCCTGTCCGGGTTAACACCCCCCCGCTCGAGTAGTATCTTTACCACTCCCTCATGTCCCTTCTCCGCTGCCAATGAGAGCGGCGTTCGGCCATGCCTATCCGGCCCGTCGGGTTTAACGCCCCCTATCCCGAGTAGTAGTTTCACCACTCCCTCATGTCCACGGCTCGCGGCAACAAGAAGTGGTGTTTGGCCTTGACGTGTTTCTGGTCCGTTGGGGTTGACCTCATGCCGCCAGAGGAGCCTTTTCACTATCCCTTCATATCCCATGCAAGCGGCATCGAAGAGCGGTGTCGAACCGTAAAAATCTGCCTTGTCGGGGTTAACATCTTCCCGCCCAAGTAATATTTTGACCACTTCTTCAGCTCCTGCGTCAGCCGCCCACATGAGAGGTGTTCGGCGATCATCATCAGCCCTATCAGGCTGGACCCCTTCTCGCCCGAGCAGTATTTCTACCACGCCCGCATGCTTCTCCTGAGCTGCCAAAGCTAGCGGTGTTAGTCCATCATCATTTGTCTTGTTGGGATCAACTTGCTCAAACTCGAGTAGCATTTTTACCACATCATCATGTCCGTTGCGAGCAGCCCATCCAAGTGGTGTTTGTCCCCAAAAATCTCCTGAGTTGATATCATCATAGAAAAACCCCATTTTGATCAATGAAGCCACTACCTCGGTTATTCCGAAAAACGACGCCCAGTGGAGTCCACTGAATGGGGAAAACGGAGTAAAATCTCTCGCTTCCAGGTACTCCACTTGCTCTAAAAGCAATTTTTTGGATATGTGGGAATCATATCCACGAAGAAGATCTAGGGCAAGTGATGTCCCATTGTCCGAGAGCTCCCTTTTAGCATGGACTCCCCAGTAGACTGAGCAATAGTGTAGCAAGGGTGTATCAGTGCTATCGGAAGAGGAATCGGCTGACAAGGCCTTTACCGTCTTAGAATTCAGATAGGTGAGGCAGATCTCTGCCATAGCAGCATGAGGTCTAGAGAAAATATCTGGACTGGCAGAAAGATACTCTTTGAGACTAACGTGGGTTAAGCGTACGGTTGATCCCTCCCCATCCACATTAATAAGACCTTGGGAGCAGCCCACCACTGCGGATATCGAAGGGGCGTTGTCGCCATTTAAATCGGTAGAGCCAAGCTCCACGGCAAGGACTTGGCAGAGCTCTCCCGGTGTCAACGGCCGTTCCGCGTGACTGATCCACATTAAAGCGTCCATCCCAATTCTCGATTTACTCGTTCCCTGCGCCCTTATCCGTTGGATCGTGGTGCCGTAAGCATCTCCCAACTCTAACCCATCGCTGATTTTGCTGAGCCTCTCTCGTCTCCGATATATCGTCGGCTCCTGTAAGATTGCCTCGATATTTACCGAAAGGAGTAGAAACCTAAACATCTATATTAGCCAATAGTGTATAGCAGAATCCTTGGTATTGTTACTCCAACTCACATTTGAGATATCCAATGAGGAACCTTCGCTAGAATATTCGCCTCGAGAATCTCATCCATGGCATCTGGTGTTTCGTCCTCCCTCAGCCTGGCACGAATGTATCCGGTAACATCACTCTCGGTAGGAGCTATGGATACACTGACCACTTGCCCAACCAGAGCCCTTTCGACCTCGGGCTTTATATGAAATCTTCCGGATAAGAATATCCGAGTGGCCGGGGACTTGTCAAGAATTTGTTTCATCGAATTAAGGACCCTGACTAGCTGCACCCCTGAACATTCGTCCAGACCGTCAACGCACATGAATGTGGGCTGTAAGGAAGCGGCGAGCTGCAACATCTTCACGATATCAACCAGCTGCGGCCCGCGCCCACCAATGACATCCTTCTCCTCTTCAAAGGCCCTCGATATTTCCTCCGGAATCATCTCCATCCGGCTAACTATCTGTTTCAGCAAGGAACCTAGCATCCTGATTGCAGACTGATCTTTCCCGGCTGCCCAGTCAAAGTAGAAACATGTGACAGCAGTCTTCTGTCCTCTGGCCTGATCGCATAACCGGTCTATCACTAGCGAACTATCCTCCGGGCTTGTTAGCTCAACTCACCTTCCCTCCCTGGAGGATAAGCCCACTTACCTAATAAATGTTTTGCCGACTCCTGGATCTCCGTAGAAAAATAGAATGGGCTTAGAACTTTCAGTTTCTCCACCCTGTCCGCACCAATTCCTAAATTCCTCAGTTTGGAAAACCCATTCTCCGACATCGTTAACACGGCGCTCCTGGATGTCACGGTGCTGTAATCTGGGCTCCAAGGGTGATAGCCAAGTCAGGAGTTGAGAGCGATGATCGACAACTTCCCTGTTCCCCCCCAAAGTATGAGGAGAGTTCGTGCAATTGAAGTAAATGTTCCTACCGTTGATGGTGTATTGAGCCATGTTCCACCCTCTATTTCTTGAACTATTGAAGATGGGGAGTTGTGGGTATAGTCGGTTGAGGTGTTTGTGGAACTTAAAAAAGTGGAAGGTGTACTTTTGTCATTATAGAAACCACCATCCTGTGGGCCACCCGAAATTAGTGAAAACTACGTCATTCCCGCCGGTGCGGTGCTAGTGCAGTCACAGCCCGGTAAGGGGCCCCAAACCCTATGCGTTATCATGCAACACAGCAAGGGTGCTTTTGCGGTGCGATTCTTAGCCAAGACATACAATAAGTAAGATTTCAAAATGCGACCCGCAACCAAATGTTTCCATACTTTCGATGTCTTCCTACCCCCTGAAACAAAGACCGTGAATTTTACAAAAATTTCCAGGAGAAATCGGCGATTGCTTGAAGGATGCCCGCACTTCCCCCATTCCGCTCAAAGGTCTTCCGTCAACCGAGTGTCTTTTAGACAGATTGCCGGTGAAGGCAAACAAACAGCGAGAGTTATCCCCAATATACGATGCCCAGCTCATGACTGTGGAGTCAGTAGCGAGGTTCTCCTGTCCTCTATGTCTCACCCCCTCTCGTTCTCTCTCAACTAACTACTAGCTGACCGCAGTATATATTGATCACAGCGAACCTTTCAACGGATCACCATACATCTACTCTTGTGGAGGCATGTCTCGCTTTCCCTTTTTTGTACCCTCTATTAAACGAAGGGCAAACATTCCGCCGGTTTTCTTTGTCTCTCCCTGCATCTAACTCTCTTACACTCACTACTGGCTCTTCCGGCTTCTTTGCGACTCATGTATCAAGTTCATCCCCGAAGCCCCAGAGCATTGGGAAAAACCGTCCGAGGCGAAAAACTAACTTGAGCATGTCGAGAAGCATCCAACTCATAAAATTAGGCTATTTTCGATAGAGTGTCTCGGGATCCTTTTGATTTTATGTCGTCTTCTATGTCTCACCTATACACAATCATGAATTTACAGAAAAGACTTCTACCGCATGATCGCCCGGAATTTCTCCCATTCTCTGTCAACTTCTGCATCCCTCCACTCAACTATTTCCAACTTTCTCAAATCTCTTATTCAATAATCCCCTTTCCGGTTTCGTCGTCCTCAAACACTATCTCCTTCGTGTTCTGCAATCCTCTGCAGTCCTGACAGTGTCCTCTGTTTCCTAATCATAGCGCGACGCCGATCTGTTCCAACCCCTAGAAAAACTTAATTCCAAGCCTCTTTTATTCCCTTGTGCTGATTCCTAAAACATCCCGAGCATTGCTGCTTTGGACTGAAATCTGAGCCAATCACACCGCCGGCCCTACTGATACCATATTCCTCAATCATGGAACATTTTCAAAAGAAATTCTTCTCAGCCGTCCGCCATGTGTGTTTGGAACCTATGTGCGAGATACGGGACCTTCGCGAATTTTCAACAGTCTATTCAGTTCTGGTCTAGGTTATACGGGAAGGGTGAAATTGTCTGTCACTATCCACAACAACCTGTCTTCGTGGGCTCACAACTAACATGCTGCACGCTATCAAGTAGATCCCAGCTTCGGTGAAATTGGTGAGTCATCATATACCCATCGGCTAGGCTCCCCTCACCTTTCATAGTAACATGTTTCGCGGGGGGTGGGGGCAATCAGGTATCCTCGAAGGGCAATATCCGTGCAACCAATTAGGTCAATTCATTTATGGTAAGGTGGCTTAGAGTAGGTAAGGCCGGGATATAGTCCACAATTGCCTCAAGAATACCTGCGTTATTCTACACCGCTTCTTCTATCTCTCTCAAAAAAAACAAGATCTATATCCAGTTTATCTATAATTCAGAGTTGTATTACGGAGAAAATAGGAGAGAAGAAAGAACATGAAAGGAGAGAGGGCAGGAAAGGAAAGAAGGCGCAGGTAAGAATTAGGAAGTGGTGGAGGATTAAATAGGATAGGATGGAAACTGCAGGCCATAATCTGAGCCTTCTGAGAGTAATGAAACTATTTCACCCCGCCGCCCTGACGCTACTATATTTTCTAAGCAAGAAGTCGCACCCCCACATACCCAAGTTAGAGACGGCGTTTCAGGTGAGTGTGATTAGCAACAATTTCATATGCGCCCTCATCACACAAGATTTCCTTCCGCTGGGAAGGATGGCATCTGAAGGGGGCTGTAACGAGCAGCCGGGTCCAAAGGGAAGGAATGGCTGTAATCGCTATGGGGTGGTCTCTCTGCGGCCTGAGAGCGCGCCTTGGATTACCACTCGTGATGCTGCAGTAACTCCATCACTCCATAATGGCCATGGTTGGCTGCGTACTGGAGTGGCGTTTGGCCACCATTATCGGCCTGGTTGGGGTTTACCTCTTTCTGCCCAAGTAATATTTGTACCACTCCTTCAAATCCGCCTTGAGCAGCAATCGAGAGCGGTGTTTGACCGGCATAATGTGGCTTGTCAGGGTTAATGCCTTCCTGCTCGAGTAGTATTCTTACCACTCCCTCAGACCCACCCACGGCGGCACATGCGAGCGGTGTCTCGCCATCATGATCAAGACTCTCGGGATCGACCTCTTCACGACCGAGAAGCATTTTTACCACATCCTCATGTCCACGCTGAGCAGCTAGGGGGAGCGGTGTACTACCGTGGTTGTCAGGCTTGCCAGGGTTAACATCGTCCCGTCGGAGTAGCATTTTCACCAGCCCCTTATGTCCCTCCTGAGCAGCACACGAGAGCGGTGTCCTGCCTGAATCATCCGGCCTGTTAGGGTCAACCTCTTCCCGCCTGAGAAGTATTCTCACAACTCCCTCGGCTCCCCGCAAAGCGGCATGCAATAGCGGTGTGTTGCCGCGACAGTCGGGCTTGTCGCGGTTGACCTCTTCTCGCTCGAGTAATATTCTCACCACTCCCTCATGTCCCTTCCAAGCGGCATACGAGAGCGGTGTTCTGCCGAGCCCGTCTGTCTTGTCAGGTTTGACATCTTCGTGCATGAGGAGCAATTTTACCACTTCCACATGTCCACGAGAGGCGGCGCGCAAGAGTGGCGTTCGACCGCAATGACATGGGTTGTCGGGATCGATCGCTTCCTGTCCAAGCAATATCTCCACCACCTCTTGATGTCCGTTATGGGCAGCCCATGGAAGCGGAGTATATCCCAAGGGATCTCCTCTGTTGAGGTCGCTATGTCCCAGGCCTATCAGAGCGGCCACAACCTCAACAATTCCAAAGAGCGATGCGCAGTGTAGTCCATCGAAGGGAAAATATTCACTAATATGCCAATTGTCCAAAGCTAGCGCTCTACTTACAAGCAATTCGGTCGATTGATGGCCCAGGCCACCATTTTCCTGAAAGAGCTCCAGTGCAAGTGACTTGGCGTCGTGCGAAAGTTCCTTCTTCGCATGGACTCCCCAGTATTGAGAGCAATATTCTAGAAAGCTCGTTTCTCGCGGGTTGGAAGAGGGGCAGGGTGAAAGGGTTTTGACCTGGTTCGAAATCAGATAGGTGAGGCAGATTTCTGCCATTACCGCATGAGGATTGCTGAAAATATCATGATGGGTGGAGAGATATTCTTTGAGGGTAAAGTGGATCAGTCGCACAACTGACGCCTCTTTATCCAAACGAATAAGACCTTGACAACAGCTCACAACTGTCGATATAGAAGGGACGTTGCCGGCATTAAAATCCTTAGAGCCTAGCTCGACTGCTAGGGCATGGCAGAGCTCATCCGCCGTCAAGGGCCGTTCCGCATGGCTGGCCCACATCAAGGCCGCAATTCCGAGCCGTGATTTGCCCCCACCCTGTGCCTTTATCCGTTTAATTGTCGTACAATAAGCATCCCCCAATCCCAACCCATCTGTGATTTTGCTAAGTTGTTCTCGTCTCCGATGTATTGTCGATTCTCCTAGGATCGCGTGTATGTTTAAGGAAACGAGCAGAAACCTATATATATTCATTAGCCGATGCCGATAGTGTAGGGTGGGATTCCTGGCATCACAGCGGTTACGCACATTTCGGATATATTATCACGAATCCCCTCCATAATGTCTTCCTCTAAGCTCTCATCCATGGCATCTGGTATTTCATCCTCTCTCAGCCGAGCACGAATGTATGTGATGATATCGTTTCTGGTGGGGCATACGAATACACTTATCACTCGTCCGAAAAGTCGCCTCTCGGTCTCCGCCTGAATATAAGGCCTCCCGGTAACGAATATTCGGGTGCCTGGTGACTTCGCAAGAATTTCGCACAGAGCATCAAGGAGTCTGGCGCGTTGTGGTCCGGCGCATTCATCCAAGGCGTCAATACATATAAATGTGTTCTGTGAAGACGTAACGAGCTGTAGCATCTTCATGCCCTCCGCGAGTTGAAGCCTGCGTCCGCCGATGGTTTTTTTCAGCTCTCGGAAGGCGCGCCATATCTCCTCTGGAATCTCCTCCATTCCGCTGACGATCTGCTTCAGTCAGGAACCTAGCATGCTAGCCGCAGACTGCTCCTTTTGCGCCGCGAAGTCGAAGTAAAAACAGGTAATGGCAGTGCCCTGTCCCGCGGCCTGATCGCACAGTCTGTCCACTACGAGCGAACTACGACAACCGTCTGTTAGCATCACCCGAGCTCTTTGTTCGGACAAAGAATAATCATGCTTACCTGATGAATGTCTTACCCACCCCCGGATCTCCATAGCAAAACAGGACAGCCTTATCACCGTCACCTTCCCCACTCAGTCCGCACCATCTTCTGAATTCCTTAGTTTGTATTAGCCATTCCCCAACATCCTCTACACGGCGCTCTTGGATGTCCCAATGCCGTAAGCCCGGATCCAGGGGTGATAACCAGGATAGGAATTGAGATCGATCGTCGGCAACAGAATAGTTGTTCGACACATGAGTGATATAAGAATTCGTAGTATTGAGGCAGTTTGCATTATCCTTGATGGTATATCGAGACATCTTCGACTGTTTATAGCTTTTTCTGTTGAAGGCATGGAGTTTCTGAGTATCGGTGGTTGATGATATTCCCGGCTGTGAAAGGAAAGCGGGGCTGGTGAAACGAAAATGGGGTTGGCTGGTGTCACACCAAATTTATACAGGGGTGCTTGCACAGCCGCCGGTAACGAACCCTCTTGAGCTTATGAATCGCCAAGTATGGTATGGGTTTCTACCCCTGGTAAGATTACCCGGGCGCAAAGCTAAATACTGTATTTCCTCATACAAGTGCCGTAGGTGATGCTTTCGCACAAGACAGGGATTATTCCCTGGGTTAACCTGAATTAATCTCTCATTAAACCCCTAAATTATGTTGCGAAATCACTGGCGAGCATTCCAGACGAATCAAGGTTTCCTTTGTACCATTCCTATTTTTCTTAGCTGTTAGTTACTAGTTCCTTTGTAAGTCATTATCAAGCACGGAGGAGGTGCAAGTATACGGCATTTGTATACTAGTGGGAGGATTCGCAGACATGGCCGGGAATGCTCGGAGAGCAGCACGAAGTATGCACCGGAATACTGAGCGGGCAGGGAGAGCGATTCTCCGCGGAAGGATCCCTACCAGTTGGGATATGTGGTCAAGTTCTGTGTATTTAAATGATCAGCTCTGCCGTAGATATTCTGGAGAAAAAAGTAACTATCTGAAGAATATACAGCCGTTTCCTCCTCTCGTACACTTTCTTTCTCTCACTTATTGCCCTCTCTCTCGCAATCGGTACCTCATAACAACTAATTAAACATCTACGGAGTAAGAAACACCCCCCTTGAAATCTACTAGCAACTCGGGAAGAGACACACTACCCACCCATTAAAATCCCAAAATCGGTCTTCCAGTAGGATAAATATTAGTTCCCAAGTTGACCTTTCACGAAATACCTAGCTGGCGCAGTGGTTAACACTCCTGTCGCAATTAGCGGGAGCCCAGGAGTTCAATCCATGCTAAAAATCAGTTATAATATATAAAAGTGAGAATAGAAAATAAAAACACAAAGAATAATTGATTCTTTTTTACCCTTGGAATGCAGCTGTTGCCCCTCCCCCTATTTGCCATGTATACGTAGCTTTTTTCCTTAGTAAAGCGAGATAGTACTAGTTTTACGGTACAATCATAGTACAGTAGCAGTATTAAAGTTGCTCTATTCCTGATGCCATAGGATTAGGAATCAAATGGTGGGCCTCCCAAGCTCTAGTATCCTACTATTGTTAATAGTGAGCACTCCCGAGCACACCAATACCTCAAATTGATTCTTCGCCAAAACCACAACAACCACTAGCGAGGACTGACATCCTGCATTTCCGGTTATCTTACACCAAGCATTCCCACCAAATTCCCCAACCTAACCAATTAAAAACATTGCGCCCTCATCCAATCGGATGTAGAATAAAAGCCCCCATGAACACTCTTCCTATGGGCAATCCAACAAGCCATTCAGTCCTCCATAATTGAAAATAATTCCTAGTCGGAGGAAAAAATATACCGTAGCAAGGTTTTTTGTTTTTGTTTTTTTCCCGGCACCGGAGCCCCCCTCTTTCCTTATTACCCTTCACCCTTTCCTACGACTAGATCGCGTTCAACAATCATCCTTCGGGCTCCACCAGAAGCCTTTCTTTACCCGCCAAAAATCGAACGAAAAAGGTTCTGTCCGACATTTGCCCATGCACGAGTATTATACCAACTAGGACCCCACCTGTTGGAATGAGCAAAGCACAGTTCTGAACCGTGCTCCCCGAAGGTAGCTTAGGGTGGGGGGGGCAGATTTTCTTTTTGGCGAGTATTATACATACTATGCTCCCTTGAGCTTTCGTCTGCCGGCCACTGTCACGGGAACCTTAACCGTTACAGCACTATTTCCGACACCGGTAAAATAAACACTAGACGCGGGAGATCTAACAGTGTCATACTAAATGTGATGATGTTCCTTGGGCAGTAGCTTTCATAGTTCTACTCTTGCAGTCGCTAATACTTTTCAGCTTACAGGACAGGATTCTTCTTGGTTGTTTCTCGGCTGGTATGCTTCATGCTACTACAGGGTTCCGAATGGTCCGCGGAAGAGCGAACCAGACCAGCCGGTCCGGTCGAAAGTCAATTCTAGTGTAATGGTGGAAATTAGACTGACCAGACAGTCAAGATTATCGCACCCGACTTGGCCGGGACCGGTCCGACCAGGCCCGCCAAGCGATAGGATATGCACGGCCCTTTGTCTGAATTACCATCTGGTTTTGCTTTTTACTACTATATTTTTGTCACAATATATTGTGTTATAAAGCTTTTCTTAATTAAACTCATTGTTTCCATGAATTATGCTGTGGGGTCAAGGGGTCTGGATATGCCTTGTTTAGATTAGGGGCAGCAAAAATAGGTTCACGAGTATTAAATTTTTTCTGTAAACTAGGTGAGTGATATTACATGATTATACAATATTTTATACAGACTGGTCTGGAGCCAGTCCAGACTAGACCAAACCACCTGAGTTGGTCAGGTCCAGTCATTGACATCAACCTGGACTGACCAGCCTGGTCCTGCCTCCAAGACTTGACCGGTCGGAATATGCGGAACCCTGTGCTACTAAATTGATCGAGAAAAAGAAATAAAATGCGGGTCATGAGGTAGGTGGAAAGCGTGGCTGGTTGGTCTCCTCGGGCCTCCTTAATAACATTTATAGCCTGGCCAGAAATTGCAATTGGCCGAGTGTGGTATCATACGATTTGGGCTGTCATTTGTGACAACCACCGACTTGTCCTGGATATGGCCTTTGCCGAGTTGCTCTTGGTCACTTGAAAACTCCGTGGAGTATTGTACTCTGCCTTTAATCGATATAGGGAAAATAATGTATTCCTGTCACCTGTAATACAGGAAAAAAGGTGAGGGGAGAGATCGGGAACAAGAAAGAAATAGTACAAGAAAATAAAGAGGTGTTCAATGAATTACAGCGAGAAGCAAATTAAACACAATAAGGGAAAGCAGGAAGCCACCAAGTGAACCATTTCAGATCAATAGAACTATTCCACCTCACCGACTAAGGGTTACTGTGCTTTATAAACACGCGCTCAGAAACATCCACCTTGCAAAGTGAGACAGGGAGTTCCAGACGGGGGGGTAGCATATATGTAAATTCCAATCTCAGAAGTATGCCACCATGCGGAATCTTGAGCCCTTGCACTTCCGCTTTGGTTCAACCGCTTCCAGAGGCTCTAGAAGCGCCATCACCCTCTTATGGCCCTTCATGTATGCGGACATGAGAGGCGTTTGGCCGCGATCATCAGGCTTGTCAGGGGTTACCTCTTTCCGCTCGAGGAGCATCTTCACCACACCGTCATGCCCCCGCGCAGCAGCAGCCATAAGGGGCGTTCGCCCCTCATTATCTTGGCTGTCGGGGTTGACCTCTTCTCTGCTGAGCAATATTTTCACTATTCCCTCATGCCCATTAGAAGCGGCACGCAGCAGAGGGGTTCGGCCGCAATTGTCTTGGCTGTCGGGATTGACCTCTTCGCGCTCGAGCAGTGCTTTCACAATTTCCTCCTTCCCAGACCATATAGCCTGCGCGAGCGGTGTACTACCCTCGTTACACGGTTTATCGGGGTCAACCTTGGCGCGTCTGAGTAGAACCCTTACCACCTGGGCATGCCCATTACTAGCTGAATATGCGAGAGCCGTTTGGCCGGTATGATCTGCCGTGTTGGGATCGACTTCTTTCCGCTTGAGTAATAGTTTCACCACTCCCAGATGCCCTCCTCGAGAAGCATATAGGAGCGGCGTTTTGGCCTGATGATCCGGCTTGTCGGGAGTGACCCCTTCCCACGCGAGCAGTATTTTCACTACTCCCATATGTCCTTTCTGAGAGGCATATGAGAGCGGTGTTCGACCGCCATAGGAAGCCTTGTCAGGGTTGACCCCTTCACCTGTGAGGAGAATCCTAACCACCTCCTCACGTCCACACCAAGCGGCATACGAGAGCGGTGTTCGGCCATCCTTATCTTGCTTGTCTGGGTTGATGTCTTCCCGCTTGAGCAGTCGTTTAACCACCCCCTCGTGTCCATTCTCGGCAGCATAAGAGAGTGCTGTTCTGCCGTACAGACTACATGGCTTGTCAGGGCAGACCTCTTGCCGCCGGAGTAGCATTTCCACTACTCCCTCGTGCCCATTCCTGGCCGCATAGGAAAGCGGCCTTATGTCTTGACCATCGGGTCTGTCCAGGCTGACCTTCTCGCACCTTAGTAGTGCTTTGACGACTCCCTCATGTCCACCCTCTGCGGCATGTGAGAGCGGGGTTTTTTTGCCGTCATAACCTGTTTGGTCGGGGTTGACATCTTTCCGTTTGAGTAGAACTCTCACCACTTTCTTGTGCCCATTCTGAGCTGCATATAAGAGTGGTGTTCGGCCGCAACTACCAGGGTTGTTGTGGTTGACATTGCCCCATGCGAGCAATATTTTCACCACTTCCACATGCCCGTTACGAGCAGCATGTGAGAGTGGTGTTTCGTTATTGACATCTCGTTTGTCTGGGGTGGCCCGCCCCTGCTTAAGTAGTAATTTGACCACTTCCTCATGTCCATTTCGAGCAGCCCATATCAGTGGAGTATATCTCCCAAAGCCCGCTTTGTTGACACCAGAAGAGCGCATCTCTATCAATGAAGTCACAAGCTCCACAATTCCAAAGTACGATGCACAGTGGAGCCCAGTGAACGGGAAACCATCCTCAGAATACACAAAATTATAGCTTGGTTGTTGCAAAAGCAATTTGACAGATATGTGACCATCATACTCTTGAAACATCTGGAGCGCAAGTGACTTGGCACGGTCTGAGAGTTCCCTCCCGGCATGGATTCCCCAGTTTAGAGAAGAGTAGTCTAGAAAGGGCGTTTCCTGGGTGGTGGGTGAGGGGTCGGTTGAAAGAGTCTTGACCTGTGCGGAATTGAGATAGGTCAAGCATGACTCTGCTATTGCCGAGTGAGGCGTACCAAAAATATCAGGGCGGCGGGAAAGGTACTCTTGGAGGGTAGAGTGGATCAGTCGAGTACATAATCCCTTCTTATCCACGGTGATGAGCCCCTGACAGTAGCCCACCACTGCCGACATCGAAGGGACATTGTCGGGATTGAAACCAAGAGAGCCGGGTTGGACTGCTAGGGCATGGCAGAGCTCATCCGCCCTCAATGCCCGCTCCGCATGAGTAATCCACATCAAGGCATCAATTCCGAGCCTGGATTTATCCCCACCCTGTGCCTTTATCCGTTCTATCGCCGCACCATAGGCGTCTTCCGCCCCCAATTTATTTGCCATACTCAGGAGCCTTTCTCGTCTCTGGGATATCGTCGATTCCTGGAGGATTGCTTCAATATTCAGAGAAAGGAGTAGAAACCTAAAATCTCTATTAGCGGGCAATGAGGGGCTGAATCGTTGACTCCACTCACGTTCCCGATGCACTTCCCAGAGTATTCTCCACAATATCTGCTTCCAAACACTCGTCCATGACATCTGGAGGGCTGTCCTTGGCCAGTCTAGCGCGAACGTATGTGGTGATATCGTCTTTTCTGGGACCCGCAGATACACTTGCCACTCGCCCAGAGAGGTGCTCTTCTATCTTGGCCTGAATATGGGGTCCCCCTGTCACGAATATTCGGGTGTCGAGGGACCTCTCGAGGATTTGTTTCAATGACTCAAGAACCTTGGCCAATTCGACCCCCGCACATTCGTCAAGGGCGTCAATGCACAAAAATACGGGCTGTGAGGATGTGATAAGCTGCAGCATTTGCACGATGTTAACGAGCCGCGGTACGGGTCCGTGAAAGGAATTTCTCTGCTCTCGCAAGCCCCTCGATATTTCCCCGGGAACGACTTTCATTCCATTGACGATATTCTTCAGCAAGGAACCTAGTATATCGGTGGCAGACAGCTCCTTTCGGGCCGCGAAGTCAGGGTAAAAACATGTAACAGTGGTGTTTTTTTCCCCGGCTAGATCATGCAACCTGTCCACTACTAGCGAACTATCATCGTAGTCTGTTAGCACGAGCTCTCTTCTATCCCCTGCGAATAACCCCCTTTACCTGATAAATGTCTTTCCAACACCAGAACCTCCGTAGCAAAACAGAACAGCCTCATCACCTCCACCTCCACCTCCCAATCCGCACCATTTCTTGAATTCCTCAGTTTGTATGAGCCATTCTCCGACACCTTCGACACGGCGCTCTTGAATGTCCCCATGCTGTAAGCCGTGCTCCAGTTGTGATAGGTTGGTTGGGAGTCGAGATCGATCATCCGGGATAGTGCTATTTTTCCACCCATAATTAATTAGAAGTCTCCGTAGCATTTAAGCAGTTTTTGCCATGATTGGGGGCATACTAAGGCATCTTCCACCCTTTATTTCTCACAGTGTTGAACAGTGCGGGTTATTGCGTATGGTTGGTTGATGATGTTTGAAGTGGACGAAAAGGGGGGGAAGAAAGCAGGAGTTTGCTGGTGTTAGAGTGGAGTTGCAGATATCGCTAAAGTTACTTAGGCGGTGTGGAGAAGATTCAGGTGAGAAGATTCAGGTGAGACTGTCCCGGCTTATTGCACAAGCCAGATATGCTAATGACAGAAAATTCTGCGTCACAAGCCATCTACCAGTGTGAGAAATTTACGTGGGCGAAAAGAGGCCCACGACTGCTAAAACCGCCCTACTCGTCCCAGGGTTGTGACTGCGCTACAACCCGGAGACTCCTAGACTGGGGGAGACTGAGCGCAACCTAATCCAGAATTCTCTGTGTGTTCTGCGATGCCAAGCCGCTTACTTTCCTGAAATGCAACCATATAGAATATTTCTCATCGTGTTGCCTCCAATTTATTACACATATGTACCTCACTACAAATTTAAAAAATTTCACTATTGACACTGTTAGCCCCATATCCTAGAGGACTCATTTGCAGAATTTTTTTGGTCCAAAAAAATCCATTGCGCTGTGATTGTTTTATTGTATGTGGTGTATCCAGGGGGGTCATAATAACGCGACCGGGGGTAGGTAGCCAGCGTTGCAAGTGATGTACCCCTACTCAACTCCACATGGCTAGCTCATCACCGACAAAACTCTCACTACATCAATAGCCCAGGCTATTGAGCTCTGATTTCTTCTGTACTCTAGCCCGGAGCATGCCTGAGAAGAAAAACACTAGTGGGTGGTGAGCCACTTATTTACTTCTATAGATTTTATTATCACTTTTATATCTATATTGTTACTTGTATTACCACTTCGTATTGTCTTGAGTCGAGGTATCATACCGCGAGTGGTCAAAAAAAACGCGAACCCTTTCGGGTAACAACCAAGTACCCCATGTTAAAACCAGCAATAATAATTCGGACAACCACAACAAGAGAGACAAAAAAAAAATTAAATACACTTAAAAATATGCCGCACCATTCTGATTTGGTTGCGATGGTTTGGTTATGATGAAAGGTTTGGTTGCGACCGAAGGAAACACTTTCACCGACCTTGAGGTGGGGAACTCGGTTGATACATGAAGGGGTTCGCGTTTTTTTGACCACCTGCTGTACATGCGTTGCAATGCTGAGTACTGAAACAATGTTTTCTGGCCAGAGGAGGATATTCTCCGAGTGAAGTTCCCAAACATAACAAGGAAACCAAACAGAGAGAAATGATCAAACCGTTGGAAATGCCTTAGCAGAACCTAAGTGGGCAAACGCCGCTCGCATTTACAAGAACTGGTAAAGTATCGTCAATGTGGATCACAGAACTCTGATGAAGGAAACCCGAAAAGTGAAAACCTTCTCTATCCGATGTATATGTAGGTACAAAGCTGTCTCCCCCCTATCCTTGCTTAAAACTCCTCGATACAACCCGCTGATTACAAATCACCCCTCCCCAGGAGTCACAACACCTTTCACCGCCCAGTAAAAATTAACAGCTCGCTCGAGGCCCAGAACATAAAAGAAATAAAATATCTAGCTAGCCATCCATAGTCGCTCTGTTTGCCCCACAGTACCTACTCCCGGTCGCGTTATTATGACCCCCGTGGATATTGTTTTCTTCAATAATTTTGAGGTGCTTATCATTGAGCTCAGTCTACCCGCCCTAGTAGGCTCCAGGAGGTGGCAGGCTACGTGGATAGGCTCGGCTCGCCACATCAGGAATAGTCGAGTGGTTTATTGGCGATCTGCTCTCCAACGGTCGCCAAGACACTGCGGCTCTTCTCGAAAGCTTTGATCTGCCTAATTACAGGGATATTCCGTGAACAAGATAAGGTGTCGTCGAGATAAAGTTTGACGGAAATTAGGAACATCTCATATCCCAGTTAGTGGAATTTGGTCCACTAAGATTCGATAGCGCCTGAACACCACCGATCTTCCGTTTGGAAATTGGGTCTCAACGGGGGCACCGCCCTAGACGCAATTCGACCCATATATGCCCGACTGCTGGTGCGCCTGGCGATTGTGTGGCGAAAAATCTCATGAGAGTGGGGGCCTGCTTCGGGGGTCTCACCAAGTATCCCTCGGATCGCGAGGGGTTGCCCGATGTTAGAAATGGCAGCTTAATAGCCTCTGTCTGAGGTCGCAGTGGTATACGTATGCACCAGTCAAAGGACGTGCAAGCTATGAAAATGTTTTCACCTACCTGTTTCACCTTCCTCCTTCCTTCCTATTTTCTTCTCTCGCAACGTATTATACCTTCCTTCCTTTATACAACTTTCCTCGGGCCTTTCATTTCCATCAAGTTGTCACAATCAATCAAGATGCTATATGTGGAAGGTGGAAAGGAGGAGCGGAAACACTATCATGTAAAGCGGAGCACTGCAGGTTCACTGCAGGAATTCCACCTACGAAATTATTGCTTTTACGGGTTTATCATTTAGCGGGAAAGTATTATTGTGTAAGTTTATCGTTGAGCTGGCAGGTACTCCCTTGGAGTGTCCCCCGGTTGCGGCATGCGAGCTTTCGGGGGTTGTGGTTATCAACCGCCCTTAGCCCACACCAATACTACAAGTTACAGGCATATAAAGCCCGCACACTTGAGTCCGAATTTTTTATGGGGGGTCAGATACGCATAGGCAATTTTCCGTGTATGCGGATTCTTTATCCCTATGTTCGGGTTCTATATGCCTGTAACTTGTAGAATCAGCCTAGCTATTGTCCCTTGACAAAATTAACCGAACAGCTAAGCGAGTTCCTAGTAACAAACCTCCACCAAATCATTACTGATCAACCTACATAATAATATTATTATAATACCGCAAGAAGTGAAATAATTGGAGTTGCGTTCGCTGGTAGGGTCTGGCTATTTTTATTTTTTTGTCTTAAGCTGGGTCTGGGGGGTTCAGTTTCCCCTCTGCGCAGAGAGGGGAATTGCAGACGTCTTAGCGTGAGGCTCATTTATTCTAGTTCTTGCGGTATATGATACCTTGTGTTTTTTTTTGTGGGGATTGATTGAAGGTATCATATTCTAAGAATTACTGCTATGAATTTAGTTTACTTACCAGAAGCTATCTCTGACTTTTTGGTTGAGGAGCTGCCTTAGGAAAGTGCTAGTGACCTGAAGAATTATGCGATTGTCCATTGTTCTATTACCGGTAATTTTATGAACATACTAAATTCGCTTGTTGCGTCTCTCCAGGAGATAGTCTTTGTGTGTACCAGGGGGATTGCGTGATCTGTTCTCACTTTGCGGTATATATGTCCAAGCAGTCAGGTAAAGCAGTAACAGATTCTCAGGGAAACTTACTAGAGATTGAGCAATTATTCCGTACCGGATTTTCAACATTCGTCCATATCTTTTTGTCATATGATACCATAAAAAGGTCTTGTACGGCGGCCTATAGTACCAAAACCGCCACTACGCCCAAATCTTAAAACTTAAAAATCCAAAAAGGTAAAAATGCCCTCGACCATCAAAATTCCATGGGGTTATTTATAATTGTTATCATGGGTAAGATTGGCAATGATTAATGCCGAGACAGAGAATGTTACAAAGTGAGGAATGGAAAGAAAACTTTAAAAACAAAGAGGAGAGAAAGCAAGGCTGTGAAACAAGAATTTCGAAGAACAAAGGGATGGAGGTCTGGCTGTGCCCAGGAGCGACTGCAACAGTACAAGCACAGCTAGGAGGCTGCCGTGAGGCGAGCCTTATGAAAAGAAATCCCGAAGGAAGGTGGCAGGTGAACTGAAGTGTTTCGCCTATTGAATATGTAGAGTCATGTTCGTTATCAAGTAGGCAGAAAGAAAACGAGGCTAAGACTAAAAACAATTTCTCATAGCCACTCGAACGTACTGGACTCTCTATCACATCAGCAAAAAGGTGGCCTGCGTCAGATCCAGTAGTGTTGCGTCCTGGCTCTCCCAGCCTGGACCCTGCGTCCTGTCCGTCCTGTGCGTCCTGTACCAATACGCCACATCTTGTTGCGTCAGGTGCGTCCGGAGACCCTTGCCTACACTGGGTTCCATCTGGACACATCCAACCAAGCAACCCTGCCTCCTGACTTAAACCTCAACACCATCGCACATCAGGATTCACCACTACCCCTGATTCTCCTTTCAGCCTTCTTTGTCTTCTACTACCGTTGCCCAGATGTGAACAAGGAGTATTTCTTGGCAAAGAAAATAGAGTTAGTGCTGGCGCCTGATGAGAAAGCCATCATACCCTTAATCTTGAATTTGCGCTAAAGACTCCAAGTTCGAGTCACACTGGCATTCAGAGTTCTATTTTCAGAACATCATCTTTGAATGAGCGAAAATGCCAGCTCACTCCAGTCTGAAGCGAGTGATAGCCATAATACTCTCAGGTCTAGCATAGTGCCTGGTGGTTTCTCGGCACTTAGCCTCAAACTGGATGCGACGCGACACTCTTTTCATCACAACACTCAACATCCACACTCCCGGGCCCCAGCTGCAACACTCCACCACAGCCAGACAATCAATCCTGAATCCGACCCTTGGAGGTTCCTGGACTCGATGCCAGCTATCCACCGGTATAAGATTCATCCCCCGAGGGATATTATTCATGAAGTTCCAGGGCTGAATGGGGTGGGGTGTTGGCGATCTCAGAACTCGATGGCAGATTCCTCCACAACCAGTGCTCCGATCCTGAATCTGATTGCGGGAGATGGTTGGGCTCGATGCCAGCTACGCAGCGGTATAAAGGACGTCTCTGTCGCATCAGAACACAGGAAGTCGCTGACCCTTGTGAGAGTCGTCTTTATAGATTCCCTGGCGATCTCAGAGCTCGATGGCAGATTCCTCCACAACCACCGCTCTGATCCTGAATCTGATTGCGGGAGATTGTTGGGCTGGACGCCAGCTACGCAATGGTATAAGGTACGTCCCTGTCACATCAAAACCCATGAAATCGCTGTCTTCTGTGCAGGGTGTATCAGGTATCAAGCTGGCGATATTTTACTCGATGGCAGATATCTCCACAACTGTTGGACGGATCTTGATTCCGTGTGCGGGAGGTTGTTGGTCTTGACGCCAGCTTTCCAACGGTATAAGGTACGTCTCTGTCACATCAAAGCCCAGGAAATCGCTGTCTTCTGTGGAGAGGATCTTTATAGTAGCCCTGGCGATATTTTACTCAATGGCAGATTACTCCACGACCACTGGACGGATTTTCCTGCTCTTTGCGGGAGGTTGTTGGACCCGACGCCAGCTACGCGGCGGTATAAGGTACGTCTCCGTCGCATGAATATCCAGGAAGTCGCTGACTCTTGTGGGGGTTGTCTTTATAGGTACTCTGGCGATCCCAGAGCTCGATGGCTGATTCCTCCATAACCACTGCTCCGATCCTGAATCTGATTGCGGGAGATCGTTGGGCTCGACGCCAGCTACGCAGCGGTATAAAGGACGTCTCTGTCGCATCTGAACCCATGAGGTCGCTGACCATTATGGTGGGGGTTGTCATTAGAGGTCCGCTCACGCTCCCAGAGCTCAATGTCAGATTCCTCAACAACCACTAGGCCGATTCTGGATCTGATTGCGGGGAATTGTTGGGCTCGATGCCAGCTACATGATGGTATAGGTTCCTTCCTGTGCGCTCCGGGAATTTTATTCATGAACTTGAAGTTACAGTGCTAAATGGTACTAAGGGGGGGAATCGGGTGAG
>Ga0307509_10003607_pt1 | contig 23273 bp, 20 predicted proteins | sample 10_EM_MG_FD_202245 | JGI IMG/M metagenome (GOLD analysis project Ga0307509, IMG submission 202245) | Populus trichocarpa ectomycorrhiza microbial communities from riparian zone in the Pacific Northwest, United States - 10_EM | ecosystem: Host-associated > Plants > Roots > Unclassified | place... | reverse complement strand
ACGAATTGCTGGCCTGGATTGGCGCATTGCCCAGCGCACCGCAGCGGGTGTTCGTGACCCACGGCGAGCCGGTGGCGGCCGATGCGTTGCGCCAGGCGATCGAGGAACGGCACCACTGGCGCTGCTCGGTGCCGGAATACCGCGACACCGTTGAGCTGTGATGCCTGACGCACCCGAGCCCGCTGCGGTGGCCGCTGGTTCTGGGCATCTGCTGGCCCGCCGCGCGCGGATCGACACCTACCAGCAGCCCGTCGTCTACATGCGAAGCGACTGCACGGTGTGCCGTGCAGAAGGATTCGAGGCCCAGGCGCAGGTGGAGGTGACCGCCAACGGCCGCGAGGTGCTCGCCCTCCTGCACCGCGTCGAGGCCGACTGGCTGGGCTGCGACGAGGTCGCACTGTCCGACGCCGCGTGGAACCTGCTCGCACTGCAGGGCGGCGAACCGGTGGTCGTGCGCCATGCGAAGCCGCTCGAGTCGCTGAAGTTCCTGCGCGCCAAGGTCTACGGGCGCAAGCTCGACGACGCCTCGATGCATGCGTTGATCGACGACGTGGGCAACGGGCGCATGTCCGATCTGCACCTGGCCGCCTTCATCACTGCCTGCGCCGGCGGACGTCTCGATCAGGAGGAGATCGTCGCGCTGACCCGCGCGATGGTCGATGCCGGCGAGCGAATTCGTTGGCCGATTTCGCCAGTGATGGACAAGCACTGCGTCGGTGGCCTGCCCGGCAACCGCACGACGATGATCGTCGTGCCCATCGTGGCGGCCTGCGGGGTGATCATGCCGAAGACCTCGTCGCGCGCGATCACCTCTCCCGCGGGCACCGCGGACACGATGGAGACGCTCGCACCGGTGAATCTGGACGTGCCGACGATGCGCCGCATCGTCGAACGCGAGGGTGGCTTCATTGCGTGGGGCAGGGCGGCACGCCTGAGCCCTGCGGACGACGTGTTGATCCGCGTCGAGCGGCCGCTGGACCTGGACAGCGAGGCGCAACTCGTGGCGTCGGTGATCTCCAAGAAGTTGGCCGTCGGCTCGGAGCGCGTCGTGATCGACATCCCGGTGGGTCCGACCGCGAAGGTGCGCAGCCATGCAGCAGCGCAGTCGCTCGGGGCAAGCCTGATCGCCGTTGGAGCCGCCGTCGGGCTGCAGGTGCGCGTGATCCAGAGCGACGGTCGACAACCGGTGGGCCGCGGCATCGGTCCGGCGCTCGAGGCCATGGACGTCATGGCGGTGCTGCAGCGAAGCGTCGATGCCCCGCAAGACCTGCGGGAGCGGGCCCTCGTGCTCGCCGGCGCGGTGCTCGAGATGGCGGGCCGCACCTTGGCGGGCGCCGGCCATGCGCTGGCCGCGCGCACGCTGGACAGCGGTCAGGCGTTGAACAAATTCACGGCGATCTGCGAAGCACAGGGCGGCCTGCGCGAGCCGCCCCGGGCGCCGTTTCGACAAGCTGTGCCGGCACCCCGAAGCGGCAGGATCGGAGCCATCGACAACCGCCGCTTGGCGCGCGCCGCCAAGCTGGCGGGGGCACCGCAGGATGCCGCCGCCGGGGCCGTGATCCATGTTCGGCTGGACGATGCGGTGGCGACGGGCCAGCCGCTGTTCACGCTGCATGCGCAGACGCCGGGAGAGCTTGCCTATGCGCTGGCGTATGTGAATGCGCAATCGCCCATTGTGGAGATCGATCGGCCATGAGCCTTCAAGTTGTCTCCTTGCCGGGTTCGGAACGTTGCGGCGATTCGATTGCCCACCGCCTCGGCGCCGCGCGCTGTCGTCTGGAGAGTCGGCGCTTTCCCGATGGGGAGATCTACCTTCGGGTGGCTGATGACGTCGAGGGACAGCATGTGGCGGTGGTCGCCCAGCTGCGCGACCCCGATCCGCAGCTGCCCGGACTGCTTTTCCTCGCCGACGCGCTGCGCGAGTTGGGTGCGGCCAGCGTCGGCCTCGTTGCACCCTACCTGCCCTACATGCGGCAGGACAATCGCTTTCACCCGGGCGAGGTCGTCGCTTCGCGCAGCTTCGCCAAGCTCGTCTCGACGGCATTCGCCTGGATGGTCACGGTGGACCCGCACCTGCACCGCATTGCCTCGCTGGATGCGATTTTCCGCGTCCCCACGGCGGCGGTCAGCAGTGCGCCCGCCATCGCCACATGGGTGCGAACGCAGATCGACCAGCCCCACCTCGTCGGGCCGGACGAGGAGAGCATGCAGTGGGTGTCCGAAGTCGCGGCGTTGGCCGGCTGCCCCTACACCGTCCTGAGCAAACACCGCAGCGGTGATCGCAGCGTGGAGCTCACGCTGCCGGATCTGCAGGCGCTTCGAGGTCGCACCCCGGTCCTCGTCGACGACATCATTTCGAGCGGGCAGACCATGGTGGCGACCGTGAGCCAGCTTCGCGCCGAGGGGCTCGCCGCCCCGGTTTGCGTCGGGGTTCATGCGGTGTTTGCCGGCGACGCCCTTGCGCGGTTGCAGGCGGCGGGTGCAGGGCGCATCGTGAGCTGCAACACCTTGCCTCACCCGAGCAATGCCATCGACGTGACGAAGGTGCTGGCCGAGTCGGCGAGGATGCTGGCGGGCACGTAGCGGACAAGTCACGCGCGACAGCTGGTGCCTCGCAGCCAAACGTGCGCGTTCGCCGGCCATCGACGAACGCCCTCCGGTCAACGCAAGCTCAACTCGTGATGACGGCTCGCACTCCGTTCTCGTGATGATCTTCGTTTCACAGGTGGTAGGAGCGCGGCTCGCGATGGAGCAAACCGCGATGCACAACGTTGCGTGCCCCTTGATGCGCATCAAGAACCTGCGCCAGCGACGGTTCGAGAATCCTCGCGAACTGCTGGAGGAACCCATGGATCTGGCCACCCAAACCCACTTGACGTCTTTGCATGACCTGTTGAACTACCGGCTCGTGGAACTGCGCGCCGAAGTTCACGCTGCCCAGCAGTCGCGATTGGAATCGGCTGGCGCGGGCACGCATGAAGTCGCCGACCGCAAAGACGAGGCCACGCAGCAGCAGCGCGAACGTCTCGACGATGCGCAGGCGCAGCGCGACATCGACGAGCTTGCCCAGGTCGAGTCCGCGTTGAAGCGCCTCGACGCCGGAATCTATGGCAACTGCGCGGATTGCGGCGACCCGATCCCGCTGCAGCGTCTTCGGGTGCAGCCCGCCGCGCAGCGCTGTGCAGGCTGCCAGCTCACCGCCGAGCGTGCGTTGGCGAATTCACGATAGGAATGCGGCCACGCGTTGCGGGTCCGCATCTCGCAACGTGTCGCGAACGAGTAGGGGCGTGGCGGACGGAGAGGAAGCGTTCAACGCGTCCTCGCTTCGATGTCCTGCGCCTCACGAAAGACAGGACTTGAGCGCGCCGAATTCTCAGGTCATGTTTCGGACCAAAAGCGCCTGCAGAAGAAAACGCCGCTTGTCGGCCACCGCGAATGCCGGGTCCAGCAGACCGGCGGCTTTCGCGAGCGGGTGGTTTGATGATGCGATGTCGTCGTAGACGGGTATCCCCGCTTCGGCGCCCAGTTGTCGCACGACGGCGGGGGCCATGCCTTGGCACACCAGCGCGTCGTACAGGCGGCCGAGCATGTGCGCGGTATGTTCAACCTCCCGCGGCTCGCTGAGTTCCGTCAGGTACGGGCTGACGTGTGCCACCTGTGCGCCCAGCTCGATGGCCGCGCGGTCGAACAGTGCAATGTCTTCGTTGCCCGCATCGCCGGCGGCGTCGAGCAGGCCGAACCTTCGGCCTCGAAGCAAGGGCTGCGTTGCGCCCGCCTCAGCGCAACGCTGAAGCGCGCGGGCGTCGTCCACCAGTGCCGCCAGTTCGCGAGGCGACATCTTTTCGGTGGCAACGAGGTCGGAGGGTCGTGGGGTCGAATCCATGGACAGCGCCCGTGACAAGCGTCCGTGTGCAATCTGAAGCGTAGCGATGCAAGTCGCCCGGTCATTGACGCTCATCAAGACCGGGCACCGGACCGCACACTGATACGCATCAGACACGCACGGTTTACGCACGGTTGCCAAGCGCCACCCGCCGTTGTCACAGCGTTGCCGGACTCTTCCTAGGATTCACTGCATCGAACGCCCTCGACCCCCAAGGAGATCAAGATGCTCAGTGCCGCCCTTCCAGTCGCCACACGGACCAGTGTTCGCCATTGCGCCGATGTCCGCGCTCCCAAGCGTGACAACGGCCCCAGCGCCGATCAAGACGCCAGCCGGCACATGGTCGAGACGCTGAAGATGCTGAACGAAGCGCTCGCACCCCAGCGTCGTGTCGTGCACGCGGGCGACGTGATCTACCAGGCTGGCGAGCGCTTCGGTAACCTGTACGTCCTGAATTCTGGCTTCAGCAAGATCGTCAACCTCTCGCCTGACGGGCGCGAGCAGGTCGTGGGATTGAAGTTTCGCGGCGACTGGCTGGGCTTCGACGGCATCGCCCAGGGTCACTATTCTTGCGATGCGGTCGCGATGGACACCGGCGAAGTCTGGACGATCCGCTACGACGCGCTGCTGGCGGCATGCTCGAGCCAACCCTCGTTGCTGACGGTTCTGCACGAGGCGATGAGCCGCGAGATCGCGCGTGACCGGGACTCGCTGATGTCGGTCTGCACCCTGCCTGCGGACGCACGTGTGGCCGACTTCCTGCGCTACTGGGCTGACTCGCTTGCCAAGCGCGGCCTGCGCACCGACCAGATCACGCTGCGCATGACACGTGCGGAAATCGGCAACTACCTGGGCATGACCCTGGAATCGGTGAGCCGTGCATTGTCGAAGCTTGCCCGTGGCAATGTCATCGCGTTCGCCGAGAAGGGGCGCAGGGACGTTCAGATACCGGATGTGCGTGCGCTGTCGGCCTTCGTGCAGCAATGTCTCGCACCCGTGCCGGCACTTCAGTGACCGTCCGCGGACCAGCACTTCGGTCGGCATCCGCTGGTCGATGCGCTGGCCGGGCACGGTCCGAGGGTTCCGGCCTCCGACAGGACCTTGCCAAGGTGGCAGCGGATGTCATCCCGCCGTTGGTTGGACAGTGAAGTGCATCGACCTCCCCGGAGAACACCATGTCCGAAACCCTGAGTCCCGAGCTTCTGCGGAAGATGCATGCCTACTGGCGTGCAGCCAACTACCTGTCGGTCGGGCAGATCTATCTGCAGGCCAATCCGCTGCTCGAATCGCCACTGGCGTTCGAGCACGTCAAGCCCCGGTTGCTCGGGCACTGGGGCACGACACCAGGCCTGAACCTGCTGTATGTTCACCTGAACCGGCTCATCGTCGAGAACGACCTTGACATGATGTACGTGATCGGCCCGGGCCACGGCGGTCCCGGCATCGTCGCAAACAGCTACCTCGAGGGGTCGTACACCGAGCACTACCCAGCGATCGAGCGAAGCCGCAATGGCATCGAGCGCTTGTTTCGCCAGTTCTCCTGGCCGAACGGTATTCCCAGCCACGTGTCGCCGGAAACCCCTGGCTCGATCCACGAAGGCGGCGAACTCGGCTACTCGCTGGCGCATGCGTACGGTGCCGCCTTCGACAATCCGGACCTGATCGTGGCCTGCGTGATCGGCGACGGCGAAGCCGAAACCGGCCCGCTCGCCGCGAGCTGGCATTCCAACAAGTTCCTGAACCCCGCGCGCGACGGGGCCGTCTTGCCTATCCTGCACCTGAACGGCTTCAAGATCGCCAACCCGACCGTGCTGGCGCGCATCGGTCGCGATGAACTGACCGAGCTGCTGCGCGGTTACGGGCACGACCCGCATTTCGTCGAGGGCGACGATCCGGCGGTGGTGCACCAGAACCTGGCCGCAACGCTGGACACGGTGCTGGCGCAGATCCGCACGATCCAGGGCGAGGCGCGGTCCGTCGCGGCAGGCCGTATCCCGCGGCCGCGCTGGCCCATGATCGTGCTGCGCACACCGAAGGGCTGGACCGGCCCGAAGGTCGTCGACGGCAAGCCGGTCGAGGGCACGTGGCGAGCACACCAGGTGCCGATCGGGAGCGTCAAGACACCCGAGCATCTCCGCCAGCTCGAAGCGTGGATGAAGAGCTATCGGCCCGAAGAGCTGTTCGATGAGCACGGCAAGCTCCGCGAAGAGCTTTCTGCATTGGCGCCGACGGGACGACGGCGCATGAGCGCCAATCCGCACGCCAACGGCGGTGCCCTGCTGCAGCCGCTGACGATGCCGCACTTCCGCGACTACGCGGTGGCGGTGACTGCGCCTGGCAGCGTCGAGGCCGAGGCGACACGCCGGCTCGGGCCGTTCGTGCGTGATGTGATGAAACTCAATCTCTCGCAAGGCAGCTTCCGGGTCTTCGGTCCCGATGAGACGGCTTCCAACCGGCTGGAGGCGCTGTTCGACGTCACGAAGAAGCAGTGGATGGGCGATGTCGAGGATGTCGATGTCGATCTCGATCCCGACGGCCGTGTCATGGAGGTGCTGAGCGAACACCTGTGCCAGGGTTGGCTCGAGGGCTACCTGCTCACTGGCCGCCACGGCCTGTTCTCGTGCTACGAAGCCTTCATCCACATCGTCGATTCGATGCTGAACCAACACGCCAAGTGGCTGAAGGTGAGCAAGCAGATTCCCTGGCGCAAACCGATTGCGTCACTGAACTACCTGCTCACCTCGCATGTCTGGCGGCAGGACCACAACGGCTTCTCACACCAGGACCCCGGCTTCATCGACCACGTCGCGAACAAGAAGGCCGACATCGTCCGGATCTACCTGCCTCCGGATGCGAACTGCCTGCTGTCGGTCGCGGACCACTGCCTGCGCAGCCGCAACTACATCAACGTGATCGTGGCCGGCAAGCAGCCGCAGTGGCAATGGCTCGACATGGAATCGGCCGTGCGCCACTGCACGACGGGTGCCGGCGTCTGGCCCTGGGCAAGCAACGACGAGGGTGATCCCGATGTGGTGATGGCGTGTGCGGGCGATGTGCCCACGCTCGAGACGCTCGCGGCGGTGACGCTGCTGCGTGAGTATGTTCCGGACATCCGCATCCGAGTCGTCAACGTCGTCGACCTGATGGTCTTGCAGCCGCAGACCGAGCATCCGCATGGGCTGACCGATTCCGACTTCGACGCGCTGTTCACCACCGACAAGCCGGTGATCTTTGCGTTTCATGGCTACCCGGCGATGATCCACAAACTGACCTACCGGCGCCGCAACCACGACAACATCCATGTGCGTGGCTACAAGGAGGAGGGCACCACGACGACGCCGTTCGACATGGTCGTGCTGAACGATCTCGACCGCTACCGCCTTGCGCTCGACGCCATCCAACGCATTCCCCGCCTGCACGGCCACGTGGCGCAGGCGACGGCGCGGTACTGGTCGACGATGGAGCGCCACAAGCTCTACATCGGAGAACACGGCGACGACATGCCCGAGGTCCGGGACTGGCGCTGGCGCGTGTGATGCGGCAAGGCCGGTCCGCCCACCCCCGCCCATGCGTCATCGAACGGGCAAGACCGGATTTTGGGCGCAGCCTGACGAGCGTTGCGCGCCCCGGCGCCTTTGATCGGTGGCGGCGTCAGCGGTCAGTGCCAACAGCGCCGAGCACGCGTGTGATGGCCCCTGAGAGTTCCTGGCGCGAATAGGGTTTGCGCAGCAGCTCCCAGGCGGGGGGCGCGTCGCGATCGGCATCGAGCAGTTCGCTCGAAAACCCCGACATCAGCAGAATGGCCAACTTGGGGAAGCGTTCTTGCGCGCGGGCGGCGAGCTCGGTGCCGCGCATGCCCGAGCCCAGGGCGATGTCGGTGAGCAGCAGGTCGAAGCTTGCATCGGGTCCGAGGGCCAGCAGCGCCTGCTCAGCGCTCGAGGCCTCCGACACCTTGCACGCCAGCGTGTGGAGGAAGTTGCGAACCACAGCGCGCACTTCCGCATCGTCCTCGACGAGCAGGACTTTCAGACCTACCGGCACGGCGTCGCTTGAGTCGACGGCGGCCGCTGTCGGGGCGGCAAGGGTCCACGGCCTGGGGATGTACAGCGTCAGCGTGGTGCCGGCTCCGGGCGCGCTGTCGATCTTGATCGCACCTTTGGACTGCTTGACGAACCCGTACACGGTGCTCAGCCCCAGGCCCGTGCCGCGACCTGCTTCCTTTGTCGTGAAGAAGGGCTCGAACGCACGCTCCTTGACTTCTTCGGGCATGCCGCTGCCGGTGTCGGCGATGGATATGGCGACGAAACCGTCGTCCGGCGCGCTGGGGTCTTCGAGTTCCGTACGAATGTCGCCGGGCAGCGCAGTGCATCCCGCCGCGCGAAAGCGCAGGGTGCCGATGTCGGCCATCGCGTCGCGCGCGTTGATGGCGATGTTCAGCAGGGCGGATTCGAGATGGGACGGATCGGCGAGCACGGGCGGGCAGCTGAAGCTCACGTCGACCTCGATGCGTATGCGCTGGTCCAGCGTGCGTCGCAGCATGTCTGCCAGCGACTGAAGCATCGTGCCCACATCGACTTGCGCCGGCTGCAGCACCTGCCGCCGCGAGAACGCCAGCAATTTCGCCGTGAGCTCCGCGCCGCGTCGGCTGGCCCGGGTTGCGGCGGCGACCAGTTGCTTTCGGTGCGTGTCGTTCGCGTCGGGCGGGAGTTCGTCCAGCACCTGCAGGTTGCCTTGAATCACGGTCAGCAGGTTGTTGAAGTCGTGGGCGATGCCGCCGGTCAACTGACCGACGCTCTCCAGGCGTTGGGCGTGGTTCAGGGCCTCCTCGGACTGCGCACGCTGCAGGCTGGTGGCGAGCAGGCTGGCAGCGGATTCGAGGAACCGCAGTTCATCGTCGCCGAACTTCCTGGGTAACCGCGACCTGACCGCGAGAACGCCGATGGTGCGCCCGCGGTCGGAAACCGGCACCGCCAACGCGCTGATCAAGCCGGCGTCGAGGTAGGCCTGCGGCACGACGAACCGCTGCTCGCTGCGATAGTCCAGCACCGTCAACGGCTGCCCCTGCGAAAGCACGAGGCCGGGCGACCTGTCGGGAAGATAGGGGATGCGCGCGCCGACCTCTTCGCCGGTCACCGCGCCCACCCCGCTCGCAACGCGCAGGGCCGTGCGATCGCCATCGAGCAGGAAGACCCGGGCCACATCGACTTCCAGTGCGGTGGCGGCGATCGCCGGCACCTGGTCCACGACCGCCTGTGGATCGCGGGCATCGACAGCCAGACGACCCAATTGCGCCAGGTGGTCGCTGTAACGGGCTCGCTGCAGCGCCTGTTTGACGCGCGGATAAGCACCGATGCCGCGGATCGCCGCGACCACCAGCGGGACCCCGTGATCTTGCAAGGGGCTGAGCGCAATCTCGACCATCACCTCGGTCCCGTCCTTGCGTTTGGCCACGAGCTCCATCTGGGTGCCCATCGGCCTGGCCCGCGGCGTGTGCCCGTAGGCCTCGCGATAGGCCGCGTGACGCGGGCGAATGGCGTCGGGCACCAGGGCGTCGACGTTCAGGCGGGTCAGCTCTTCCACGGAGTAGCCCAGGAGCTCCGCGGCGGACGGATTCGCCATCACGATGGCGCCGGCCTGGTCCACGAGCAGCATCGAATCCGGGTAGGCGAAGAAGAGCGAACGAAACACCGTCTGTTCGTCGGTGCCGGAGGGCAGGGCAGGCGCGGCCGCGAAGGGCGACGGAGGGCTCATCGGTTCAGCCGGAAACCACCGGCGGGACGAGGACGTAGCCGGCGCTTCGCACCGATTTGATGATCTTGGGATCGTCCCCATCGTCTCCGAGCTTCTTGCGCAAGCGCCCGACCTGGACGTCGACGGTTCGGTCGAAGGGGCCGGCTTCACGCCCGCGGGTCTGCTCGAGCAGAAAGTCGCGCGAGAGCACGCGCCCGGGGTGTTTCGCGAATGCGCACAGCAGATCGAATTCTCCGGTGGTCAGCGTCACGTCCTGCCCGTTCGGACTGACGAGGCGCCGCGCCGGGACGTCGAGCCCCCAGCCGGCGAAGCGCAGCATGCCTGGCGATGCACCGGGGTTGGCTCCATCGGATCCGGCAGCGTCGTTCGGCGCGATGCGTCGCAGCACGGCCTTGACGCGGGCCACCAGTTCGCGCAGGTCGAAGGGTTTGGTCACGTAGTCGTCGGCGCCGACTTCCAATCCCACCACCTTGTCCACCGAATCGCCCCGGCCGGTCACGATGACCAGACCGCAGCGCCAGTGTTCGCGCAGCTGCCGAGCGATCGAGAAGCCGTCTTCGCCGGGCAGGCCCAGGTCCAGAAGTACCAGGGCGGGCGGATCGGCAGGCATCAGCGCCATCAATGCACGGCCGTCGTGCAGCTGCGTGACACGGAAGCCATGACCCTGCAGGTAGTTGGCCAGCAGGAGCGTGATGTCGACTTCGTCGTCGAGGATGGCGATGTGGACGGCGGGATTCACAGGCGACAAGAGCTGAACACGAGGCTGCCGGCTCAGAGAGCCCAACCCGATAAGGGTATCAGCTTTGCCTGTCGGCCCGCAGGCCGAGCCGCCAACGGTTCGACCTTGGACGGACGTCGTCCGTCAGTGCGACATCAGCACCGGCACGGTCATCGACGCCAGCAAGCCTCTTGTCGCACCGCCGAGCACGCGTTCGGCCCAACGCGAGTGGCCATAGGCCCCCATCACGATCAGGTCAGCATCCGTGTCCGCGGCATGCGAAAGCATGGCGTCGGCGATGCCCGCGTCCACGCTCTCGACTTGCATGTGCGCCGAAACGCCGTGCCACATCAACCACTTGTGCAGCGCATCAAGTTGTGGGCGCACGGTCTTGTCGTCGGTCGTGAGACCTTCACTCCAGGACGCCACCTCCACTGCGCTGGCCCGCTGCAGCATCGGCAGGGCGTCCGACACGGCGCGGGCCGCCTCTCGGCTGTCGTTCCAGGCGACCAGGACACGGTTCCCGAAGCTTTCGAAGCGGCCGGCGTAGGGCAGCACAAGAGTCGGTCGCGCGCTGTGGAGAATGACACTCTCGACCAGGTCCTTGGCGGCGTAGAAGTTGAGGGCGGAAGGGTCGGCTTGTGTCAGCACGGTCAGGTCACTGCAGCGTGCGTGACGCACCAGCGACTCGACCTTGTTGGCCTCGTCGATCACCGCTTCGAACGACTTGACGGCGGCGGCATGGCACGCGTCGCGGAAGGCGTCCGCAGCGCGTTCGGCCTGATCACGCAGCGCATCCCACACCGCAGCGGCATATTCGTCGAGCGACGCCGCAGCCCTCGGTGTGGCCGGCAGGTCGATGAGGTCCGTCGGTGCCAGACCGACGAGGTGGCAGTCGAGATCCTTGGCCAGGCGCATCGCAAATGCGGTGCGAGCGGCGCAAGACGGCGTGTGGTCGAGCAGGACGAGAAGGCTGCGATAGGTCATGGCGCTCTCCTGAAGGCTGCGGCCATTGTTCAGACGTTCGATGGTGGACGACTTGACGTAGCGCAACGCGGCGAAGCCGCCTCAAGGCACCAGCACGGCGGCGCCCTCCAACCTGCCCGCGCGCAGATCGGCCAGTGCGTCGTTGGCGCGCACCAGGGGATAGGCCGCGGTCCGGACCTTCAACGGTACCGAACCCGCGAACCGAAGGAACTCTGCTGCGTCGGCACGCGTGAGGTTGGCTACCGACACGAGCTGCCGTTCTTCCCACAGCAGGCGATAGGGGAACAACGGGATGTCGCTCATGTGGATGCCGCCACAGACGACGCGACCGCCCTTGCGCACGGCGCGCAGCGCCAACGGCACCAGCGCCCCCACGGGCGCGAAGATGATGGCCGCGTCCAGCGGTTCAGGCGGTGGCTCTTCGGAACTGCCAGCCCAGGTCGCACCCAACGAGCGTGCAAACGATTGGGCCTGCGCATCGTCCTGACGCGTGAACGCAAAAACCCTTCGCCCCTGAAAGCGGGCGACTTGCGTGACGAGATGGGCAGCGGCGCCGAAACCATACAACCCCAAGCTCATCGCATCGTCGCCGGCCATGCGCAATGCGCGCCAGCCGATCAGTCCGGCGCACAGCAGCGGAGCCAGCTGAACCGGGTCTCCTGGCAGGTCAAGTGGCAGACAGAATGCGGCCTCGGCCACGACATGCGTCGCAAAGCCGCCGTCCCGGCCGTGCCCGGTGAACAGCGGCGAGTCGCACAGGTTCTCACGCCCGAGGCGACAGTCAGCACAGTGCCCACAGGTGTGCGCCAGCCACGGCACCCCGACGCGTTGGCCAAGGTGCAAGCCGCTGACGCCCGCACCGAGGCGGTCGACGACGCCGACGATTTCATGGCCCGGCACGATCGGCAGGCGGGGCAGCGGCACGTCACCGTCGACCACGTGCAGGTCCGTCCGGCAGACCGCGCAAGCCAGCACGCGCAGGCGCACTTCACCCGCCGCAGGTTGCGGATCAGGGCGCTCCTCCAGGCGCAAGGCCTGGCCGGGCGCGTGCAGGACCATCGCACGCATGGATGGATGTGCCCGCGGGTCAGTTCACTGGATCTCTATGGCCTTGACGCCGCCGTCTTCGCGCTTGGGCAGCTTCAGCACACCGTCCTCGAGTTTGGTGACAACAGCCTTGGCGTCGATCTCGTGCGCGAGCGAAAAGCCGCGCGACGCGCTGCCGTAGCAGGTTTCCTTCAGCACCACGCGGCCAGCGGACTTTTCTTCCTTGTCCTTCCTGATCTCGGCCGAGACGGAGACGAAGTTGCCATTCACCTTGACGCGGATGTCTTCCTTCTTCGCGCCGGGGATCTCGGCGCGGACATCGTCGTCCTTGTCTTTCTCGGTGACGTCGATGGGGTCGAGGCGGGTCAGTGCAGTCATGTCTCTTCTCCGTCAAGCATGGAGGGGTCGAACCGATTTCCTGTCGGTAGATGGGCCGACGCAACTCAGTCTAGTAAGCCATGCGCCGGTCACCTTGCGCTGCGTCAACAGCAGCGGATTCGCGGCCTTCCATTGACATCTCTCAAGTGTTTCGCGGTGGCCTGCGCGTTCAATCATCGGCATGGAATCCAACGCAGGCGCCATCGGAGAACGCGACAATCTCTTGAGCTGCAGGAGATCTTCGAGAAGCTGCGGCCGACTGAAGAAGGGGAGACAGCGATGCTGAGAGGCGTTCCCACGGGAGCCTGGATTGCGCTGTCCGTGTTGGCGGCAGTCGCTGCGGTGGCCGTGTTGATCGCCGTGGGTATCGCGTGGCTGCTCGCGTACTCAGATTGAAGCGAAACGCGCGTCTCGGCAAAGCTGTTTCGCTCTGGCAGGCGCAGAGGGGCGTCGTCCGCAGCGACGCCGCACAACTCCGAAGGCGAAGAATCACGCGGTGACGGTTCCGAAGAAGGCGCCCACGCTGTAGGTGACTGCCATCGCCAGCGCGCTCCAGAAGGTCACGCGCACGACGCCGGGAAGAAGCTTTGCTCCACCCGTCTTGGCCGCCAGCGCGCCGAGCGCGGCCAGCGCGAGCAGCGCCGCAACGGCCACTGCCGCGGCGAGGTGTGGCCCCGCGTAGAGGGCGACGACCGCAAGCGGAAGTGCCGCGCCGAGGGCGAAACTCAGCGCCGAGGCGGACGCCGCCTGAAGCGGGCGAGCCGTGGTGATTTCGGAGATACCGAGTTCATCCCGCGCATGGGCGCCGAGCGCGTCGTGGCTCATCAGCTTGTCGGCCACTTGTCTCGCGAGCGCCAGATCCAGACCTCTGCGAACGTAGATTGCCGCGAGTTCGCGATGCTCGCCATCGGCGTCGTTGGCGAGCTCGGTCCGTTCTTCGTTCAACGCCGCCGACTCGGTATCGGACTGGGAAGAGACCGACACGTACTCGCCCGTTGCCATGGACATCGAGCCGGAAACGAGCCCGGCGATCGCCGCGACGAGAACACTGCCGTGCGTCGCCTGGGCCGCCGCAACGCCGATGACCAGGCTTGCCGTCGACACGATGCCGTCGTTCGCTCCCAGCACGGCCGCGCGCAACCAGCCGATGTTCTTGATCTTGTGAATCTCTTTCATGGAATCACCTCATGGGCAACAAGCGTCGGAGCGCGTCGTCCTTCCTGATGAAGCGATGCGCCGGCGGCCGCAGCGTAGGAAAGAGCAACGCGCAGCAGTGTATTGGCTGCCGGCGCACGCCAGCCCGGCCGGAGGGGGGTGGTCAGCTCGCTCGCGTCACGCGCTAGCGACTGCCGTAGGGTTTGCTCTCCGACGCCGCATCGGCCGTTTCATCGTCGTTGCCTGCACGGAAGTAGCGATAGGCATACCGACGCCGCAGTGCCTCGATCTGCAAGCGGGCGCCTTGTTTGTCGCGGGCTGTCACTTGGCCTGATCTCGGGTGTCCGTCGGGGGCAATGACGAAGGGCTCGTCCTGGCGCAGCTGCAACGGCAGCCCGTCGACGGTCATGGCGCCCTGGACACTCGCCAGCTGGTTGCCGATGGGCGGCCTCACCATGTCGACGCTGAAGTTCCAGCGCATCGCGTGAGTACCGCGGGTCACCGCGAGATCTTGATACGTCACAACGTACGACTCGGTGCCGCGTCGCAGATCACTGCGCACCGCAGCGCGCGCCGCACCGGTCCACCGCATCTTCGCAGACCCCAGGGCGTCGAAACGAAACTCCAGCTCGGTGATTTCATTCATCCCCTCGAAGCGGTGCGCGGCAATCACGAATTCGCCGTGACCGCTGACGGTGTCGCCTTCGACGCTACAGGACTTGAAGTTGATCTTGAAGCGGTCGCCCACCGAGAGGTCGCCGTCGGCATCGGCGTCGAGCGCGTCGATCACGACCGCGCCGCCGCCCGGACACGACCCCTTGAACTTCTGCGGGCGGGCGAGCACTGCCGGTGCGCCAGGCGCGTTGAGACTGGCGTTGTGAGGCAATGCCGGCGGGGCCGCCGAACCCATCATCAGGGTCGCGAACGCCAAGTCGGTAGTGTCGAGCAGCTGGCTGACACTGTCGCCGATGTCGACGAAATTGGCCGCGGTCAGCCCGGGCCCTGCGTGGGCGTGTCCCAGGCAGAGTCCCAGCGCCAGAGCAGCGGCTGCGACCCGCGACGGGAGACGATTCATGCGCGCTCTCATTGGGCAGGGTCCAGCGTCAGCACAAATCGGAGGGCATCGTTGTCGGACCCGGCTTCGTCCAGAACGAAGCCGTGCGAACACGCCAGCGCGCGCATGGCCGTGTTTTCGTGCAGCACCAGTGCGACCAGACGTTGCGTGCCGCGCTGCGTCAGAAAGTCGACGAGTGTGCGCATCAGCAGGTGCCCGAGGCCGCGACCCTTCAGGTCCGAGCGGACGATGATCGCGAATTCCGCGTCGGCATTGTCCGGGTCGATCACGGCACGCGCGACGCCGAGTGTCTGCACCGTGCCGTCGGGCGATGTGCGAATGGCGATGAAGGCCATCTCTCGCGCGTAGTCGATCTGCGTCAGGCGCGCGAGTTCGCTGCGGGGCAATTCCCTGCGCACGTTGAAGAAGCGCAGGCGCAGATCCTCCGGGCGCAACTGCTCGACAAAGCTCCGATGCTGCGACTCGTCTTCCGGGCGGATGGGACGGATCACGATCGGCTCGCCTTGCCACGTCACCGCGCGTGCGAGTTCGGCCGGGTAGGGCGTGATCGCGAAGTGTGCCGCGCCCGCGGGCAAACTGCGACTCACGCGCACACGCGCATCGAGTGCGATCACGCCTTCGTGATCGGCCCACAAGGGGTTGATGTCGAGCTCCGCCAATTCGGGCAGGTCGGCCAGCATCTGTGACAGTGCGATGAGCACGTCGCAGATGGCATCGAGCTTGGCGGGCGGGTGGTCTCGATAGCCCGCCAACAACTTCGACACGCGTGTGCGCGAGACGAGTTCGTTTGCCAGCACGCGGTTCAGCGGCGGCAGCGCGACTGCACGATCGGCGATCACTTCGACGGCGGTGCCCCCCTGGCCGAACAACAGGACCGGTCCGAACACCGGATCGATGCTCGCACCGACGATCAGCTCCTGTGCGAACGGCCGGCTCGCCATGGCCTGGACCGTGAAGCCGGTGATCGTGGCGCTCGGTTGAGCAGCACGCACGCGAGCCAGCATGTCGTTCGCCGCCTGCTCGAGCTCGCCGTCGCCGCGCAGATTCAGGCACACGCCGCCGACGTCGGACTTGTGGCTGATGTCGGGGGACAGGATCTTCAACACGACCGGGTAGCCGATCTCGCGCGCCGCGCCGATCGCCGAACTGGGCGACGCCCCAACCACCACGGTGGGCACGGTCGGGATGCCGTAGGCTTTGAGCAGCGCCTTGGCTTCGAACTCGTCGAGCATGTCGCGGCCCGCTGCGAGCACCGCGTCGACGATCGCGCGTGCAGCGGCGATGTCGGGAGGCCCGTTCTCGCTTGCAGTCGGCGCTTCCAACAGCAGCGCCTGGTTGCGGCGGTAGGTTGCGAGCATCGCGAAGGCACGCACGGCCTCCTCGGGCGTCGCGTAATCCGCGGCGCCCGCTTCCTCGAAGATGTGTCGGGCGTCGGCCACCGCGGCGTCGCCCAGCCAGCAGGCCATCACGCGGCCAGGCGCCTGGCGCACGAGCGGGGCGCAGGCGCGCGCGATGTCGTCGCTGCGCACAATCGCGGTGGGGGCATGCATAAAGAGCACCGCGCCGCTGTCGCGGTCGGCGAGCAGCGTCTGCAGCGTGGCGGTGTAGCGCTGAACCGGCGCGTCGCCGATGATGTCGATGGGGTTCGCGCGCGACCAGGTCGGTGGCAGGACGGCATCGAGCTCGCTGCGAACACGGTCGCTCAAGTCGCGCAGCGAGACGCCGGCCAACGCAGCGGCGTCCGCTGCCAGCACGCCGGCGCCGCCGCCATTGGTCATCAGGGTCAGCGCGTCGTCGCGGTTGCTGCCGAAGCGCGCCAGCGTCTCGGCGGCCATGAACAGGTCTTGCAGCGTGTCGACGCGCAGCATGCCGGCGCGTCTGATCACCGCATCGATCACCACGTCCGACCCCGCCAGCGCACCGGTGTGCGAGGTCGCTGCCTGCAGGCCGTTGCCGGCGCGGCCGGCCTTCACGACGATCACCGGCTTGTTGCGTGCCGCGGCGCGTGCCGCGGACATGAACTTGCGCGGGGCTTCGATCGATTCGATGTAGAGCAGGATGGAGCGCGTGCGCCCGTCGCTTGCGAGGTAGTCCAGCAGGTCGCCGAAGTCGACATCGGCGTGTTCGCCGAGCGAGATCATGTGCGAGAAGCCGACCTGGCGTGTCTTGGCCCAATCGAGCACCGCGGTGACGAGCGCGCCCGACTGCGAGACGAAAGCCACGTCGCCGTCCAGCGCATCGGTGTGCGCGAAGCTCGCGTTGAGTCCGAGGTGCGGTGTCAACAGCCCAAGGCAGTTGGGCCCGAGCACCCGCAGCACGTGCGGTCGTGCGGCGTCCAGTGTCGCCTGCTTTTGCGCGGCACTCAGCCCTGCGGTCATCACGATGGCCGCGCGCGTGCCGAGCCGACCGAGTTCGCCGATCAGTCCCGCGATGCTGTCGGGTGGTGTGCACAGCACGGCGAGATCGGGCGCTTGCGGCAGGTCGGCCGGCCGCGCAAAGACGGGCTGACCGTCGAGCGTGGTGTGCTTCGGGTTGACCGCGTGGACCGGTCCCGCGAAGCGACCTGCGCGAAGATTGCGCCACACGGTGGCACCGACGCTGCCAGGGCGGCCGGATGCACCGATGACCGCGATCGATGCGGGCTCCAGCAGGCGATCCAGGTGGCGGATGGTCATGGTTCGGCGCTCGCGTGTTCGTCGTGAATAGATGGCGAGATGGCGTGTGTCATGCGTGGCGGTGCAACGAGGCTGCAGCGTTGCACGAGGGCGTCTTGGCGATCTTGTCGCAGATCAAGCGCGGCAACGCCGTCGGCGCGCGCAAGCTGTTGCCGTGGGCTGGTCGCTGTCACCGTGTCTCGCAGTCTGTGGAGGCGTCATGCCGCATCGCGGCGAGTTCGTCGCGAATCACCCGAATCTCGCGATGCAAGTCGCGAAGAATCTCGCGCTCGATCTTGCGCTCTTCGGTTTGAACCCACACCGCGGCGATGGACGCCGTGACCAGCGAGAGCACGGCGAAGCCCATCAGGACGACGAACACGGCGAAGATCTTGGACGCCGCCGTGCTCGGCACGATGTCACCATAACCGACTGTCGCGGCGGTGGTGAAGGCCAGCCAGAGGCCGTCGCCGAAGGTGTGTGCGTGCGGCTCCAACCACCAGAACCCGAGACCACACAAGCCGAGCACGCCGACGCCCAACCCGAGGAGATGGGGCAACCCGCCGCGCCAGGACGGCGGCAGGATCGATTCGCCCAGGCGCAGAACAATGAACGCCGCAGTGCCGAGACGCAAGGTCAGAAGATCCGGCTTGTCGCCGGCGGGAAGCACGGCGGACAACAAGAGCGACACCGCGAGGAGCACCCCGAGCTGGCTGTTGGCGTGCCCATGGCGAGCTGGCGCATCCCTGCGGGCCGCGAGAGCCTCCGTCCACGTGACGACTGTGCTGGCGACGAAGGCCGCCACATAAAGGCTCACGCTGACGAACCGATGGCTCGACAGCATCGCCAGATAGAAGGCCGGGATGGTCGCCAGCAGGGCGAGCAACTCGATCCGGCGGCACGCACCCAGACGCGGGGTCTTCTTGGACGTGTTGGTCGCCGCGACGAGCCGCACGTCAGCGCCCTCGGTCGATCGCCAGATACGCCAGGCTCCCATCGCGCAGCACCAGCAGTGGCACCGGGTGCCCAGGCGACATGGCGGCGAGCGCCGCATCGAATTCGTGGATGTTGCGGACGGGCCGATCACCGACGGCGACGATCACGTCGTCGGCCTGCACGCCTCCCTGCGACGCAGCGCCGTGTGCTTCGAGTACCGGCAAGCCACCGTCCAGGCCCAGCTTGTCCTGCCGCACGACGGGCAGTTCGCCGAGACTCAGTCCGAGGCGATCGTCATGAGTGCTCGCGGCCCTGTCCGGAGGGGTCGGCAAATCGATCGGCGCTTCGCCGACCGTCAGAACCACACGCTGCATCGACCCTCGCCGCCAGACGTTCAGTGTCAGCTTCTGGCCCGGACGCGCGGTCGCCACCTCCTGCTGCAGCTGCACGTAACCCGCGTCGGTGCAGGTGTCGATGCCCATCACGATGTCGCCGCTGCGCAAACCGCCGCGCTCGGCGGGGCTTGCGGGCACGACGCGAAGCACCAGCGCTCCCGAGGCGGTCCGCAGTCCGAACGACCGTGCCAGGTCGGGGGTGACCTCCTGGATCTTCGCGCCGAGCTGGCCGCGAGACACGCGGCCGGAGGACCGCAATTCATCGGCGATCTTCATGGCGAGGTCGATCGGCACCGAAAACGACACGCCCATGTACCCGCCGGTCCGCGAGAAGATCATTGAGTTGATCCCGACCACCTCGCCGCGCAGGTTGAAGAGCGGGCCGCCGGAACTCCCCGGGTTGATCGCGACATCGGTCTGAATCAGGGGCAGGGCGCTGCCGGGGAGAAAGCGCTGCGCGGCACTGACGATCCCGGCCGTCGCACTGCTGTCCAGCCCGAACGGCGAGCCGATCGCGGCGACCCACTCGCCGCGGACCAGACGGGCACTGCTGCCGATCGCGGCGATTGGCAATCCGCGCGCCTCGATCTTCACCAGCGCGATGTCGGTGGTCCGGTCGAGGCCAACGACCTTGCCAACGAACTCTCGCCCGTCAGCCAGGCGGACGACGGTTCGGTCGACGTCGGCGACGGCGTGGGCATTGGTGAGGATCTCGCCGTTGCTGCCGATGATGAAGCCGGAGGCCAGGCCACGCTCCTGATCGGACCGCCGGGCTCGGGCCCAAGGTTCGCGCGACGCACCGAATGGCTGGGCCGGAATCGCGAAGCCGTCGGGCACGAGGCCGAGATCGCCGGACAACGCCTTGTGCGTTGTCGTGATGCTGACCACCACCGCCCCCTCTCGCTGGATCGGCGAGATGAAATCGGGGGCGCCTCCCTCCATTGCCAGCTTCCCTTGCGCTGCGACAGGCGCATGCAAGCACGCGACCGAAACGATCAGAAGCGACAGGACAAAGCGGTAGCCAAGCAAAGTTTTCATGCGCTCAGTTGACCTGACGCGCCGTGCGTCGAATTTGCGCCGCGTCAAGGCGCATCCGAGGGCGTCGGATTCGATGGATCCAGAACCAGGCGTCTGTCGCTGCGCGGAGACGCGTCGATGTGCAGAAGGATCGAGCGAAGAGCACTCATGATGTGCGGGTCTCGCGTGATGGTGTTCGAATCCTGCCGCGGACGCCGTGCCGGACGCTTGTGCTGGATCAAGCGACGCGCCTCAGCGTTGCCGCACGTCGCTGCACGGCGCGACCTTTGGCGGCGCGAGCCCGGGAGCCCTCATGCGAGATGGGTGATAACGGGCGTCACCCGCGAGTGTGTGGAGTGCGGATACCGATCCGTCACGGTCGGTTGACACAGCGTTTCCAACCGATGTGCCGCGTTGACCGAACGGATGGATGCCTCGCCTAGATTTGGAGGGCACCTCATCGTTTCCTCCACATCGTCGCCGCACCAGGCAGCGCCACCTCAGGAGAGCACCATGAACACGTCGCATCTGTCGCATCACTACGAACTTCGTTTCCGGTCGCTGTTCAACGAGGGGCACGGCTACGCCTTTCCGTGCGACGCGCAAGGCCACGTCGACATGGACTCGCTCGGGGACCACCTGCTCAACAACTACCTGTACGCGCGCTCGGTCATCGGCCGCGAGTTCGCGCCCCCCGCCGTGCGGGCGAACCAGGCTCACTGAGCACCGCCACATGTCGCCGGCGACATCCTGCGCCCGCAGGGCGTCGCACTTGGTCCCGTGTTCGCTTGACGCAGCGTAAAACGGCGGCCATCGCGATGCCTAGACTGATCCAAAACGATCCGGCAGCAACAACAGGAGAGACGGATGAGCAAGATTCTGGTGGTTGTGTACTCCTACACCGGCACCTGCCGACGATTGGCCGATTTGCTCTGCGACCAGCAGGGTTGGCCGATGGCCGAGATCACGGACGCGCGGCCGCGCCGCGGTGCGCTCGGCTTCTGGCGCTGTCTGCTCGACTCGTGGCTGCGCAGAGAGCCGCCGATCCACTGCACGGGGTTGCCGCCGGACGACTTCGACGCCGTGGTGCTGATCGCACCGATCTGGGCGTACCGACTGGCCGGGCCGATGCGCAGCTTTGTCGCCTCGCGGCGCACGAGCCTGACGGACGTTGCGGTCGCGCCGGTGATGGGCGGCAGCGGCGCACCCAACGCGATTGCCGAGGTTGGGAAGTTGATCGGCCGTGCGCCCATTCTCAGCACGGCCTTTACCGCACGCGAGGTCGAGGATGGAAGTTGTGCCACGCGACTGCGTGCCTTCGGCGACGGCGTGCGCGCGGCAAAGGGCGCCGAAGCCGCGACCCGTCCTGCCATCTGGTCCCCGCAGACCGCCTGAGGTCGCGGCCGCGCTGCATGTCGCGCGTCGCGGGCTTCGCCCGTGGTGTCAACGCCTCGAGCCCGGATCGACCAGCAGACCGTCCACGACCTTGATGATCCGATCGCAACGCGTGGCGAGCGCCGCGTTGTGGGTGACGAACAAGATGGCCGTCCCGTGCTCGCGGTTGACACGGCGCAGCAACTCGAACACCGCATCCGCCGACTTGGTGTCCAGGTTGCCGGTGGGTTCGTCGGCCAGCAGCAGCGGCGGATTCATCGCCAGCGCGCGCGCCACCGCCACACGCTGTTGCTGACCGCCGCTCATCTCTCCGGCCAGTTTGTGGCGCCACTTCGTCAGCCCGACGCTGTCGAGCAGCTGTGCGGCGCGCGCGGCCATCGCGTCGTTCGGAAAGCCGGACTCGCCGAGCAGCGGCATCATCACGTTCTCCTGTGCGGTGAAGGCCGGCATCAGGCAGTGGTACTGGAACACGAAGCCGATGTTGTGCCCGCGCAGCCGCGTCAATGCGCGGTCGTCGAGCGCGGTGGTCTCCTCGCCGCAGATGCTCAGCGCGCCGCTGGTTGGTCGGTCGAGCAGGCCGACGATGTTGAGCAGGGTGCTCTTGCCCGAACCCGACGGGCCCATCACGGCGCAGAACTCGCCGCGCTTGAGCGTCAAGTCGATGCCGTGCAACACCTCGGTTTCGATCGGCAGTCCGACGTTGAAGGACTTGTGCACGCCGCGCAGCTGAACGACGGCCTCATCCACGGATAGCCACCACCGGGTCGAGGCGTGCGGCGCGCAGCGCCGGCGCGAAGGCCGCACCGAGGCCGGTGAGGGTGGCCAGCAGCAGCGCGGCAATCACCAGGCCGGGCTCGATCGACAACGCGAACAGCGGTGTGCCGTCGGGGTTGCGCGCATAGCGCTGCCACAGCACGAGTGCGGCCATGCCGATGGCCGAGCCGACGATCGAGCCGGTCAGCCCCAGCAGGCCGCCTTGCAGCAGGAACACGCGCAGGACCTGCCCGCGCGAGATGCCCATGGCGCGCAGGATGCCGATCTCGCGCGACTTCTGCACCACCGAAACGACCAGCACGCTGGCGATGCCGAAAGCCACCGACAGGCCGACGAAGAAGCGGATCGTCGTGTTGGCCGTGGTCTGCGCCTGCACGGCGCTGAAGAACTGCGCGTTCGTCGTGATCCAGCTGTCGGCTAGAACGCCGGTGGCCGCGGTGATGCGTCGCGCGACCGTTTCGGCGGCGTAGATGTCCTTGATCGTGACGTCGATGCTGGACACGCCGCCGGTCAGGCCCAGCAGGCTCTGCGCCGTGCGCAGGGCGACATAGGTCGTGCGCTGGTTGGCGCCCTTGTTGCCCAGGTCGAAGATGCCGGCGACGGTGAGCGTGTTGGCGCCGCCATTGGCCGAGGAGACGCGCAGCTTGTCACCCACCGACAGACCGAGATCACTCGCCAGTTCGGTGCCGACCAGGATGTCGCTGTTGGTCAGCCGGGTGCTGCCGTGGACGATGTCGTCCGGCAGCGCCACGATCCGGAAGTAGAGCTCGGGGTCGACGCCGATCAACGTGATCGCGCGGCTGGCGTCGCCGCGCACGACCAGCGCGGACCCGGTCGCCTCGGGTGACACCACCAGCACCTCGGGCATCGAACGGATCTCGGCCACCACCGCCTGCCATTGGTCGATGGACTTGAGGCGCTGCAGCGGCGCCTGCACGATGGCGCCTTCGACCGCGCCCGGGCCCGCACCGGGCGGCGGCCCCAGCGCGCGCGCCACCTCCTTCGGCGGCAGCAGCTGGATGTGGGCCTGCGCGGTCAGCACGCGCCGCACGAAATTGGTCTGCAGACCAGTGAGCAACGCCGACATGAAGACGATCACCGCCACGCC
>Ga0307509_10003606_pt1 | contig 23274 bp, 20 predicted proteins | sample 10_EM_MG_FD_202245 | JGI IMG/M metagenome (GOLD analysis project Ga0307509, IMG submission 202245) | Populus trichocarpa ectomycorrhiza microbial communities from riparian zone in the Pacific Northwest, United States - 10_EM | ecosystem: Host-associated > Plants > Roots > Unclassified | place... | reverse complement strand
TTTCCTTATATTTATTGGATGTCTACACATATTTTCAGTTTATTCTAAGCAGTTGTGGTTGAATAGGTAGTAAATTTGTAGTGGTAGTGGGGTTGCCGTTGCTTTGCCGGACGAGTACTTTTGCACCTGGACTTTTCATGCGAGGTACCTACCCATGAATTAGGAACCAATGCCAGAAGCCATCGAACCCGAGATTACGCAAGATACCGACAATACATTCCTGAAAATCAAAACTCAGGCGCGGAGTCTGACGACGACCACATCATGTGGGACAATCTTGGCATCTGCCAAAATATTTTTCACCGCCTCAACCGGGTTTCGGCGTCAGATCTATACAAGCCAGACATGCTCCATCCCCTCTATCTCAGGCTATTCAAGCACCTGCTGGACTGGATCGAAGGCTTTCTGAAGAAACATAGACGACTGCAGGCTTTCGATGACGTTTGCAAGGCATTCCCGCCATACCCGGGATTCTTGGTCCCCAAAAAAGCCTACCGTGAAGTTACGCAGTGGCAAGGGAAATAGATGAGCAATCTCAGGCGCTGTATTTTGGGAGTTCTCGCCATGGCACTCAGCCAGCCTGCAGGTGCACAAGTAATCCCTTTCAAATGTACTCTCGCATACGTCAGGGCACTGGTCGACTTCAATTTGATGGCGCAATACCAAAGCCATAAGTCTACCACCATAGCCTACATGACAGATTATCTAGACCAGTTTCATAAGCTAAAAGATATCTTCTTAGAATTTTGAGTAACAAAACACACACAGGACAAGGTTGACAAGCAATGAAAGGAGATTCAATGTAAGAGAGCCCTGGTGATTCAGCCAGTGGCCCCATCCCTACGGCGCCGGATGTGCGACGACAATCGTCAAGAAGACAACGACCTCTGTCTGGACTTGGTCCGTGGCGAATCGCATTTCAACTTTATCAAGCTTCATCTATTAAGCCACTTTTGTGACCATATACGCCAGTTTGGCAACATTCCGATGTATTCCACGAAGATCGGAGAGCTCGCTCATGAGATGCAAATCCAAGACGGATGGCGCCAATCGAACAAAAATGATGCAGGGTGCCAGATCATCCACAGCTACGGCCATCAACATGCCATCAAAATGGGACTGTTGAATCTTGAAACTCTAAAATGTCGCGACGCCCATCTCTTAGATGACGTCTTGCATCATTTAGATAGGATGGCCTGCACCATGACTGCAGCAGCGCCCGTTGTCTGCTGCAGGGTCCTGAAGGGACGTCGGGAAGATCTGTCCAATGTCGTGCATTTTAGCTGGATCTTGGGAGTCTCAGTTGAGATTATATATCGTAAATTGATCCGATATACCTGACACAACCTGCCCGCAGCGCACCGTCTTCCTGAGGATCATGCAACTCAGATGGTTCGATCACTCCCTGTTGAGCTACTCACACAACTTGAAATCCCAGTTCTTGCATTCCAAGAAGCGGATGTTTGCGAGATCCACTTTGCACAATCCACTAGCGATCTATACTTTAGAAACCAGGGCTATCGCAATGATTGGGTATTAGTACAAGCCAGTACGGAAGAAATGTATGGTGCACTGAAGGGTCGTCTGCCAGCAAAGCTAGTTGTCCTGTTAAAAATCAGGGACTACAGATCGGACGATACTGTCTGTCAGGTCGCCAGCCTTCAGATGCTGACCGCAGTCAACCCAGGAAGTCTATCGGATCAACATGGCCTTGTTACAGTGCAGATGAGGGAGGACGCACGAGGGTTCACAATAGTACATATAGGGAGAATCCTCGGTCTGGCGCATCAGATTCAGGAGGAGGACCGGTGCTGGCTCATAAATAGCCGGATTGATTTGAGAACATTTAATAAGGTTTATTAAAGAATCTGGATGAGAGAATCAGGACTCGGCTATGCGGGCGAATCATACATGATCTTGATACTGTATATAGAAGATATAGAAGCGACTTTAAACCCACATCATGAGTTTGCCAGACCAGTGAGGCGTGATACCTCATACGTGAGATGTGAGATGTGAAAAACAAAGTGCTGCTGCCCCAGATGCCAGCAGACCAACGTCTGAGGAAGTAGCGAATCAATTCAGGTTGAGAGTACCCGAGCGGGGATCAGGGGCCGGATACGGCACTGGCAGGACCCAGAGAAGAAGCGACCCGGAGTGAGCACCATCAGCCGCAAGAGGCGACGAGAGGGCGAATCTGGGATAGTCTGGACGTCGGGAGAACGCCATGTTACGGCAGGACGTCAGGAACCTTGCGACTCAAGTCAGGACGCACCAGACGCATGGGACACAGAAGATCCGGCACTTGCATCTGGACTCCACGCTGGCAAATCACACGCAAGATCTGTTTTTGCTGATGTAGGATGGCTTTGTTGATCTCTGGCAGGAGGTGGAGGACACAGTTGGAGATCCTATATTTCAGCAGAATGGTGCAAAGATACATACTACAAGAGATACTATGGCTTGGTTTGCAGAAAACTATATACAGGTTATGGAATGGCCACCCAATTCCCCAGTCCTCAATCCAATTGAGCACTGTTGGAAAAGGGTAAAGGAGAAGTTGCACCAGCGCTTTCCTAACATTCACAAGACTAAGGGAGATCCAGATACTATTAGAAGACATCTAGCAGAAGCTCTTAATGTGGTTTGGACTCAAGATATTGAAGGAGAATTCTTGGAAAGGCTATGGGAGTCAATGCCTAGGCACATGGCTGCTGTGTTTGATCCAAAGGGAACTAATACAAAGTATTGATTTTTTTGCTTTGTAATTTCATATATGGTTTTTCTTATATTTAATGGATGACTATCTAAATTTTCAGTTCATTCTAAGTAGTTGTGGTTGCATAGGTAGTAAATTTAAAGTGGTTGTGGGGTTGACGTTGCCGGGCCGGACGAACCCTTTTGTCCCACTACTTTACAATCACGGTCCCCTAACAGTTAAGTGCCTCCACACTGGCCATATCTTTTTCTATGCTACATTATCAGATTAAAGGTACCGGTATATATACACATGATATAAACAAAAAGGGAAATCTTAAACTCTTTCCATAAGATTCCACTGCGAGCCTGGCAGACCTGGGCAGGTTTTTGCCCCGCATATAGGAAGCAAGTCGAGCTCGAACCCCGTCCCCAAGTGCTAGTATGACTTTCCCACTATTCTCTCTTTAATATTTACGCATTCGGGTCGGCCAAAGTTGGTAACAATGAGAGTTTGGGATTTTAAAGAAACTGACGCCGGAAAATAAGCTATAGTACCATGCGAGGAAGAAAATTTACAAGCCTAAAAAATTAAAAACTTTCAAAGTAGCAGCATGTCAAGCAATGACCCAGAGGATACAAACATACAGCCCGATCCATAAAGAAATAAGGATACAGGGCCCGCGAAGATTAAATGCATATATTATAATACGGAATAAAATGATTTGCTGCAAAAGGCGAAATAGGTTCGAAAACACAGTTTAGGCTAATGGAAAATAAAAGCAAAGGAGCGGGAGAGTGTCAACAGGATGGCAGATGATATGATGAATGGCCGTAGAGAGATTCGGAGAGAGGGTCGGAGCTGTGATAAAGGGTCTGTATATGGAAGCTGTGGAAAAAGGTTTGCGCCTAGGTGGGCGGAGGGGAACTGCATGAGAATCACGCTTTGAGGATAACTCGCGGAGACCGGGGCTGCTGGAGGGTGGAGGAGCGATACAATCTACTCACACGGGCAGATAGAAGCGACCAAGCTGATGTGGTACCACCATTGTTTAACATGTCGGGACTGACATCGCTGATTGCGAGTAGTGGATTCAGCACCCTCTCATGCTCGTTGACAGAAGCACGCCAATGCGGTGTTCAGCCATCGTTTCCTGGTTCGTCGGGGTTGACATCGCTCCTTGAGTAGTTTCACCACCACCTCATGCTGTTTGTGAGAAGCACAGCAGAGTGGTGTTCTTCCATCATTGCTTGGCCTTTCGGGATCGACATCGTTCCGAGAGAGCAGTAATTTCACCACCCCCGCATGCCCACCCCAAGAGGCGCACCAGAGTGGGGTTGCGCCATCGATGTCAGGCTGGTTAGGATCAACATCACTCCGCGCGAGCAGTAATTTCACCACCCTCTCATGCCCCTTCCAAGAAGCGCACCAGAGTGGTGTTTCAACCTTGCTATTTGGCTTGTCGGGATTGACGTCGTCGCGCGTGAGAAGTAATTTCACCACACCTTCATGCCCATCACAAGAGGCGCGCCAGAGTGGGGTTTCACCATTAGTGTCTGGCTTGTTAGGATTAACATTATTCCGTGCGAGCAGTAGCTTCACCACCCTCTCATGCCCATTTCGGGAAGCGCACCAGAGTGGTGTTCGGCCATCCTTCCTTGGCTGGTCCGGATCGACATCGTTTCGAGTGAGAAGTAGCTTCACGACTGCCTCATGACCTTTGTAGGAGGCGCACCAAAGTGGTGTTTCGGCCTTGTTGTTAGGCTTGTTGGGATTGAGGTCTTTCTGTGCGAGTAGTAATTTCACCAGCTCCTCATTCCCATGCCAAGAAGCGCGCCAGAGAGGGGTTGCACCATCTTTGTGTGGCTTGTTAGGATCAACATCATTCCGTGCCAGTAGTAGTTTCACCACCCCCTCGTGCCCTCTGTACGAGGCGCACCAGAGTGGTGTTGCGACCTTGTTGTTGGGCTTGTCAGGATTGACGTCGTCTCGTGCGAGAAGTAATTTCACCACCCTGTCATGCCCACACCAAGAAGCGCGCCAGAGTGGAGTTGCACCATCGGTGTCTAACTGGTTAGGATTGACATCACCCCGTGCGAGCAGTAGTTTCACCACACCTTCATGGCCCTTCCAAGAAGCACACCAGAGTGGTGTTTCGACCTTGTCATTTGGCTTGTCGGGATCGACGTCATCTCGTGCGAGAAGTAAGTTCACCACCCCCTCATGCCCATAACAAGAAGCGCGCCAGAGCGGGGTTTCACCATGAGTGTCTGGCTTGTTAGGATTAACATCATTCCGTGCGAGCAGTAGCCTAACCACCCCCTCATGCCCCTGCCAAGAGGCGCACCAGAGTGGAGTTCCGCTATCGTCCCTTGGCTTGTCGGGATCAACATCATTCCGGGTGAGGAGTAGCCCAACCACTGCCCCATGCCCTTTGTAAGCGGCGCACCAGAGTGGAGTTTCGAGCTTGTTGTTGGGCTTGTCGGGATTGATGTCGTTCCGTGCGAGTAGTAATCTCACCACCCCCTCATACCCACCCCAAGAAGCGCACCAGAGTGGGGTTGCGCCATCAGTGTCTGGCTGGTTAGGGTTGACATCACTCCGCGCGAGCAGTAATCTCACCACCCCCTCATACCCACCCCAGGAAGCGCACCAGAGTGGGGTTGCGCCATCCCTGTCTGGCTGGTTAGGACTGACATCATTCCGTGCGAGCAGTAGTTTAACCACCGCCTCATGCCCTTTCAAAGAAGCCCGCCAGAGTGGGGTTGCACCATCCGGATGCGGCTTGTTAGGATTAACATCATTCCGTGCGAGCAGTAGCCTAACCACCCCCTCATGCCCCTGCCAAGAAGCGCACCAGAGCGGAGTTCCGCCATCCTTCCTTGGTTTGTCAGGATCGACATCGGTCCGTGTGAGTAGTAGCTTCACCACCCCCTCGTGCCCTTCGCAAGAGGCGCACCAGAGTGGCGTTTCACCCTTGTTGTTTGTCTTATCGGGATTGACGTCGTTCCGTGCGAGTAGTAATTTCACTACCCCCTCATGTCCATGAGAAGATGCGTACCAGAGTGGGCTTTCACCATTGGCGTCTGGCTTGTCGGGATCCACATCGTCCCGTTCGAGCAGTAATTTCACCACCTCCTCATGCCCCTGCCAAGAAGCGCACCAGAGTGGAGTTCCCTTATCGTCCCTTGGCTCGTCGGGATCGACATCATTCCGGGTGAGCAGTAGCCCGACCACGGCCTCATGCCCATTGTAAGAGGCACACCAGAGTGGTGTTTCAAGCTTGTTGTTAGGCTGGTCGGGAATGACCTCGTCCCGCGCGAGCAGTAATTTCACCACCCCCTCGTGCCCATCCCAAGAAGCACGCCAGAGCGGGGTTGCACCATCAGTGTCCGGCTAGTTAGGATTGACATCACTCCGTGCAAGCAGCAGTTTGACCACCCCCACATGCCCTTTCCAAGAAGCACACCATAGGGGTGTTCCGCCATCGTTCCTTGGCTTGTCGGGATCCACGTCGCCCCGCGCGAGCAGCAGTTTCACCACCCCCTCATGCCCGTTGTAAGAGGCGCACCAGAGCGGAGTTTCGACCTTGTTGTTAGGCTTGTCGGGATTGACGTTGTTCCGCGCGAGCAGTAGTTTCACCACCCCCTCATGTCCATGAAAAGAAGCGCGCCAGAGTGGGCTTTCACCATTAGTGTCTGGCTTGTCGGGATCCACATCGTCCCGTGCGAGCAGTAATCTCACCACCTCCTCATGTCCATGAAAAGAAGCGTTCCAGAGTGGGGTTGCGCCATCGGCGTCCGGCTGGTTAGGGTTGGCATCATTCCGTGCAAGCAGTAGTTTAACCACCCCCACATGCCCCTTCCAAGAAGCACACCACAGTGGTGTTCCGTTGTCGTTCCTTGGCTTTTCGGGATCCACATCATTCCGTGCGAGGAGTAATCTTACCACCCCCTCATGTCCATGAAAAGAAGCGCGCCAGAGTGGGCTTTCACCATCGGTGTCTGGCTTGTCAGGATCGACATTGTCCCGTTCGAGCAGTAATTCCACCACCCCCTCATGTCCATTCAAAGAAGCGCACCAGAGTGGGGTTGCGCCATCGGTGCCTGGCTTGTTAGGATCGACATCATTCCGCTCGAATAGTAATTTCACCACCCCCTCGTGCCCTTTGTAACAAGCGCCCCGGAGTGGTGTTCGGCTATCGTTGTCAGGCCTGTCGGGGTTGACTTCGCTCCGCGCGAGTAGTAGTTTCACCACTCCTTCATGCCCATTCCAAGAAGCCCACCAGAGTGGTGTTCGGCCATCGTTGTTTGGTTTGTCGGGATCAATACCGTCCAGTGCCAACAGTAGTCTTACCACCCCTTCGTTCCCCTGACGAGCACCCCAGATGAGTGCTGTAAAACCCATACAATCACTCTGATTGATCTCATAGCCTCCCCTCTCTATCAAAGCAACCACAATCTCAACAATTCCGAAGTAGGACGCATAGTGTAGACCAGGCCATAGGTGATGAGGAAGTGAACAAGAATGGAAACTGCCTATTTCTTTGAGAAGCAAGGTAGTGGATATATGGTTGCCAGCTTGGTTTAATAGCCCCAGCGCGAGTGATTTCGTCCGATCTGAGAGTTCCATTTTTGCGTGGCTCCCCCAATACAAGGAACAATATTTGAGGAAGGGCATGTCTTCAGGGTTCGAAAAATCATTGACCGGAAGACCACGGACCTGCTTGTAACTTAGATAGGTCAAGCATTTCTCCCCAAGTGTCTGGTGGGCATCAGGAATGATATGAGGTCGCAAAAGGTATTCTTGAAGCGTGTGGTGGATTAGCCGGACTGTTAATGTATCCGCGTCAACCACAGCAAGTCCTAAGCACGACCCTATCACCGTATCTTGCGGCGGGATATTCTCAGTGTCTAGGTCCGCCGAGTCCATTTCTACTGCTAGAGCATGGCGGAGTTCGTCAATGTGTAATGGCCGCTCCGCATGGGATACCCACATCAACACCTCTATCCCAACTCTTGATCGGTCTCCCTTCTGGTCCCTCACTCGCTGCAGTGTTTGGGCGTATACACTATCAAGGTCCACACCCGTCGTCGCCACAGTTTGCAACATTTTCCTTCTTCTCGCTAAGGAGGTCTTGCCCAAGATTGCCTCGATATTTAAGGTAGCCAGCAAAAACCTAGGCAGAATATCAATTAGTGATACAAATTTGTAACGAAGCTTCCCTTACTCACATTCCCGAAGCCTTTTCCAACATTGTTCTCATGATATCATTTTTCAGTTCCTCCGTCATCAGGTCTGGATCTTGGTGACGGTCATCATCCAGCTTTCGGCTTAGGTAGTTCGTGATATCTCTTTGGTCGGCCACAATTTGTATGACATTTGCCCCCTTCGTGAGATAGTTGTCAAGTTCACCGCGAATATATAGCCTCCCGGTAAGAAATAACCGCACATTTGGTGTATCGCGAATGATCTGTCGTAAGGAGCGAAGAAAGTCTGGCCGATGCTCCCGCAGCACCTCGTCCACTGCATCGACACAGAGGTATACCAGCCCAATGGAATCGATTGTTTTGACGAACAGTTTAACCATGTCCGGCAATCGCAGGCATTCGCCACCCTCCTGCATCGCCTCGTCAAAAGCACTTTTGACTTCCTCCGGAATCCCCCGTGCTCGCAAAGCAACCTGCCTAAGTAGAGCCCCTATCAGATTCACCGCGGAGTGATCCTTCTGTGCCTGGTAATCACAATAGAGGGACAGAACTGCAACATTCTGCCCCCGCATTTGCTCCCGTAAGGTATCTATTACCAACGAACTAATTTTATTATTCGTCAACATCGCCCATTGTGCCTGGAGAATACTCTCCTACCTTATATAGGTTTTGCCAACCCCTTGAGCCCCACAACATAGCAATGCACGGCTCGTCAAGCCACCCCGACCCTTCCGCCGTGACTCGGGCGAACTCGCTCCTCTGCAGAACCCATTCCCCAACACCATCAACTCGGCGATTTCTGACATCTTGATGCCTTTTATGAGGTTCGAGTGGAGACAGCCATTCATGGATCCGCAAAGACTCTTCGTCTATTCCCACCTTGATATTGTTATAGCTGTTTGACACATTTCCAACGTTCGCGTTCGAGCTAAGGTAAACAGTATTGGCCATAGGGCCGTCGGTCTGGGTGTTGGAAATGCCATACTGGAATGAACTTGATCTTCTGCCTCCTGTCGATGATGTGCTCATAGTGGATAAAGTTCGGTAACAGGGGGGATGATGGTATGGCAGTCGGGAAATTTGTTAAAGATGTTGATGGGCGCCAGCTTCGCGCGAGGGGAGAAACGCGCGGATTGCTTACGGTACCTGTATCTATAGTGTTGCCCAATTGCTACACAGCCTTACCCAACCTCATCTTTCCCATCCCAGAGCACTAAATTACACATCTTCGCCTCCCCGCGTGCATACTGCGGCTGGAGAAGGCTACCGTATTCGAGTAGCTTGGATCTCCCAGCGCCGCTTGTACTCGTACTCGGGTACAAGGGTAAGTCGGGGGCGGTGTCACAAAAAGTCTTGGCCTATTGTGAATTCTTAGGTGTCGTCTGACTACCGTATTTTCCTCAATCCAAAAAAAAAGCCACCAAAGGGGTTTGTATGGGCAAAAACCCTTGTTACCGGTACTTTATATGGGGGTCGCCCGACTTATGGTACCCCCCGAGTACAATACTGTAGACAGACAAACACTCTCAAAGGGAGTCATTTTAGCTGCCGCGAGGAAAAAGCCAAGACAGTAGCCGTGCCACGCTAAATTTGACATGGGGAAAGTAAAGTGGATGCGAGATGTCCATCGGATTTGTTTCTTCCGGCACGCCCGCCCATTCACCAATGATACCATAATAAAAGAAAGAAAAACCGTCTCCTGCCGGTATTACCGCCCTAATCTACCCCCACCGCACCTCGCTTCCCCAGAATAACCAATATCCACTACCGCATATCTCTTCCCAACTCCACCCCCTGCTTCCATCTCTGTGAGTGTTCTTCAGTGCTCACCTAGACCATCTTATTCACGAGAACCAGTGGGGTTCTTAAACCGCCCTGCCTCACATCCTATCACTCGTGGCATTCGGTAGAAATTCGAATAGTTGCCAGTGGTGGATAATGTGCTGTCCCTGGAGATGCCTCTATTAAGGTTTGGTTCTTCATGTCTCCTAGAGAGAACAAAAAAAATAGCGAAAAAAGGCAAGGATTCAGCCGTTGATCTTTTTCTTTTTCTTGTCTCAGCAAAGAAAGGCTGCAGCATGTCAGGTATCGTACAAGTACAGTACTCTAATGTCAAGATTTATCAAAAAAAACATACCTAGTAATTTGAAAACGCATAAAGAATGACCCTGCCTACGTCACGCCCTGCTCTTGGCCCTCCCATTTATCCGGAGTACCGAAAAAATTGCGGAAACTCACTAAGTCCGGACCAGGATACCTTAATTCCTGTCCAGTGAGATATGTACTCGAATAGAAGAGAAATGTGCTAGGACGTTGCAGTTGCCTCTCCTAGTAAGGCGCTTTGCATATTCTTTTTGTTCGGCTCGACTCTGGGCCGAGTTTGCGGTGTTTTCCCCCTCGCTAAGCTGAGAAGGGGAATTCCAACGTCCTAGCACATTTCACTTCTATTCGAGTACTGGTACCGGTATCATACGGTACTTGTCCCAGGCCACAAGTACCGTAAAAACCGAAATAATTGGGCATGGCGCTAGGACGTCCAGAATTGCCCCTTTTGATTAGGGGGACAAAACACACCGCGAAGATTCTCTTTCAGCCCTCACCTGAGACAGCAGACCTTACCAGGAGAGGCAACTCCAACGTCCTAGCGTGATGCCCAATTATTTCGGTCTTTACGGTACCCGAAAACAGGGATCAAAGAAATCTATGGCAAGACATCCGTGCGTCTGTGCCCCCATACAAATGATCACCCTTCATTTTCGGGTACTTATGGCCTGGGACAAGTACTTACAGTACATGTATTTACATGCCATATAAACCCAAGGGGAAATCTTAACCTTTTCCCGCAAGAGCTCAGCCGACATGCACGGGTTCGACCCCATATCGCGAGTGGATCCCGCTCGCAACCCCGCGAGTGTTGGCATGATTTTTCTACTGCTCTCCCTTCCGTGTTTACACACTCTAGTTGACCTCGGTTAGTGGTGAGTATGAGAGGCTAGAGTTCTAGCAGAGCTTCTCCTCACTTCTCTACCTCAACTACCGTAACCAACGATAAATACAGGAGTATACTGCATATAAATCCCAACGAAACTGCCCTCGTGTCTTCCGGACGGGGATCCACGGCGTCGACAACCGGACGAGACGCCAGGAGTTCACACAGCGAAAGCGGTCGCACAACTCAGGCGCGGCGAAGTTCTCTTCCTTTAACGACATACCCTCTCACTACTAGTACACCAACATCAACTAACTAGCCGCAGAGACAGGAGTATATATCAACCACAATATAGTCCCCCTATTCTTCCATATCCAGTCTTCCCCACATATGTCTCCCCCTTTCCCTTGCTCAATCCCGTGCTGACAAAGAAAAGACAAACTCCAACTGTTCATAGCCTCCGGGCATATTGCCTTCATGCCTCCGACTCTTTCACGTTTCCCTGACAGTTTTCCGGTTTTTCCTCCGGCGGGTGCATCGATCTAAAACCCAAGCGCGTTCCTGTTCCCTGAATGCTTTCCCGAAAGCGCAAACATATGATACGTCCGAAGCCGAAGCGTGTTCCCAGAAGCTATCCGAACAACAAAGCGACTATGATGAGAGCATGCCGACCAGCATCTTGCAAGTTCCAACAGAACCCCCGCCAGCGCTGGAGCGTTGGTATTATTTTCCTTCTGTTCTTCCTTGCACGTTTACGCAAGCGGGTGGTTTATAGTCGGTGAATATGAGAGCTTGGGATTCTAGAAAAAAGTGGATATAGAAAAATCAAGTATATAATAAGGTGTGAGGAAGATAATTTTATACAGCATAGAAAATGAAGTACTTTCGAAATGGTAACATACAAAGCAATTAACCAAAGAATCCCAATCCGCACCCGAGTCTACCAAAATATGGGCAATGAAGATCCCAGAAGGTTAGATGCATACATATTAATATGAAATAAAATGCCTTCCTACGACAAGCCCATCCGCGAGATGAGTCTTAAAACGGGAGATTAGGCCAATGGAAAGAGAAGAAAGAAAGGCGGGAGCGTGTTCACAGGATGGCAGGAGATGTACGAGGGGGTTGGATAAATAGGGGGAGAGAGGACGGAAGCTGTGCTGGTAAGGAGCATGTGTATGGAAACCGTGAGGGGAGGTATGGACATAGACGGACGGAAGCGGAATGCACACCAACCCCCCTTCGAGACTAGAATGCGGAGATCGGGGCTGCGAGAGGCTAGAGGAGTGCTATAACCTCCTCACGTCGGCGGATAGTGGCGAGCAGTAGTTTCGTTACTCCCTTATGCCCATCGAAAGAAGGGCGCCAGGCCGGTGTTGGGCCGTCATTCCTTGACTTGGGGGGATGACATCGCTCCTTCAGTAGTTCTATGACCCCCTCATGCCCATTGTAAGAAGCGCACCGGAGCGCTATTCCGCCATCGCTGTCTAGCTAGGTGGGATTGGCATCGATCCGCGCGAGCAGAAGTTTCACCACCCCCTCATGGCCCTGCGAAGAGCTGCACCAGAGAGGCGTTCTGCCATCGTTGCCAGGCTTGTCGGGATCAACATCGTTCCGTGCTAGCAGTAGTTTCACTACCCCCTCATGCCCATTCCGAGAAGCGCGCCAGAGAGGGGTTTGACCATGTATGTTTGGGTTGTCGGGATCGACATCATTCCGTGCAAGCAGCACCTTCACCACGCCCTCATGCCCTCGGTATGAAGCCCACCAGAGCGGCGTTTCGCCATCGTTGCTTGGCTTGTCGGGATTGATATCGTTCCGTGCGAGCAGTAGCCTCACCACCCCCTCATGCCCCTTCGAAGAACTGCACCAGAGAGGTGTTCTGCCCTTGTCGCTTGGTTTGTCGGGATTGACATCGTTCCGCGCGAGCAGCAGCTTCACCACCCTCTCATGCCCATTCCGAGAAGCGCGCCAGAGTGGGGTTTGACCATCTATATTTTGGCTGTCGGGGTTAACATCGTTCCGTGCAAGCAGCAACCTCACCACGCCCTCATGCCCTCGGTATGAAGCCCACCAGAGCGGCGTTCCGCCATTGATGCTTGGCCTGTCGGGATTGATATCGTTCCGTGCAAGCAGCAGTTTTACCACCCCCTCATGCCCTTTCGCAGAACTACGACAGAGAGGTGTTCTATCATCGTTGTCTGACTTGTCGGGGTCGACATCGTTCCGTGCGAGCAGTAGTTTCACCGCCCCTTCACGCCCCTTCGAAGAACCGCACCAGAGGGGGGTTTTGCCATTATTGCTTGGTTTGTCGGGATTGACATCGTTCCGCGCGAGCAGCAGCTTCACCACCCCCTCATGTCCATTCCGAGAAGCGCGCCAGAGAGGAGTTTGACCATGTATGTTTGGGCTGTCGGGATTGACATCGTTCCGTGCAAGCAGCACCTTCACCACGCCCTCATGCCCTCGGTATGAAGCCCACCAGAGCGGTGTTTCGCCATCGTTGGTTGGCTTGTCGGGATTGATATCGTTCCGTGCGAGCAGTAGTTTCGCCACACCTTCATGCCCCTTTGAAGAACCGCACCAGAGAGGCGTTCTACCATCGTTGTTTGGCTTGTCGGGATCGGCCTTGTTCTGTGCCAGCAGTAGTTTCACCACCCCCTCATGTCCGTTCTGGGAAGCCCACCATAGTGGGGTTTCGCCCTCGTTGCTTGGCTTGTCGGGATTGACGTCGTTCCGTGCGAGCAGCAGCTCTACCACCCCTTCATTCCCCTGCCGAGCAGCCCACATGAGCGCTGTAAAGCCCATACAGTCACTTTGATTGATATCACAACCTTTGCTCCCTCCCCAAACAGCCACAATCTCAACAATTCCGAAGTAAGCTGCCCAGTGTAGGCCAGGCCATAGGTGATACGCAAGCGAACAAGAATGGGAAATCCCTGTTTGTTTGAGAAGTAACGTAGCTGATATATGACTGCCGACCTGGTTTAATATTTCCAGCGCTAGTGACTTCGCTTGATCTGAGAGTTCTACTTTTGCATGACTCCCCCAACACAAGGAAGAATATTCGAGAAAGGGCATATCTTCAAGGTTTGGAATATCATTGGCTTGGAGGCCCCTGACCGACTTGTAATTTAGATAGGTCAAGCATTTCTCGCCAAGCGTTTTGTGGGCATCCGGTAGGATACCAGGCCGGGAAAGGTATTCTTGAAGTGTGTAGTGGATTAGCCGAACTACTGATGTCTCAGTATCAACCACAGCAAGCCCCAAACATGACCCCAGCACTGTGTCTTGCGGCGGGATGTTCTCACGGTCGAGATCTGTCGAATCCATATCTACTGCTAGAGCATGGCAGAGTTCGCCAATCCGCAACGGCCGCTCCGCATGGGATACCCACATCAGCACCTCCATCCCGAGCCTCGATCGGTCTCTTTTCTGGTCATTTATTTGCTGCAGTGTTTGGGCATACACACTGTCGAGGTCCACGCCCGTCGTCGCCACCTTTTGCAACATCTTCCTTCTTCTCGCTAGGGAGGTCTCGCCCAAGATTGCCTCGGTATTTAGGGTAACGAGCAAAAACCTGTGTAAGATATCAATTAGTGAGACAAATTTGTAATGAAGCTGCCCTTGCTCACATTTCTGAAGCCCTTTCCAACATTGTTCCCATGATATCATTTTTCAGTTCCTCCGTCATCAAGTCTGGGTCTTGGCAACGGTCATCTTCCATCCTACGATTTAGGTATCGAGTGATATCTCCTAAGTCAGCCACAATCTGTATGACATTGGCCCCCTTTGTGAGATGGTTGTCAAGTTCCCCGAGAATATATGACCTCCCCGTAAGAAATAGCCGCACATTTGGTGTATCGTCAATAATTTGTTGTAAGGAGCGGAGAAACTCAGGTCGGTGCTGTCGGAGCACCTCGTCCACTGCATCGATACAGAGGTATACCAGCTCAATTAAACCGATTACTTTGACAAGTAATTTAACCATATCCGGCAACCGCAGACTTTCGCCACCTTCCTCCTTCGAGTCGTTAAAAGCACTTTTAATTTCGCTTGAAATCCTCGGCTCTCGCGAAGCAACTTGTCTGAGTAGCGCCCCTATCATATTTACCACTCCTTGGTCCTTCTGTGCCTGGTAATCGCAATAGAGATACAGAACTGCAACGTTCCGTCCCCGAGTTTGCCTTCGCAGGGTGTCTATTACTAGTGAACTGATTTTATCACTTGTCAGCATCGTGCACTCTTTCGAGAAAAAGTACTCTTATACCTTATATAGGTCTTGCCAACCCCTTGAGTCCCATAGCATAGCAATGTACGATTCCCCGAGCCATCCTCACTCTTGCACCATAACTCAAACTCACTCCTCCGGAGAACCCATTCCCCAACACCATCAAACCGCCCGTTTCTTACTTCCTGATGCCTTTTATGGGGTTCGAGAGGAGATAACCATTCCTGGATCCGGAAAGACTCTTCTATTCCTACGTTTATCGTGTTATAACTATTTAACACATTTCCAACGTTCGTATTCGAGCAACGGTGAATAATATCGGTCATGCGACTATCGGTATGTGTATTCGACACGCCATACTTCCGTGGGCCACAGAGACTTGATCTTTCGTCGGCCATTGGTGGTATACTCATAGCGGATAAGGTTCGGGGTCAGGAAAGATGGTAAGATGTTGATGCGCCTCATTCACTCAAGCAACGGAATGAGGGGATGGCTCTCTCATTTAATTGTGAGCCTCTTTTTTTCACAAGTGAACCCCAGCCAATCACTCCCACGCCAAGGAAATAAATCAGCCACCTCCGCATCCACTCCAGCTGTTGGAGAAGGCTATTCGAGCAGTTTGGGTATCCTAACAAAAGAAAAACCGTCTCCTGCCCGTATAACCGCCCTAATCTACCCACCACACCTCGCTTCCCCAGAATAACCAATACCCATCATCGCATGCCTCTTCCCAACTTCACCCCCCGCTTTCCATCCCCCTGAGTGTCCATCAACGCTCACCTAGACCATCTTATCCACGAGAACTAGTGGGGTTCCTAAACCACCTCTCATCACATCCTATCACTCGTAGCATCCCGTAGAAATTCTGTTGTAATATGCGATCGGAATATGTGCACGGAACTTGGACGAAGAAGTGATAACAGAAAGTAGTGAAGATCTCTGTTGTAACAATGCTTGTTGCTTCAATAATAAGAAAGCCATTGCTCAGCTATATAATACAGCAATTGAGTTCAGCCATTACCACCGTGTTCCCATAATAAGGAAAAACAAAGAGTATCAAAGAAGTATCCTGAGAGGAACAAAAGGAACAATGAAAGAACACACAATAGGCTTTCAAGTCAACCAGTAACGAGTATGAAAACATAAAGGGCTGAAAGAAACATTTGAGAGGAGAAAGGAACCATATTTGAGAGGAGCAGAAAACCATATACGAACAAATTCGAATGGTTGGTGGATAATGTGCTGCCCCTGGAGCTGCCTCTACTCGTCCCAGGCAAGAAGTACCCGGAAACAGGGGGGGTCAATTTTGTATGAGCGCTCAGATAATTGCAGGGGGCCCATCATACAAAAACATAACCCCTGTTTCCGGGTACTTCTTACCTGGGACGAGTATTAAGGCTCGGTTCTTCATGCCTCCTGGAGGGAACAAAAAAAACAGCGAAAAAAGGCAAGGATTCAGCCGTTAACATTTTTCTTTTTCTGTCTCAGCAAAGAAAGGGCTGCAGCATGTCAGGTAATGTCAAGATTTATCAAAAAAAAAACATACCAGGTAATTTGAATACGCATAAAGAATGACCCTGCCTACGACACTCCCTGCTCTTGGCCCTCCCATTTATCCGGAGTAGTTCACGTCTAGAATACCGGTAGGTGTGGTTGGGTTGCCGCGCACTAAAGGAATATATATGTATTTACACGCCATATAAACAAAAGGGGAAATCCTAACCTTTTCCCGCAAGATCCGTCCGAGAGCTCAGCCGATATGCACGGATTTGACCCCATATCGCGAGTAGATCTCGCTCGCAACCCCGCGAGTGTTGGCATGATTCTCTACTGCTCTCTCTTCTCTTCCGTGTTTACACAATCTAGTTGACTTCGGTTAGTGGTGAGTATGAGAGGCTAGAGTTCTAACGCAAAGGATGGAAGAAAATAATGTATAATACCGTGCAAGAAAGAGAAACCCAGAAGCATAGAAAAATAAAATACTTTCGAAGTGGTAGCATACCAAACCATGAGTATAGAAGCCCGAGAAACTTAAACGAATATATTATAACTCACCGTAAAGTGCTTTCCTGCGACAACCGGATGCCAAAGTTTTGGACTTCGACGGCGAAACTACAGTATGGCGACAACGAAACGAAACGAAGCGATAAACGCCAAGGAACTCCCACCTAAAACGATCGCACTCAGGAGGGGGGGGAATCAATACTCGATACTCTCTCTAACTAACTAACTAAGGGCGATCACAGGGGTATATATCAATCACAAAGCCATCATATCCATCTATGAGGCACCACACTACTCTAGGTGAGTATTTCCTTCCCCCGTGAGCACTCCCGGCTAACTAAGAGGAAAACAAAATATCCCACTGCCGCCGGGCCTCCAGACCTCTCGCGCTGGCCTTACAGTGCTTCCGCTTTGATCCCGGCTTTTCCCCGGGTTCCCCGAAAGCTGCACGATCCCAAAACTATCGTGCATTCCTGCATTCGCAATGCTTTCCCGAACGTATAAACCAAACGCCCAAAACCGAACCATATACCCGAAGTCAACACGAGTCTCCGAAAGCAAACCCATGCCTGAATCCTCAGCACATCTCCGAACACAAACCTATGCCCGATGCCGGAGCCATATGCCCGAATCCTCAGCGCATATCCGAAGCCACAAGCGAGCGCACTCCCGGAAGTTTTCTGTACAAAGGAAGTATCGTGAGAGTATGGCGAGCAACACCATTTTCAACAGGAAGAAAAGAAAAGGGAGAATGAGGCGGAGAGTTCCCACAAGATAGTAACGGATCTGCCAGACGGCTGGAAAGAGGTTCGGAGAGAGGACGGGAGTTGTGCTGATAAGGGGTATGAGTATGGAAAATGTTGTGAAAGGAGTGCGCACAGGTGTATAAGGGGAGCATGGCAAATGTATCTTTGAGACTAATCCATGGAGGCCAGGATTGCCCGAGGCTAGAGGAGTGTTACAATCCCCCTACGCCGATGGATTGATATCGTTCCGTGCGAGGAGTAGAGCCACCACCCCCTCATGCCCTCTGTAAGAAGCCCACCAGAGTGGTGTTCGGCCACGGTGGCCTGGTCTGTCGTGATTGACATCATTCCGTGCGAGCAGTAGTTTCACCACCCCCTCATGCCCATTCTTAGATGCCGACCAGAGTGGCGCCCAACCATAATTGTCTGGCTCGTCAGGATTGACCTCGTTCCGTGCGAGGAGCAGTTTCACCACCCCCTCGTGCCCATAAAAAGAAGCCCACCAGAGTGGTGCCCGACCATAACTATCCGGCTTGTCGGGATTGACGTCATTCCGGGCGAGCAGTAGTTTCACCACCCCCTCATGCCCATTCTCAGATGCCAACTGGAGTGGCGCCTGACCATGATTGTCTGGCCTGTCAGGATTTACATCATTCCGCGCGAGAAGTAGCTTCACCGCCCCCTCACGCCCATAAAAAGAAGCCCACAGGAGTGGCGTTTGGCCATCTTCGTCCGGCCTATCGGGATTCACATCGTTCCGTGAGAGGAGCAGTCTCACCACCCCTTCATTCCCCTGTCGGGCAGCCCACACAAGCGCTGTTAGACCCATACAGTCACTTTGATTGATATCACAGCCTTCCCTCTCTATCAAGGCTGCCACCACCTCAACAATTCCAAAGTAGGATGCATAATGTAAGCTGGGCCATTGGTGGTAGGGAAGAAAACAATTGTGGTGATTCCCCATTCTTTGGACAAGTAAGGTAGCAGATATATGGTTGCCGACTCGGTTTAACAGCTCTAGCGCAAGTGATTTTGCCCGATCTGAGAGTTCCACCCCCGCGTGGCTTCCCCAATACAAAGAAGAATATTCGAGAAAAGGCATATCTCCAAGTATCGAAACGTCATAGGCCGGAAGATCGGTGATTTTCTTGTAGTTTAAATAGACCAAGCATGTCTGGGCAAGTGTTTTGTGGGCACCAGGCAGGATACCAGGCCGGGAAAGATATTCTTGAAGCGTGTAGTGGATTAACCGGACCACCGATGTTTCCTTGTCAATCACGGCAAGCCCTAAGCACGACCCCAGAACTGTATCTCGCGGCGGGATGTTCTCAGGGTCTAGATCCGTCGACTCCATGTCTACTGCCAGAGCATGGCAGAGTTCATCAATCCCCAACGGCCGCTCCGCGTGGGATACCCACATCAGCACCTCCATCCCAAGTCTTGACCGGCCTCCCTTCTGCTCCCTTATTCGCTGCAGTGTATGGGCATAAACACTGTCGAGGTCCACACCCGTCGTCGCCACTTTTTGCAACATTTTCTTTCTTCTCGCTAACGAGGTCTCACCCAAGATTGCCTCGATATTTAAGGCAACGAGCAGAAACCTACACAGAATATTAATCAGTGATTTCATTTTGTAAGAGTTGCCTCTACTCACATCTCCGAAGCCTTTTCCAACATTGTTTTCATAATGTCATTTCTTAGACATTCGTTCATCAAGTCCGGATCTTCGTTATCGTCCATCTTTTGGCTTAGGTATTTTGTGATATCTCCCTGGTCGGCCACAATTTGCATGATATAGGCCCCCTTTGTGAGATGCTTGTCAATTTCCCCACGAATATACGGCCTCCCGGTAAGAAATAGCCGTGTATTTGGTGTATCGCGAATGATCTGTCGCAAGGCGCGAAGAAACTCTGGCCGATGCTGTTGGAGCATCTCATCTACTGCGTCGACACATAGGTATACTAGCTCAATGGAACTGATCGCTCTGACGAATAATTTCAGCATATCCGGCAACCGTAGGCCATCGCCACCTTCCTTCTGTGACTCGCCAAAGGAACTTCTAATCTCGCTTGGAATGCCCGGCGCTCGCAAAGCAACCTGTCTAAGTAGACCCCCTATCATATTTACCGTCGATTGGTCCGTTTGTGCCTGGTAATCGCAATAGAGAGATAGAACGGCCATATTCTGTCCGCGAGTTTGCTCCCGTAAGGTGTCTATTATTAACGAACTAATTTTACTACCTGTCAGCATCATCCATTACCTCCGGCGAGCCCTTTTGTACCTTATATAAGTCTTTCCAACCCCTTGAGTCCCATAACATAGCAATGTACGATTCCCTGAGCCATCCTCACTCTTGCGCCATGACTCGAACTCACTTTTCCGTAGAACCCATTCCCCAACACCATCCAGACGACGGTTTCTCACGTCCTGATGCCTCTTATGGGGTTCGAGCGGAGATAACCAAGCTTTGATCCGCAAAGACTCCTCACCCATTCCTACGTTTATGGTGTTATAACTATTTAGCACATTTCCAACGTTCGTATTCGAGTAACGGTGAATAATATCGGTCATGCGATTGTCGGTATGTGGATTTGATATGCCATACTGACATGGGCCGCAACGACTTGGCCTTTCGTCGGCCGTCGGTGGTATGCTCATAGCGGATAAGGTTCGGGAACAGGTAAAATGGTAATAGCAACAGGTAGACAAGTTTGTCGAAGATGTTGATGCGCTCAAGCAACGGAATGAGGGGATCGTTCTCTCGTTTAATTGTGAGGCTCTTTCTTCACGAGTGCAGCCCAGCCAATCACTCCCACGCCAAGAAATAAATTACCCACGCCAAAACACCGCGGTTAGAGGAGGCTCTTACAAACATTAATCTACCGTACCCACTCGGCCGCGTGAGTAGATTCACCAAGCACGATATTTGTATCGCGAGAACGCTCTTTTAATCCGCTCGTCTTCGCAGTGAATTTTCTGGGTTCCCTAGACGCGTACTCGAGACCTGCACTGACGGAACCTACAGCTAGCTCTTTGGAAGTCATTGGAGAGTGCTTGTGCGAACTCACCGCACGCGATTCAGCCCACCAGTAGGTCACTACCCCGGTTTACTTACTACATTAATAGCTTGATCAATAATGCCCAAAGCATCGATTGCCAACCACTTTCAAGGAATGATCTTACCACCACTTGCTACACTTTCCTGCACGAGCTGCGAGTTCTCCACTACCAGTATCGTGGAGGTATGACGCCCAGAATCAGTGCGAGTCCCCGCCTACTGTCAATTTTACAAGTATTATTTTCGCTACAGCTCAATTATAAATAGGGACTACGATACAGCAAACACCGCCAACTTGATCAAAGGACAGATTACAGACACGGCCACATAACAAACGAAAGCCTCGCCCTAACCCTGCCCGCCTGTGCACAGGGCTCCAGTTGCTCGCAACTCCTCCTGGACGAACTCGGGAGAGTCTTTACTTCCATATCCCCAATGGCTACCGATAGAACAAACCAGCGCATACGGTATAACAGAGAGATATTGTGTTATAGTCAACTACTTCACTATAGAATCTCAAGCGATTAAACCACCCACCACCCCATTTGGCTTGCTTACTATACCCCCACAAAGATCAAATACCCCTCCCGTTCCCACCACGCCCCCCAAGAGGCCGAGCAACTCATATTTTCCTCTATCCTTTGCCCCATTTCCCGAGAAGGAGACCCTAACCCACTCAGAACACGCGCCGGTCATCCCAGATTCCACGGTAGAGCGGTTCTGCGGGAGCGGGGGAGAGGCAAAGGAAGGAGGTGTTCGCCCGGTAATTAATACTGCTAGCGATCACAAGCCACCACTCCGGCCAAAGGTCTAATCATCGTTCTGCATTAGGCCAGTCCCCCCACAATTTCCGGGGCCCATATCAGTCCGAATTCAGCGAGTGAGCGAGAGTATCTAGGGCCAAAATAGCAGGGAAAACCGTTACACTTCCATCATGAGAAATGATTCGGAAGCAACTTTGAAATCATGACGCGACTCAAGTGAATGTGTTACAATAGGTCTTCAGTCAAGCGGACACAAAAACAGAGTTTTATTAGAGCGTCGGAAGAAGAGAGAAAAGGACGACACTACGTAGAGAAGCAAACATAAGGAAATCATCGGAGTGTGGGAACGCATACCCGGCACACGCGTATGCATCCCCAGAACAACAAGAAGCAACACAACGCAGTATAACAATTCAAGCAGTTAAAGAGATTAATAAAATGGCCCCTGAGAGCGGCTTTTCAAACTATACTATAATAGAATGGTTAAATTTACCGTCGTAATATAGAGATATTGCACAAGAGGTAAAACAAACACTGTATTCGCCACCGCGTTGACCGATAACGGGGGCGAACATTAACTTTCAGGTAACTTATTGATCTACGCATAACTGCCCCGCGGGGCTTCACAAATCTTATTCCCCCAATCGCATGATCCCGTGACACCAAAGACCCATTTGGCACGTCAAGACTTAGACTCAAAATTGAACTTTTGCCCTAGTCTAGACTTTGCTCTCACAGTGTCCAGCCATCCCAGACCAGGAGTAGACTCCCCTCTCTAGACCAGCTCAGAATCCCTTAATCTGGACCTTCAAAGCTAAACACATACCTACTCTTCTACGAAGCAAAACTTTTCATAAACCTACCATTAGGTTACTTTTCCTTCGCCCTATGTTTACCAATCCTCACTAGATACACAAGTGACAAAAAACCAACGAAATTCCATTTCTAAAACCGGACATACTTAGTAGGCTCTGGACCCAAAATCTAGACTTAAACTCCAAAAGTTGGTCTAGCCCCCGCGCGCCAGACGGGCATAAGCCTTTGCCCTTACCAGCACTATCATCCCCGGGGGACACTATCCTATCCCGGATGCTCGAAGGATTTGCTTTGGAGCACTTACACTGCACTGTACTCCACCGCCGGCACTACTCCATGATCCATAGCTCTAATATTTTGTTGTACCTAGCCGAAAGGCGAATTACAACAACCCCCCCACCCCAGTGAACAAACACAAAGGCACGGTACGAAAGAACAAGCTAGTCACCACATTTATCCCCCACCGTTGGAAAAGTGATTACATATCGCCCACAAAACTTATCATGCCATCCTATCTTACACAGCGGTCAAGTTACCCCCCAATGTTTGCTTCTTGGTTTTTTTGTTACTTGGGGTTTTTTCCCTTTCCAATTCCTTTGCTCTTAATTCCCGATACGAATATCTTGTGCCCAGTGATGTTTCCGGCACATATATTGATAATCCGGGTCATAGCGGCTCACTCGCAGAACTAACTTATGACTAATCTTGTACCGATTCAAGGTATGATTGGCGGTGATTCCTCATTCTACTCCACCCTAGGTCCTCCAGCACGTTCTTGCATGATACGAAGTGGTTTGATGCAGCCGCCTTACTGTACG
>Ga0307509_10003605_pt1 | contig 23279 bp, 17 predicted proteins | sample 10_EM_MG_FD_202245 | JGI IMG/M metagenome (GOLD analysis project Ga0307509, IMG submission 202245) | Populus trichocarpa ectomycorrhiza microbial communities from riparian zone in the Pacific Northwest, United States - 10_EM | ecosystem: Host-associated > Plants > Roots > Unclassified | place... | reverse complement strand
CTCCAGAGCAACAGGTGGAGACGCCGCAATCAGCAGAAGATGCTTGCGAAGATGGGATATCAGATGCTGCCTGGTGGGAGCTTCGGAAGGCTAAGGCAGTATCTGCCTCGGAAGAGATAGCAGCAAACGAGGGTGCAGCGCGCGAAGCAGCCGAACCCGAACAAGTGGAGTGCCTGAAGCTTGAAGCGTTGGAAGATGATCTTGCGAAGCGAGATGAGCTGAAGTGGCAGAGAGAAACTCAGCGATTGAAGAAGGTAGCACAAAGGCAACGCGAACAACTGGAAGCTGGTTTGAAGGCTCGTCGACGTCGAAAGGCGGAAAAGAAGGCTAGGAAACAGGATGCTCAAGTTCAGGCCAAGTTACGCCAGATGGGTATTTGTGAGGCAGGATTTCACTGGATAAACGTGGGTACGGGATATAGATGTGCTGGGGGCAGCCACTTCATGAGTAACGAGCAGCTTGATATCTAAACGGATTGCCTGTCGACTTCCAATAACACAAGAAGTAGAAACATGACACCAAATAGCAATCAACAAATAAAGGATGCCATAACCTCGAACTAATGCCCTGTTCCCTGATTCGCTACCGCTCGACTTCCATGACCGCCACACCAGTTCCGACTTGGTTTTAAAGCAGCTAGTCTACATTACACGTGGACTCTCAAAACTTTGTGGCGAAATGTAGAAGAATTCTAGCGAATGATGTCAAGTTTCACAACGAAGATTTCGACCTTAACTCCAGGTCATTAGTATTTGAGGATTCTGTGCAATAAGTACCTATTACAGGATCAATGTGGGTCGGTTTTGCCACATATTCCCCCCCAAATTCTCTTCCACCCTCACTGTTCTCGTTATACAATCCAGACCCCATTTCCGACAGAAGCAGCTTGGCTCCAATTCAGAGACAACCCCGAAACCTTGGTTTGGTTTGAAAGCGACGAATATGGACAAAAGCTATATACACGGTAAACCCGATATTCAACTGAAAATTTCCCCCTTGCTACCTCCAATTTTCTTTCCATGACAGATATCGCTGTTGGGTTGTCGCGTAACCAAGTTGAGGCGGACTTCATCCCTGCGCTTTCGGATTCGAAATTCAAATCTTACTTGATCTTGCCTTTCCATGCTACCAAATTCACTGCGCAGCTTGTGCCAGCATCAAAAGTCAAGAAAACGAATCGTCGGCATCTGCCATAGCAAAGGTTGTAAAAATCGTAGAGGCATCGAAACGGGTCGGATCTCAACGCGACGATATCACTACCGTCCAGATCTAGAGTTTCGAAATCTCTTCCAACATATGTCTGTATAAACGTGCCTAAACCACTTTTAATGCACCAGCGTCAATGTGAAAGTTTCACGTTGACGCTGGTGCATTTCAGGGCGGGCCTAAAGCTGTCGAAAATGACAGCAGTTCATTATTCTTAATTGTGGATGTTACGAACGCAATTCGCTACGTGCATCGCAAACGCTTTACCTTTCGGAATTGATTGACCCAGTTAATACCCAAGATCCTCGTTACAGGAAACTACATTGGCCTCGCTATGGCAATAGTTTGCGACATGTTGGGGCGTCATGACCTCGGCACGATAGCTGGCACGAGCTGATGAAGCTCCCGCCGACCACTCACTTCCTGAAGATGAATCCAAACATTCGGATGATTGCCGTTTCTCTCTTTCCCTTCGGTGGTTGTACTCATTTTACATATTATTCTTTGAGTTTACGAAGGAAATTGGGCCTCGAATGATCGCCCTCGTCAATCTTAATTTTACTCACTTATTCCTGCCTCCTTTATTCGGATAGGTCCTTGTGCGCCTATTTTTCAACCGGAACTTATTCAGACGCAAAGCTGAAGAGAAAGTATCTTGAACACGAGTATTTCGCCCTCGTCTTGGATGAACCACGAGGCGAAGGCACTACTGGTATCGTGCATCCTGCCACTCGTCAAGCTGGCAGGTGAAGTTACCTCCTCGAAGAAAGAAAACTTCCCATTTTCAAATGACGAGCAAATGCGACTTCTGGATGAATTTAGGGTCTATTCCTGTCTTGCGCAGAAGGTATTATCACCTGCTATTGAAACTCTGAGGTGGTGAGTTTTTTGATGGACGATGGTGATCAGAACCACAGGCAGGTAAAATCGAACGAACTAAGAAGAAATGCCGCTTCAAGTAACCTTAAGTGAAACAGAATAATAGGTCCCCTCGAACGTTCTCTTTATCATTATTGAAATAATTCTCCCAAGCGCCGCTTCCGATATTCAAGGGCATCCCCTCACGACGGGTGACGTCTAGGTCATCGATTTTGACCTCGCAAGAATTGCTGTTGGTTCTATCCAAATTGTGATATATTTTCGAGAAAGTATGAACAGATGAACTTGATTGTTATTATTATCGATATTTTGGTCTTGTACGAAGGCTGTACTTCATATTGGTTTTATTTAAGGATCATATAATAGCGAAAGGAAAGTCAGATAATTCAAGCTTTTGCTCGTCCCTGTTGAATTCGGTGACAACCACCATCCTCATCTTCGACACAGGTGAATTAGTTAGTAGGGGTTACGAAAACCATGTTAGACGCCACGCCTCCTATGCTTCCGCACTCCCAGATTACTCTTCAAAGTCTTCTCGTGACAGCAGGCGAGCATGCAGAATCTTTCCCATGTGCGTCTGCTGATAGCTCATGCCTTTCCTCCTCAATCCGAACAGCACCTTCAGTAACATCAAAGGACTCTCGTCAAACAAGCACACATCTGCCATCTCCCCAATACGTCCCGTTCTAGGAACAAATCGATCACTCTGCACTGAGCTATAGCCTGCGGTTTCGCTCGAGGAAACCCCCAAGAGCAAGCACAGGTAGAGGTATGTCTCGTACTGGTCCAAATAGAGCTGGCCACCCCAGATGTTGAGCTGACAGCGTATATCAAGGGACAGGGATGCCAAAGCTGTTTGTCCACTTGGTGATAATGGTGGGACACAGTAAAATGTTAGATCGTCGAATGGCTTCATGGCCTGGATGGTACGAGGCGCGTACATATGCAGACGAACGTACTTGCTCCTCCGAATATCTTGCAGAAGAGCATTGACCTCGTAAGGACTCATCACGACAAGAATCATGCTTCCGTTGTTAAGTTGACGGGAGACAATCCAGTTGACAGGACGCAAATAGTCGGTAATGATAAGTTTTTCATTTGCGTTCTTCGTTGTGATCATGAAATCTCGAGTAGCCAGAAGTTGCCTACACCATGGGTTCCGAGGGCTGAGTGTGTCGGTTCGAGAACGAAGTGGGGTCATCAGAGGTAAGAATACATCCGACTTTTTGGGGACAATCCCCCGTTGGACAAAGCGGCGAACTTCTTCGTCGAGGTGATGTGTAGCAGGTGAAACTCTGGGAGGCCTCTCCAGCTGTAGCTCTTGCTCAACCTCATGACTGACCTCCCTTTCTTGCTCCTCTTCCATATGTGAATCACACACAGTCGTGACCCCGAGTGTGCGAAGGCGCTCGCGCATGGCCGGAATGTCATTGGCTAGGTCAGATGCAGCGGACGATTTGACCGCAGGGCCATACATTTCTTCTAAGGATCGGGCCGCAGGTTGGAGCCAAGCGTTCTTCAAGAATTCCACGTTCAAATCTGAGGCTTCAAATGCGGCATTCCCGTCTTGCCTCTTATGAAAATTAACGCCCTGCTCGACCCAGTGGGGTATGTGATTTTCGAGGTCGGTGCACGTATTGAACATCACCCAGCTGAGAACGTCGTTGACTTTGACTCGGCGTGAAGAGCGAATATTTTCAGTCTCACGGATGCGCCTATCAACCTCAGGGGGGGCACAGAAGACGACGGATTGACCATGACCCAGCTTTCGCATACGCATGCAACCTTTTTCGCCGTCAATGGATGAAATGGTTGCAGAGGAACAGATACATACCTTGAACTAATCTATCTTTCGTGACTCTCGGTCCTAGAGTTACCATAGCCCGAAAGTTGAGAGGAAGCTTAAGATCTGTTCCTCTCGTATGTGCATCATCAAGATAGACGACGCATTTGTTAAGAAGTTGGGAGAAAGACGACGAGTGGAACAGTTCCACCACGCCATCCTGACTAAGAACCGATAAATTGTCCGCATCATCGAAGAACACGCCCGCAGCAACATCCTTCCTTAATGATAACCAATGCTCAACCAACTGCTGGTTGGTCATTTCCAGCATCTAATATTACAGTTAGCGTATTGTTTGCTTCATCAGAGTTGAGTGTACCTGAGCGCCGACATCGAGTAGAACTCTGATCTCCTTTGGTTCTTGCACCAGGAACTCCAAAAACTCAATCGCCGAGTATGGTTGCCCATCTGCACCCTGGGTACAGACGTATCGGTCATTCTCAGGTTGAAGTAGATACCAAAGCACTTGAGCATTTGTTCGAAGTTGATTAACGGGGTCGCTTGCAGTGATTGAAGTTGGCAGAATGTCAGAGTTGTCATTTGTTCCGCTGAAACCTGTAGTGACATGGGCCATGCGCTCGACCAAATCCCATCCAGAAGTGCTTAGTTTAGAAGGAAACTCTTTGGCGTCCTTCGGGAAAACAACCTGTGAAAGGAAGAAATCGATGGTGGCTTGGTTATGCCCGAAGATAGGAACAATATGGTTTGTGAACTTCTGCACGTCCTTCGTGTTCACCCCTATGAGCTGGCGAAGTGACACAGGGATGTCATTTCCACCCCGCTTGACCCACTTCTCGTATTCGAGAGGAGGATTGTCGAGCTTGATGAGCAGTGAAAAGCATTCTCGCACTTGGGGTGTGGTAAGACCTCCATAGTAGTAGCTGAGACAAGTCAAGCAAATGGCAACGTCTGGATGACCGAACTCGCTCCGCAAGCTAGGGACATCCTGTAGAGTGCCAGGATTAACGTTCAATGCATAAAAAGAAGGTTGGAAGTATACCTTAGCTCTGTACGGAACAGCAAGAAGTGAGCGTTTCAAATCAAGACCATAGTCCACTCGCCACCGTCTTTGACTGAGGACATAAACCAAGATACCATGTGCGAGTAGACCACGGAGGAGGAGGAGGCCCTTCCAGGAAGAAGAGTTTTGAAAGACCTGTTTGACAGTGAGGTACGTTCTATCGTCCATATCGTACTTTGTAATAAAGCGCAGTACTGCACTGCGGAGATGGGAATGCGCGCTGAGGTCAACAAAAGTTAGGTTGTCAAGCGCTCCGTCCAGAGCATCTTCAGCAATTCGGGAGACCAGCGCCTCAGAAGCCAACGACCCGAGCACACGAACGTGAGAGAACTTTCCTTCGCAAGCCTCGATCGTGATATGCTTGAAAAGCTCGACCTCTTCGGGAAACTCCTCATGAATCTCCCGCGTATGTCGACGCACGAGGTCAAGGATATTTTGCGTCGTAGTCCAGCGATCCTGACCGTCATCGACTGGCTGTTGTTGATCCATAGTATAAATAAGCTGGTACCTGACATGGAGAATTTCGTCGCTCTCGTCGAGGATGTCCCGTGAAATAGAGGTCAGCCACGCTTGTATCTCCTGCAACTTCTGTGCAATTTGGTCGAGAGGAGAACCTGACGATAGCGTTCGGTCAATCACCATCAACCGGAAGGAAAGGATATGTTCGGGTTGCACCACTAAGACTCCTTGAGCGCGAACGCACTCCTGGAATAAATCATGGATTTGTTGGATTTGTTGGTTATTCATTGTGACGTCACGGGAAAACGGAAGATAGAAAATTCGACGATTCGTGAGGCCAGAGATACGCTCAACGAGTAAGTGGAACATTTGGCCGGCAAGGGGCTTCAAAACAACAACTCGTACGAGCTTACTCGAGTCGGCCAAGGCGGTTGCTACAAGGGGAACGATGACATGAGACTTTCCCTCTCCCATATTTAGTTGCAGGATTGCGCTGTCGTTCGAGGAAGGAGCAACCATCTCGCGCGCAACCTCGTACTGGATCGCACGGGTGAGGAAGTTGCCTTGAATCTGAAAATGAATGTAGTCAGTATTCCGAACCCGGTGTATAGAGGTTTTTTTTCTTCTTACCTGTATTAAGAGCCAGTCAGGAACACACGCTGCATCTTGCCAGTTGAACGATGCGCTATCGAGCTCTTTGAAGTATTTTTCGGCGTCTGATTGAAGGGCATACCCTAACAAACGCTGAGAATATTGGTATTCAATGAACACCTCGGCAAAGGCTTTCAAAATTTCGGCCCATTCTGGGCTGAGGTCGATGTTGGACGTCGATGCCAAGGGATACAACATACTGCGATGATGAATGCGGGGCCATAGTCCTGCATCCTCGAGGATTTTTTCTGTGGTAGTTGACGGTGCTAAGGCAGAGCGGATTGATGAAAAAATGTTGTGTAGGCGACTCTGGCACTGATCACGATACGCAAGACAATCATCCACAGGAGGTAGTTGATTGGGTAAGGCTGGAGTCTGTTGTCCATGTAATTCTTGCCGGCTTAATTCGAGACGCTCGCTATATAGTTGAGCAAGCTTTGAGGAGCTTCTTCTCTGGAATTGGGAGATAAGTTTCTTTAAAACGCTGGTGTTGATTGGTGGGCCAAACGATCTCGGAGCGTGTGCACCTGTCCCCACCTCAAAGGTAGGTTTTTCTGGGGCCGAATCTGTCCGAATAGAGAGGAGGTTTGCCAGTGTGAAAGGAGAAACGATTTCACCAGCATTGCGGCAGACGTCCAGGTGAGGTATCTCAGGGTCAAAGCGGAATTTGGGCATTTGTTCACCTTTCAATGAATAGCCCCGTATATAGTTCGCTTTCAGTTGCTTTGTGACCCGAGAAGCAAACGAACGAAGGTCTGTATTGCGCAAACAGCTCGCGAAATATTCTGTGACATCCTTCACAATTTTTTCCGTCTGAAACCAGCGTGAGTCGTCCGCATGACTGAAGGGTGATTGTGGCCTTGAGGAGCGGCATTCCATCATCAGGCGGTCCACAACTTCATCGGCCCTACGAGCAATATACTCGTTATAGTGTGTGGTTTGTCGAAGATGGTGGTTTCGTGCACTCTCGTTCTGCCTTCGCTGAAGCCTTCCGGCGGGGGTGATGACAAGAGGATGGGATCCGGAAATGATAATATCCCGCACTCGTGTCCGAAGGGGTTCAAAGCCAACCTCCAGCTTATAAGACGAATGCGGGGGCGGTGCACTGAATACCGATTTGTGCATAGTAGCAACAGCTAGTAGCACAGGGATGAACTTCCGAAAATTCGGCGAGCTATAAGCCAGAGCAGAGAAGGAAAAGGCCAACTCATACTTGGAAGCAGAGCCACCCGTTTGTCGACAAAGATCATAGATACTCAGCCATTTCTCTGGGAGATTCAAAGTCAACCACTCTTGCGTATACATCAAGGATGTCCCTTCAAGGAGTCCTTTCATGTTGCCCCAATCTTTGAAAGCCTCGAGGAGCTCGGAGGGTTCGAGATGGCGGGTAAGCCCAACAGGCCAAGCATAGACCAACCGCGAAGTGTTCAGTGCCTCAAATCCGTCCGAATCATAGTCGGCAATGTGAGGATAGTCTCGAGATGTATATCTTTCATCAAAGTTTGTTGATGTCTTGCCAGCCACCTCGTAGTAAACGGCATTCCTTTGTGTCGCACGTGCCATCAAGAGCGGATCACCCTGGCACTTGTATTCCAGGTCAACAACTTCATCGTTTTTCTTCAGGCCAGCGAAGATGGATAAGGACCTTGCATATTCCACGATTTTGCCTACAGCGGTGTCGAAGCCGCCATGTTGAGAGAGTGCAGGTAGGTGAGAAGACCACTTAACGATCTGCGTTGTGTGAAGGTGCTTTGGATAGTAATGCCTGGAAGGAGTGATGTTCCCAATGAAGCGAAGGAGTTCAACATCAGCCTTTGTCAATCGCTGAAACGAGAAAGACCCCGCGGCCTTCAATTCTTGCAAAGCGTGGTCGGTACCTGTTTGGCCTGTCAATGGGTCCGGCAGCGAATGGCTGCATAAAGCGTGTAAGTAGATTTTGTAGAGGCGGCTAGTGAGGTTGACGCCCCCAACGAGCAACCCAAGGTCAGAGTCGATTTCGTACTTATCCCACGTGACTCGGCGCATATACTTGGTGCAGGTATCAATGTGCACACGGACGTGATTCTTCTCGGGAGAGAGGCAAAAGCGGACATGGCCGCGCGGTATGAGGACACAGCGCGAGCGAGGGAGACTGGCGAATGTGGAGTTTTTATGTCGAAGGACGAGCTGGCTGCTCAACCCGATCATCGTACCTGTGCATTGGTCGTTGTCGATGACCATGCTCTGCATGTTCTTCGATTCAAGTTCGCCATTGCTCACAAAAAATTCAAGACGAAACCGAGGTAGTTCAATGGAGACATTGTGGGATTCAACATCGAGGACGATGGTCAGATATTCCGAGCGCTCCAAAGGAAGGATACGGCCAGCGATGCCCTGGAATGTCTTGCTTCGGATATCGAGGAGAAGACGAGCCTCTGGCGCCCTTTGCATCATCCTTGACGAACGGTCTGGGGAGAACTCCAACCACCAATTCTGAGGCGACGAATCCCATAATCGATCTAGGGGTCGAAATTCAACTTCGCCGCTGTGAATATCCATCCAGTGAGCGTGTTCCGTGAGGAACAAAGTTGGGAAATCTCCCAGGAGAATTTTATCAGGGATGAGCTCGAAGATTTTGCCCGAACGGCTTGCGCGTATAATGAGGTTTTGGTTTTGAGAACCACCACGAAGCGCAAAGGAAACCTAATACCAACATAAGCCTTAGACTGACACTACGATGTATGAAAATAATATACCAGATAACCATGGACCAAAGATCTGGTGGCATAGTCCATTCCAGGCATATCGGCAGGAATGACATCCAAAATTTTCTGGATATATCAATATGAATGTGAGCTTCAATTAAGTCAAAGCACAAAAAAATCAGTACCTGGCCGAAGATTCGGGTATAGGTGGAGTGGCTAACAATCTCTCGAGGTAGACGTCCCAGAGGTTTACCATCTACAAGTAGCTTCCCAGTTAAAATGTTGTAGTCAACTTGTTGAGATCGTTGACCAGGCAAAGGAGCGGTGAGCGATGTTAGCCATCGTGAATTGGGTCCATCCAATTGCCGCCAACCTCCATCTCCGGGACGGTATGAGGACCAAACCGATGCAATGGCGGTATTTAAACCGCCTTCATCATCTTGGATGAGTTCCATGAGTGGAATTTCCAGGAAATGAGAGAGTCGCTGATCGCGATGGAGCAATTTTCGAAAGTCCGGGTATGTGTGGCCAACATGAGGCGGGGTGTTATCGTGTATGACAATAGCACACTCAATTGCAATGGCAATATCTACTGAAGAGCAAAGCAGAGACTCAAGGTGAATATCTTCAACGTCGAAGGTCGCCCTGCAGGTCGCAGCCATGTCGCAGGCTCGTCTTTGAAGCTCGCTAGCCTGTTTATCGTCGACGGCATCCTGAAGCTTAAGCACAATCTCGCGCATCCAGTTATGTGTTACTTGTCGAGCTTTGCGCAACAGTTGATATGCATCACCTGGCACTTGGCCCTGGGTATCTGGAGTGGAGGCGAGAAGGCGACTAATGAGATAAACTGCATCGGGCCGTTAGCATTTATTGGGTCATCCATTGAAACAAAAGACGTAACTGATAGTCTTGACCGTTGTCCCTTCAATCCAATTGGCCTCAACATGCGATAAAAGGTCCTTGGCTTCTCGAATCAAGACAAGGCCAAATTCCGATACTCCAAGCTCAAAATGCCATTCTCTAAACATTCCATCCTCAGAAAGAGGTCCTATCTGCCACGCCGCTTGCGTAATAAGTGTATGAACCTCCTCCTGAGAAAATGTCAAAGTGTTCGTTCGAAGTTCACGAACAATATTCTTCCATTGAAGCTGGGATCCACAACGAAGGTTGGAGAAAGCAAGCTGCTCATGCATGCTCAGGTTTATCGGACAATCCCCTTGATTGACGATAGTTTCGTTGTGTGTGTGCGTCGTGTGCGCGACAGCGTACTGAAGGTGCCGGTATAAGCCTTCTCCATTCTTTGGTAGAAGAAGCGTGCAGTAAGAGTCGAGATTGAGGTCGAAGGTCGAAAGCACATGTTCTCTCTTCATGGTATCATACAACTTGAAGCGCAGGCCGCTGTTGACGCAGACACTATCTTCATTTGCAGGGATAGCAGTATGGCGGTAGTGGGTGTTAAGAAAAGATTTTGTCTCGGACCCGAAGGTGATGCGACCTGAAGTGCCCTTTGTTGACCACTTCGCAAGTCCTTCATAGTCCTCAAGGAGAACGTTAGGAATGAATCTCGACTGAATGCCCGCATGTGCCATGCCGATGTCACGAAGGATCTGGTATGTGCGTGTCCTCCAGATGGCGAAGGCTGCTGGACATTTGAGCTCAAAGACAATCGCTTCAGGTTCCAGAGGACGACGTGGCAGGGGCCATTCATGAACCTCAATCATCATATTATTGACCTCTGTCTGGAGCCTGCATTTTGGGCACGATGCGGAGTGTTTGGTCCCCCATTCGTGCTTGGTATATAGGCACTTCGATGTGACAATCCGCTCGGTAAGTGACGCATGCTTCGCGTTGGCCTGAAGCAGCTCTGTGCGTTTGTTTTTACGCAGTAGAGCAGCGTGTCGCTCAATAGAGGCTTTATCAGCCTGGAGGGTGGGCGACTCTTGGAAATAACGCACAGCGAATGAGGAGTTTTCAAGCGTGTCAGAGTATATAGAAGTTTCAATGGTGGCGTTGGAGTGTCGGTGGCATAAATAAAGTTCTATTTGGGCTGCACGTTCGATAAATTTCGCTTGCCGCAGGAGGATGGGATCCAAAAATGAGGATGGAATCTCGGGTGAATACGACAAAAGAAGTGGACATTGGATGCCGGCAATGGTATCAAGCGCTACCCAGAGCTCCATGATTGTCAAAAGCATGAGCGATTCATCCTCCGGGTTAGATGAATAGTGCGTTATGGCGGCGGATATATATTGTTCCAAGCAAGATCCCAATGTCTCACATGCCAACTCATTTTGCTGGTTTCGACTAACCCAATCGTCCAATCGTTCCTGAACAAGGAATTCGAAGTCGGCAAGAGCAATGCGAGAATCAGCTTGAACAGCTTTGGTTAAACCGTCAGGACGGAATTGGTGAAAATCATGTGAATTGCGAAGGCGTGGGAAGTGCGATGGCTGAAATGTCGTTAAAGTATCCATATAAGGATCAGGGGATAAAATCTTAGCGAGATACGCGCGGGACTCGACGAGTGATATGGTGGTATCCTTTTCAATTGCAGTGGGATCTGGGATGTAGGACGGAGAGGAAGCTTGAAGCATCTGCTCATCTGACCATCTTTCTTGAAGACACTCCTTTATCTCCTGGCTGACGGCCTCGACTACTTGCAAGAGGCGAGGAGATGCAGAGGCGCCGAGTTTGTGAACACGTCTGCTTGTCTTAACCCGGGCAGCATAGAGGAGCTCGCTAGGTAGATCATGGTCGACAAACAATTGGAGGAGTTTGGCCTGAAAAAACATCATAAATGCTTTATACGTCTCGCGGGAGTCTGCAGTTGTTTGGATGGCTACACGGAGCACAAACCAAAGCGACGACCTCCGCCAAGGCTTTTTAGCACTGCTCCAGCAGACATCGTCTGCGATGCGCTTCGTGATACGGTTAACTCTGGCTTCTTTTCCCATCCCGCGAAGAATCATGATGAGGAGTTGCGAGATGTATCGTGGATGAGTTGTGCCGCGTGTTTCGGGAACTTTGGATGCAGCTTTAACCGCGGAGGCTTCTGCACCCGACAACCGATCCACATCCATATGTATCAGGAATGAAGCAAGCTGCTCAACAAACGCAGGATCTTGTGCAACACCGAGAGAAAGTTCCACGGCAGGGCCAGGATAAGACCGAATGAGCTTCCCTCGAACGGTCATGACAACCTCAGGAGGCGGCGAAACCTCAAAAACTTCGAAAACCATAGAATCTCGAAGCCTGCGAAGAATGAGTCCAGCATTTTGAGCATGCACGTAAAATGTATATACATCTGAATTAAATCCAAGAAACGGGTGCAAGTGAGCTAACTGGAATGCTGGAGATCCTAGTAAAACTGACCTCCACGTTCAAGACTTAATATCTCCCTGACAAACTCATTTCTATCGAGGGCTGAAGTCGCTTTTAGGAGCCTTTTGATCATTCGAGATACGAAGGACCACTGTCTTTGCTGGACTGGTGATAAAAGGGGGGAAAATTCACGGGAGGCATCATACGCAAAGCGACAAAGGGCAAAGTCGTGACCTGGATCGTAATCGTCTTCTTGGGGTAGTTTTGGAGGTAGAAAAACATGATTCAGGACGTATAAGAGGTCCTGTTTAGAAACTGGCTCCGAATTCGCGTTCGCCATAATGGATCAACATCCAGGAGGTGCAAAAAGTCGGAAGTTTTTATTTGGTTTCCATGAAAGGGCATTGTAAAAGCCCGCACAGCGTGACGGTCACGTGGTGTGATATTTCGTGAATTCTTCGTCTCTTGCTCGATTGATTCCCCCTACAACAAAATCAATTCCAGTAATATCATAAAACCACGATGGAAATACCGAAAGTAGTGTATATAATTCATAAGTCATATATTGTCCCTCAAGGAGGAATTCTAGACACTGCACCTCGACTTTATAGTTAGTTCGTGGACGCGCAATCTCGGTTTGGTCAAAGTCTAAATGCTTGCCCTGTGTTACGATCAACTACAAGGTTATCTGCAGTAATATCCCTGTGTCTGACGCCAGCCTTATGATTATTGCCATGAAAGCTTGACTAAAAATGCACCCGTGCATAATCACCAAAAGAAGGGTCTATGAACGGAAAATAACAAACGTACCGCTCTTTATCCGTCGTGGTGAGACCTGCTGCAGAAAAGTTTCTCCCATGCGTTCTCATTCTCGCTGCCTGAGATTCTTGCCCCAGTCATTCATCACTAAAGCCAAGGCACCCGAATCTGGGTCGCTGAACAGGCCATGGACAACAACAACCCCTTTGGCTCCTCGCTGAGCAAGTGTAAGTAGATATCAAACTCGTGGCGGAGCCTCTTCTGCTGGTCCTGCGAAAAGGCTAATTTGACCATGCTTCAGCGTCGAAGTGTCCCGATGGAAGTACCGCACGCAGCTCAAGAGTGGCGGAATGGACAATGCCCGTTGTACCCCGACCTCGCTGGTCTGAGAGTGTGAGGGTGGCCCTTGTGGACCTTCAGTACGGCCAACTCCTGCGTCGTTCATTCGCCTCAGACCTTCGTGTGCCCCATCACTCTAACAGAAGCCACCTCCAGTCAAAAAAAGGAAGGCCAAGTATGGAGCCCATGAATTCTTCATCCTACGTGCACCAATTTCATCTGCAGATACTGAAATAGGTTCATTTGATCAAGATCCGCCAATGCGAGGTGCTTACCTCACGATTTTATTCAGTCTGGTTTTCTGTGTTCATGGGTATTGTGCTGTCGGGGACTTTGCATCGCTTATTTGGAGGGATCTTCATATTGTCAGCAGGCCGTTCGCACCAATGTTCTCTTCGGAAGAAATAGCAAGTTCGTAACGCTCGAGTACATGTTGAATAATTGCCATGTGTAAGCCTATGCGCAATTTCCCATAATGAGGATCTTGGATATTGACGGGATCGATCAGTCCAGAAAGATAAAACGTCTGAGAGGCCCTTTCCGATGCGCCCGTACCATCCACAATTAAGGATTATAAATGTGGAATCGTTTAAAGCGGCCTTTGCCCAGGCCTAAGACATATTTGTCAACAAATGTGTGTTATTCAGTGTGATAATACGCACATGTTGGAGGGAATAGCGAAATTCGGGGCGATACCGATGTGGCCGACTTGGCGATTTCGATGGGGTGGATTCTTTTGAAGTCTTCATGACAATCTTCGGAGTAGCATAAGATCTAGCAGTAGAAGTCTTGATTTTTAGAGATGAAATGAACTGCGAGACAGTTTTGGCGGCATCAGGAGGAGTCACTTGTATACTTCTCTACCGTATTTTTGAGAGGCTGTGGGAAAGGTATACCAATCGTTTTAAAACCAGATTGAAAGCGATGTGGCGGCCATAGAAAGAAAGAGGTGGGCTGTCAGGGGGAAGGACTGGTTCACTTCTGCGAGGTTTATGGGTGTATTGGGGTCGTAATTGAAGTGGAATGCGTTCCGAAGAGCTGGAGAGAATGGGTCGCCTGGGGCCAACATGTGCTGAACGAAGATCCGGTGGGTATGGGCAGCGTTCAACTGCCAAAAGGATCCCGGTCATTTATATGCAACAGACAAAACATGGCGACGATAAATAAGTATGGTGGGTTGATATATATTTAGTAGTGTTGTTCTCAAATCATTTTGTCACTCATTCTCCAACAATGCGGACCAAGCGCCTGTCTACCTCCCGAGCAACACATTGGATTCTTCTTCCACTGGATAGCATAACCCACACTATCTTGTGTTTGAAGGCTCAGAAAGAACGCAATCCATGCATTTCGGTCCATTTCCCACAAGGATCGTAAACTGACCAACGCTTCGCGTTGCTACCGTCGATGGTGTCGAGCACCAGATCACCAGATCAAACACGTCGCCATTTCCCCTCAACATGTCCAATACCTGCTACTTGATGACACGCATAAACCCGTCGCCTACTTCTTGACTTGGGTGCGACGGAACAGAGGAGAACGGTAGATCATCGACGAGGTGAGGGAGGAATTTTTTTGCCATTAAGAGCCCTTGTTTCATTCCGTTTTTTCTTAGGCATATGTTTTATCGTGGTGGTAAAACTGACAGGAGAATAACCAGTACAAAACCGCTGTAATCGATACCTCGCACACTTCACGAGGGCCGCTGTATTCTTCCCTTAGGATACCAAAAGGAAATGCGGGAAATGTTCCAGTTATATGATAATCCATCCGTTGAAGGACGCGAATCCAGGTAATTCTTACCTTCGGCGTTGAAGTTACTCCTTACCTATTCGCAAATTTAAGGTCTCTGCCGACCTTTTCCATCGAGGATTTCTTTAAGTTTGAATACTTTAGCTCCGACGAACCCTTGGAAGTCCTCGAGCAATCAAGTAAGCATTTTTCAGAACTTAGCTGATGCATGCTGATACCTCGCAGAAATTTGTCCGAACTAAAGTTGAAAACATTCTCACCACTGCGAAAAAAAAACTACATATGCGACCTTTATCCGGGACTTCGACATTGTCAAAGGCAGGGCTTCCTACCCTGTGAATTTCTACCTTGCATTCGATCGTGCCCAAAATAAACTCGCCGAAATATTCCAGCCTCCAGGACGTCGTCGGTTGCAATGATGTCGTGTATAAGTCCCCAAAGACTACTCTTTCAAAGAAGAGAAGAAGCGAAAATAGATCTTGCGCCAACGACGTTCGTGTTCAAGGGTCCACCAGGTTCGTGATTTTATGCTGAATCATGATCTTCGCAGCTGAATAGCACAAGGTACTGGCAAGATCACTACTGTGCGCAAAATGGGCGAAGGTTATTTTGATATGGAGCTTCTCGCTCGATTCTCTATAGCTAAGTGTTCCGCCCCCGACGTTGTGGGACGGTATGTTGGGCAGACTGCTCCACGCGCTTGCCATGAAGGCGTTCGACGATCTAGTACTTGACATTGTTGAAGATGCTGTTTGGATTGAGGAGAGGCATGCGTTATCAGCAGACGCTAGATATATAATATAATCCTTACATAAATTCATGGCTTTCTATATAAAGTGTACAAGGGGAAAGCATCGTCAATGATAATCATGGTTCATCGGTTCATACTTTCTATCGAAAATATTCTGTAAACAATGCATCTCAACATCATGATTTGGATACAACGGGACGAGTGGTTCTGAGCCTGCAATTTCCGCACGATCAAAATCGATCACGCAGACTTCGCCAGTAGTAGCATTGACGAGGAGGTTATCGGCCCTAACGTCTCTGTGTCGAACACGAGCTTCGTGGATGTTCTTGAATATTACAGTGAAAGCCACACTTGAGAATTACTTCAATAGTCATGAAATTTACAACATTCAAAGGGAACTTACCATTCTGCTTCACTCAACGTTACTTGATGCGGCATTTCTTCCCCAGTTCGCTCGACTTCACGCTGCCTGAGGTTCTGACCACCATTATCCATCAACAGACCCACCACTCCAGAGTCCGCGTCGCGGAATAGACCGTGAACGGTGATAACACCTTTGACTTGCTTCTGCGCAAGATGCGAATAGACCCTAAATTCATGCAGAAGCCGCTTCTGCTGATCTTTTGAAAATGCGAATTTAAAAAACAAGTTTGCGCTGTTCATGGTGGAAACTTCGCCCGATGGTAGCTTGACTTTCGCTTTCAAGGTGGCCGGATGCACGATACCAGTAGTACCTTCGCCTCGTGGTTCGTCCAAGACGAGAGTGAAATACTCGTGTGCAAGATACTTTCTCTTCAACTTTTGCATGCGAGGAAGTTCTGGTTGAAAAATAGGCGCATAAGAAGGACCTATCCGGATAAAGGAGGCAGGAATAGAGAGCAGAATGGTCCATATCTAAGATTCACGAGGGCGATCATTCGAGGGTCAATTTGCTCCGTAATCTCAAAAACGATGAATACAACCAGAGAAACGGCAATCACCTCTGAATGTTTCGTCTTATCAGCAGGCAGTAAAACCATGGTGGCCTTCCGTCGCTTGGCGGAAAGGAGCGGTGCCTCGATAACAGCGGTGCGTTTGGTACCCGCCATTGTGCCAAGGTCTTGACGTTCCAACACGTCGCGAACTATTGCCATAGTGAGGGCAACACGTAGTTTCCTGTGACGAAGGATCTTGGGTATTAACTGGGTCAATCAATCCAGAAAGGTAAAGCGTTTGCGATGCGCGGTGCCGGATTCCTATGCGTTCGTACCGCCCACAATTAATAATAGTAAACGTGCCGTCATTTTCGACAGCTTTAGCCCAGGCCTGAAAGATACCAGCGTCAACACAAAAGTGGCTGAGGGAGGTTTGGATACGTACGTGTTGGAGGAGATGTCGAAACTCTGGACGGTAGTGGTGTCGTCGCTTTGAGGTCCGGCCCATTTTCGATGGCTCTATGAGTTTTGCAACCTTTGTTATGGCCTTCGGGATGCGGTTAGATACTGCCAACGATTTGCTCATCCTTGTTCTCTTGGCTTTCAACGCCGGTACAAGTTGTGCAACGAAGTTGGTGGCATCGAGGGGAAAAGTCGAATGATAATTGGTTTGGAATCCAAGAGTGCGGGAATTATGCCTGATGAAAGTCTACCTCTGAATTAACTTCGTTACGCAACAACCCAACGGCGATATCTGTCATGGCAAAAAAATTCCAAATAGCAAGGTGATGAAATTTCGAGGAGTTTATTGTGCATAGATTGATTAATGCTGAGTTTGAGCTTTTTCGCTTTCGTCGTTGCCAAACAAATCTCCGTTTTCGGTGTTGCCGCTGAATTGAAGCCAACCTTCAGTTAGAAATGGAGTCCGGCTTTACAGTTCATGGAGAACAGTGATGACCAGGAGGCACAGTGAGGGTGGAGGAAAATTTTCGAGGCGAATCTGTGGCAATTCCGACCCACGTTGAATCTGTAATAGGCACTTACTGCTTCAGAATCCTCAAATATGACGTTGTGATCAGAAGCAATGTTGAAACCCTCATTGTTGGAACTTGTCACCATTCGCTAGAAATTCTTCTGTCATTTCGTCACAAATTTTTGAGAGTCCATGTGCAAGAGAAGGAATGTAGACCAGCTGTTTTAAGACCAAGTTGGAACCGATGTGGCCACTGGCGATCATGGGAGTACTACAAGTACTATGTAAGTAGGTCCGTATTTTATTTGTTTATTTCTATTTGGTGTCGCGTTTTTTATCCTTCTCCACCCACCAGCACCTCGACCTTGCCTTTGCAGAGCGCGGCCTTAATACAATACAAACCTTCATGATGTGCCGGGTGTGAGACTGTGGGTTCCATTTTTGACAGGCAAACACGTCTGAGGATGATTGCAGTGCAGGTAGTACAAGGATTCCAAGGAACCATGTAGTAGAGTCGTGCTATTGGAGGTGTAATAAGATCAGACATACATCGACGGGCAATCCATGGCCCTTTGCTCTAGATACCAAGCTGCTCGTTACTTATAAAGTGGGCTCCCCCAGCACATCTATATCCCGTACCCATATTTATCCAGCGAAATCCTGCCACACAAACACCCATCTCCCGTAGTTTGGCCTGAACTTGAGCCTCCTGCTTCTTAGCCTTCGCCTCTGCCTCTCGACGAGCCTTCAACGCAGCTTCCAGTTGTTCTCTTTGCCTTTGTGCTGTTACCTCCTTCAATCGCTGAGCTTCTCTCTGCCGCTTCAGCTCATCTTGCTTCGCACGGTCGTTTTCCATCGCCAAGGACAATTCCAACGCCTCGAGCTTCAGGCGCTCCGCTTGTTCAAGTTCGACTGCTTCGCAGGCTGCACGCTCGTTTGCTGCTATCTCTTCCTTTACCCTCTTCTCTTCCGAGGCAGATGCTGCCTTAGCCCTCTGAAGCTCCGACCAGACAGCATCCGATACCCCATGGTCACGAGCATCTTCTGCTGGTTGCGGTGTTTTCATCTTTTGTCCAGCAGGAGGCTGAGCAACAGTGCTTTTGGCCTTGGTCTTCGTGACCACTGGGGTAGCGGTCAATGGAGGAAGGGGAGCGGCCATTGGATTGTTGAAACCGAAAGGTTGCTGCACTGTAGTAGACGGCTGCCTTTCGCTTCGAGTGCTTAACATATCACGGGCAGCTTGGACAGCTTTGGCTGGGTCAAGGACTAACGGCGAATCCTTTCCCCTTGTACCTCCATCTTCCTGCAATGCGAGACTAACGAGCTTCTTGGACAGGGTCAGCACGTCTCGTGCGTTTCCCCACGATTCGAGGGACGAGAAATCGAGGAAGATATCTGAAAGGGTGCACGAAAGAGGGCTGGTCCGGTCCTCTAAGCCTGGTAAAGTAATATTTTTCTTTTGCATTTCTTTTTCCAGGATCTGTAGGCATTCCTCTGGTCGGAGATTGACGAAGATAACCTCCTCGGTGAAGCGACTCGACAATCCCCTGTTGACAGCGAGGAGTTCGTTGATGTCATTGTCGTACCCGGCAAGGATGACGATGATCTTGGCCTTGTACCGATCATCAGTGAGAAGAGAAACAATTTCGTCAATGGCTTCCTTAGCGAATGGACCATCTTTCAGCCTGTACGCCTCGTCGATGAAGAGAACTTGTCCGAGAGCCTTCTCAAAAGTTTTTCGGACAAGCGGACCAGTCTGCCCAACATATTGCCCAACAATGTCAGAGGCGGAACACTCGTGTACAGTGGCTCGTGCGAGAAGCCCCATATCAAAATAAACTTCGCCCATCTTACGAGCAGTAGTGGTCTTCCCAGTACCTTGTGCTATTCAGCTGCGAAAATCAAGACTCAGGAAGGATGGGATTACGAACCCGGAGGACCCTTGAACACGAACGTAGTTGGCACAAGATCACCCACATTTTCACCTCTTCTCTTCGCCGAAAGGGCAGTCTTTTGGAAGCTTTGGAGCTTATTCACGATATCGTCGCAACCGACAACATCTTTAAACAGTTCAACGAGTTTGTCACCTGCATGTTGGGCACGATCGAATGCAGGGTCGAAATCCACTGGGTGCAGCACGATATTGTCAAAAGGAACCGAGCTTCCTCGGATACGCGTCGTATAGTTCCTTTTTGCAGTGCTGAGAAGGTTTTCAACTTCACCTCCATTACCAAAGTTGGGGCGAATTTCTACGATGTATCAGCAGGCATCAGCGAAGTGCTGAAAAATACTCACTCGAGCGCTCAAGGACTTCCAGTGCGACACTCTTCGCTTCTGGGGTAGCGTCGAGGTTCTGTTGTTTGAGTTTCATATTTAGGATTTCTAAGAGTTCGTCAGAACTAAAGTCTTCAAACTTGAAGGCGTCTTCAATGGAAAACCGCCGGCTGAGACCTAGAATTACCAATAAGTAATGAGTAACATCAGCATCGAAGGCAAGAATTACCTGGGTTCACGTTCTTCAACCAGAGGACATCAGTATGTTAGGGATGGTGGATGGGTTGTTACGTACCTGGAACATTTCCCTCATTTCCTTTTCATATCCCAAGAGAAGAACACAGCGGTCTTCGCCAAGTGTGCTTTGTACCTCTGCGACCAAGGTATCGATTACAGCGGTTTTGTATGGGTCATTCTGCTGGCCAGTTGTACCACCACCATAAAGCATATATGCCTAGGAAAATACGGAATAAAAGAAGGCTCTTAATCGCAAATAAATTCCTCCCTCACCTCGTCGATAATCAAGACCTTTCCAACAGTGTTTGCAAGGATGGCTTTGGTACTCTTCTCGGACTCCCCCAGGGCGCTTCCAATAAAGTCAGATGGGTTCTTTATTACCACTGCAACAGAATCAATTTTGCGTTTATGAGTACAGCCGAAAAGCTTACCTTCCCCATTACTTAGCAGGCCAAGGTCAGCCAAAATCTTCCCATATAGTTGGGCGACGGTTGTTTTTCCTGTTCCAGGTGAGCCTATAAAAGTGCGATTCAGGGAGACTGCCAGTGGTTCTTGCTCCTTCAGTTCCCGGGTGTAGTTCCCCAAAATCATATCATACAAGTCCTGTATTGAGCGCTTGACAGACGGAAGGCCAATGAGTGTCTGGAGCTTCTTCCAGCTCTCACTTTCCAGAATAGCCGTCGATGGATCGGGGCCAATGAGATCCTCTTTGACGAGTAAAAAGTCGTCGGGACGAGAACCGTTCCGCCGCGCCTTGGATAGTCTCGACGCTTGTCGATCCATGATAGTCGCAAGTAAGTTCTCCAAAGCACGAGCATTACCAAAGCCATCACGGCCACGAGCTCGGCCTAGACGACGGACAGCGATCCTACCATAAAGACCATGAATACCATCTTCCACTTTCATACGACCACCGTATTTGCGGTGAACCATTTTCTCCAGCATCACGCGAAGTTCGTTATCAGTGTAATCCTTGAACTGAAATCGATATGGCACACGACTGGTGAGGCCTGGATTGTGTTCGAAGAATTTCTCCATCTCCTTGTTGTAGCCGGCAAGGATGAAGACAACCTTCCCAACGTTATTTTCCATCTCAGCGAGGAGGAAATCGAGTACTTGGGATCCCTGAAAGTTATGTTGGGAGGCAAGTTGGTACGCTTCGTCAACAAATATCGCACCCCCACCGGCATTGATGACTTTCTCCACTAAAGCCTTCGCACCCTTGACACCGTCATCAGCGAGCCGGGAGCCAGTTGTCTCCTCGAAGGCATTTCCAGGAAGAACGTTGACGGAAGCTAGGAATTTGGCATAATGGCGGGCCACTGTCGTCTTTCCTGGAGATTATATTAGATGTTTTGCGAAGTGAACTTCAGGAGCAAGCACATACCTGTTCCTGGGTTCCCTAAGAAAGTGACGTTGTACCGATCCTTGTCAAACGGGGTACCCTGCCGATTTCGGACCTCGATCTTATCCAGAATTTGAAGAACCTGTGATTTGATATCTTCGAGACCTGTCATATCCATTATAGAATCAACAGAAGGATTCACAACACCCTCGATTGTCTTTTTGCGTTGCCACTCAGCCTCCGAAGAAGAGGGGGCACCAGGTGTAGCGGATGTCCCAAACTGAGTACCTGTACGCTTTGAATCATGGGATGCTTTGTCTGTCTGCAATGGTGTATCAAGGACAGGTTGTGACGGAGGGGCTGGGGTCTGAGCTGGACTCGGTTGGGACAGGCCGTCCACGGGTAAGGAGCCGGAGGCTTGAGACGATGTCGTGTCCATGCTTGAGCTCGATGACGAGCCAGGTAAACGGTTCATCAACTTCATTTCTTCAAGATCAGCCAACTTCTGTCGAATCTCGTTCCTTCGCTCTTCTTTCAGCTGTGCATCGCGAAGAAGCTGTTGCTGCTCCAATATTTTCTCTTCTATCTCTTTCTTCTTTCGTAAATGCTCTGCTTCCTCTTCATCGCGTTTTTGCTGACGGGAAAATTCCTTCTGGCGCTTATCCTCCGCGAGCTTGGCTTCCCGGTCGCATTTCTTGCACCCCGGAAGAATGGGTTCAAAGCATTTCTTCGATCGGTCGTGGCCTTTCGGACACATCATGGCGACGATCTCCTCACATTGCATCTTCGAATGGTCATATAATTGATGGCATTTTGAGGGGCACTTGTGGATCCCACATCCCAAAGTCGTCCCACTGTCAGTGGCACGTCAGTTAGAATCCAAGAGGTGACCACAAGTCATGACACGCACCAAGGTTCGGCACAACCACCATCTGGACAGCGTTGCTCAAATTGTACTTCAGAAGATAGGATGGCGGTGCGGTGAGGATGCCGTTCGCATTTTACTGGGAATCCATCGTAGACATGCTCTTGGATGTGCGCGAAGAATTTTTGCCACAGTGCACCACCTTTCTTCGATCTAGTAAATGTATTAGAGTCACCAATCATTATGAGGCCATTCCGTGCGCGCGAGAGGAGCACGTTCAGACGTTCAGGTGCTATCATGAAACCGATGTCGTTGCCAACATTGCTTCGGGTCATCGAGGCTATAACAATGTCGCTCTCCTCGCCTTGGTAGTTATCTACAGACATATCTCAATTTTGTATTAAAACCATTAAACAAGAAACGTTTACCGATAGTTGCAAGTCGCAGTTTTCGCTTTGTCGATTTCGCTGCTCCTGGAGTGAGGAGCCCAGCGCGAATGAGATCATATGAATCGAGATCGTTAAGGACTGGGTCATTATCTGCTTCGAGTTCATGTTGCAGCTTGCGCAGTTGACCCAAGTACGGCGTCAAAACAACCATCTTGTCTGTACCATACCCCTGCTGAGCCAGATATCTCACGATCTTGAGGATCATCCTCGCTTCATACAGATTTTGCTTGGAAGACTTTGATCCCATATCCCGCATGTCGGTGACATTAAGCAATTCATCTTCGGGATAATCATGATTAATGAAGATTACATTGTCTTGCACCCCGCGAAGATCAGGACGGCCTTTGGTTTTTGGGGCATCCTGAAGGTCGGGGTAGGTGAGATGACGGATCATCGAAGAGATCTCGGGTCGCATTCGATGCTGAGAAACAAGAGTTTCGTGTGGATAGCCTTTCCGCACGAGACGCTCGAAGAGGGACATGTTAAGATCGTAGCCTTCGCCTTTCTCCACTGTTAGGTTATAGTTGTTGACTTTCGGACGCAACTGCCTATGAGCC
>Ga0307509_10003604_pt1 | contig 23279 bp, 26 predicted proteins | sample 10_EM_MG_FD_202245 | JGI IMG/M metagenome (GOLD analysis project Ga0307509, IMG submission 202245) | Populus trichocarpa ectomycorrhiza microbial communities from riparian zone in the Pacific Northwest, United States - 10_EM | ecosystem: Host-associated > Plants > Roots > Unclassified | place... | reverse complement strand
TCGGATACCTCCTAAGTCAACAACTCTACCTTCGAGGACTTTGAATGAGATAGTGAAAACTGTGGAGAATATCCAAATTGTCCGGAAAGATCCATCCAGTATTACTCATGTTTACTTATTTGAGTCATTTAGATACTAAAATAGGTATATATTTATTAAAGCTAGTCTAGAAAAAAGTAGCACTCGGTAGCTAACAATGTGAAAGTACATGCTCGGAGAACTAAAGTCCAAAAGTATGGATAACCCTTAAACCAGCGGTCAGACAGCATCGGGACAGGGTGCGTTGGAATCCGCCGGTCAAGGGGAATCGAATGGTATAGGTTTCGAAGCATCCGCATGGCTATAGATGTCAGCAGGATGAAAAGGGCAGATATCTCAGGGGGCAGAGGTCCGCCAGTGTCGGGAAGAGTCTCATTGGTGTCCGCTCGGGGAGGGGAATCAGATGGTATAGGTCTCGAAGCGTCCGCATGGCTATAGAGGTCAGCAGGATGGAAATGGCAGATACCTCAGCGGGCAGATTTCCGCCAGGGTCGGGAAGGCTCACATTGGAGTCCGCTCGTCGAGGGGAATCGAATGGTATAGATCTTGAAGCGTCCGCATGCCTGTAGCACCCAGTAGCCAACAATTTGAAAGTACTTGCCCGGGGAACTTAAGTACAAAAGTATGCATAGTCATTCAACCAGCAGTCGGACAGCATCGGGACAGGGTCCGTTGGAATCCGCCGGTCGAGGGGAATCGAATGGTATAGGTTTTGAAGTGTCCGCATGGCTATAGCGGTCAGCAGGATGAAGTGGCAGATACCTCAGCGGGCAGATGTCCGCCAGAGTTGGGAAGGGTCTCATTGGAGTCCGCTCGGTGAGGGGAATCGAATCGTATAGCCCTCGAAGCGTCTGCATGCCTGTAGCACCCAGCAGCCAACAATGTGAAAGTACTTGCCCGGGGAACTCATGTACAAAGGTATGCATAGCCATTCAACCAGCGGTCGGACAGCATCGGGACAGGGTCCATTGGAATCTGCCGGTCGAGGGGAATCGAAGGGTATAGGTTTTGAAGCAACCACATGGCTATAGAGGTCAGCAGGATGAAAAAGGCAGATATCTCAGCGGGCAGATGTCCGCCAGAGTCGGGAAGGGTCTCATTGAAGTCCGCTCGCCCAGGGGAATCGAATGGTATAGGTCTCGAAGCGTCCGCATGGCTATAGAGGTCAGCAGGATGAAAAAGGCAGATACCTCAGCGGGCAGATGTCCGCCAGAATCGGGAAGGGTCTCATTGGAGTCCGCTCGCTGAGGGGAATCGAATGGTATAGGTCGTGAAGCGTCCGCATGCCTGTAGCACTCAGTAACCAACAATTTGAAGATACCTACCCGGGGAACTCATGTACAAAAGAATGGATAACCCTGCAACCAGTGGTCGGACAGTGTTGGGACAGGGTGCGTTGGAATCCCCAGGTAGAGGGGAATCGAATGGTGTAGGTTTCGAAATGTCCGCATGACTATAGAGGGCAGCAGGGAGAAAAAGGGGGATACCTCACCGGGCAGAGGTCCGCCAGGGTCGGGAAAGGTCTCATTGGAGTCCGCTCGCCCAGGGGAATCGGATGGTATAGGTTTCGGAGCGTCTGCATGGCTATAGTGGTTAGCAGGCAGACAAAGGCAGATATTTCACGGGGCAGTAGCAGATGTCCGCTAGAGTCAGGAGGGGCCTCATTGGAATCCGCTTGCTTAGCGGTCATGAATAGTGTCAACCTGGATGCAAGAGCATGCCCCTCTCCCAAGGTTGATATTATTCAATAGTTCAACTGATTCGATCATGAAGCTTGATGCGAGGTGTGAAAGAACTTAGAAGCCTTTTGCGTGCCTTGTTAGTGGTGATTAAATATGGGGTATGTTTTGGGTCGTTACCGGGACAATAGATGGTTAGTCATCTTATGTTAAGCTCCTTTTTTGTCTGAACAGCCTTTGTCTGGTGATGAAGTAGTCATTTGTAAGTAGAGGCGATCAGGGGCAGGGGGAGATCACCAATGGAAACCCCCCCTGGTCGCTTACCTTGGTGTTCTTCGGGAGATTAGGGTGTGAAATGGCCCATCCGGGTGCACTGGGCGGACATGATGCGGGTTGTATTGCACCCAACGGACTAGGATGCAACCATTCTGCTGCGGCCCTCTGAGGGTGCGCTGGGTGGACAGGATGCTCCCGGCGGATTTCCTGCGTCCGGACGCGATGCCTATCCGTCTGGAGCAAACGCTTTTTTTGCTGATGTCAAATATAAAGAAAAGTGACAAGTACGGAAGTGGCAATGGGAGAACTTGAGATTGTGCTGGAAGAGTTACCAGGAGGCAGGATTATATGACGAGGTTGTAAGAAACAATTGCTAACAGTTGATAGAAATGGCAAATGGAGGTCAGAAGTGCACGCGGTGTGGGCAGGAGAAGGTGATTGGAGAGTTTGATGTTGATACAAGAGGAGTGCTATGGGTAACATGAAGAATGTGTCTGGTGTGTCTAAGTGCTAGAAGATATAAACCTAAATTGGCAGCGTGCACAAAAAGGTAATATATATGGGCACAATACAGGCATCAAGACGAGCAAACTGAGTGGCAAGTGTGCGTGAGGAGGTAATGGCAAGGCCAGTTGCAGCTCAGGGGTGAGGACGACGGGTCCAACGCAGAACACCTTTGGCCATCTTAGACCAGCAAGCAAAGAGGAGGAGCCATGATTTAGGAAGGATGGATATCCTATGTGCAGGCTGGCAGGCACAACACTGGGCTTGGGAGTCTTCAGCCAAGCAGCATCGTGATGGTGAGGCAAGCTACGAGTCCTGTTGCAATCAAGGCAAGGCACACGTTGAGGCAATGCATCGACTACCTGAGCCACTTAATACATTGATGGGTGGAGATAATGCTCGATGAAGGTTATTTTGCGCTATTCTCTGTAGGTGCAATGAGCCATTTGCCTTGACCAGTATCAAGGTTAATATGGACAACAAGATGAATGAGATTGGTACCGGCTTTCAACTGTTCTAGGTACATGGTGCACTCTATCATAGGTAGGGACCACTAGTCCCTATCGGTGGATGGTATGCTCGCTATTCCCAGATTTACCTCTATGATCCTACATACGCCACACAGGAGAGATCAAGACGTGCCCTGGAATACAATACTTGTAACAGGTTTATTCCTGTCTAATGAAAATATAATAGAACCAGTGGTAGACCTGCTAGTGCTAGTGCTAAGGGAGGCTTCAGGGGACCGGAAGTAAGAGATAATAGTTGAAGGACAAATGGGACTCAGAGATTGCCGTTCAACCAAGTGTATTCTTAGACTGAAGGTTAGTCAAAGTCTGCTGTCTCCTGCTAGCCAGGAGACTGGTTTAAATACAAAACCAAAGAGCGATAGCCTTCCTGCACTCACAATCATTACCAGTGGCTGCGCACATACCGGAATCCTGTAATCCTGCAAGACCAAAGACACATAGCTCAGCCTTCACCAGTGTTACATGACCATTCCATACCTGGAATCCTAAATATAAACTTCCAGCCAAGCAAACTAAACATAGCAATACGATAGCATAGGCTATCTAACTCACAGGCAGTGGCCCAGCTGAAATCAAATGAAATAAACTAAATATAAATCAACTAAACATAGAAGATCCTGCACTGCCTGCTCCTGAGTGCCGTTACTGGAACATGTACACATATTACATTCCCTTATTCTGAAAAATCAACAATTATCCCAAAGTCCTTGCTGTCCTCATCACTCGCGTCGGTGTGCCATAGGAGGCTGTCATCATCTGTGGGGAAATAGTTCTGCTCAGAGCTGCTTGAATCATATTCCTCATCATCATAGGGTTCCCAGAAGTTATCTGGGGAATCGTTTGCGGTGCAGGGTGTGGAGGCAGCTTTCATAAGTTCCGAGGAAGCTTTAATGTCTGGGGAGGTGATCTGGAGTGTTAGTTCTGCTAGGGGGTTAGTGTCTCAGTATTCCTGTATGAGTTCCAGGGAGTGGTCGAGGTTCTCGATAGATTCCCAGGAGTCGTCAGCTTGCATATAGCCTTTCTAGTGGACAAGGAATTCGTGCCTATTGTGCTGGCGGCGCTCATCAAGTATCTGCTTGGCTACCCATTCTTCTGCATTGTTGATAAGGATGAGTGCTGGTTTGTCTATCCTGAGGGACTTGAATCTATCAGGGTCATTTTCTCCGTATTCATTAAGGGAGGAAATGTGGAAGTAGGGTTTCTGGCATGCCATTCAGAGTGGGAGATGTAGTTTGTAGTTGTCTGTATCAGGTAGATGTTTTAGGACCTTAAAGGGTCCAAACCAGCGTGTCTCTAGCTTCTTGGATCGACCAGAAGAGAAGGTATAAGGGCTGCCTCTAACGAGAACTCTGCCGCCATTCTTGAAGGGTTCTGTTGGTGGTTTGCGGCGTTTGTCTGCCTGGACAGTTTTGTGGAAGGTAGCATGTTTCCTGGCCATGTCTACTTCCATTCTTGTTGCTTCATGTGTATTTGAAATATTGTCGACAGCTGGTACCTTGCTGGCGGATCTCTGGACAGGGCTGAATATCTTCCAATAGCATGCATAGAGGGCCTGGTATGGCGAGATGCCTAGGGATTCATTGGGGGTGCCGTTCATGGCTGCTGCAATAGCTGGGAGGGCACTGGACCAGTTGTTCTGTCTGGGGTTAATGACGTTCCTCATTGGCTGTTTGAGGGTGCGAATCCTTCCCTCAACCTGGCTATTCATTTGATAGAGGTATTGGGTTGCCATCCAGACTGGGATACCAAGGGACTTCATCATTTATGACCAAAGCTTAGAGGTAAAGCGAGAGTCTGGGTCAAGGACAATGCTGAGAGGTAGGCCATGGACGTCGAAGATAGTGCTGTTGAGTTTCTTGAAGATCTGCACAGAGGTAGCCGCGTCCTTGCGAGAGATGAGTTGTGTGTAGGAGGTGAAGCGGTCCATTATCACCATGATAGATGTATAACTATCCGATTTGTTCAAGGGGCTGGCGAAGTCCATAGCTAGGGATTGGTAGGCTTAGTAGTCTGGCTGATGGAAGGTAAGGGATCGTCCATAGGGTAGGGTGGTGGGCTCGTTGCTAATCTGGCACTTGTCGCATGACCGGCAGTATAGGAGAGAGTCCTGACGCATCTGTATCCACCAGAAGAAGCACGCCCCATATGAGTAGCATTTGTAGGCTGAGAAATGTCCTAGGCTTTCATGGACAGTCTTGAGGATGAAATCCCGTATGGATACCCACTTCTCAAGAGATCCTACTAGTATATAAAGGCTTTCGTACCCATTCGTCTTGAGGGCGAGTAAAAGGCCATTGTGGATAGAATAGTGCAACTTGTTGGCAGTTTGGTTGACTCTAGTGTAGAGGGTGTCAGTTTCGAGGGCTTCTCTAACTCGCTGGGCGAGGATACCCATAAGGCACGAGTGTAAGGTACTTAGGAATTGGTTGGCATTGGTAAGCTCATAGGAGTCATAGCCTGATTGACTATAGAGGAGACTGAAGGCCGGCGAGGCCATAGGAGGTGTAGCTAGGATAGTATGGTTCATGCAGAAGGGTAGTAGGTTCTCTGAGGGGTATGGGATATCAGAGAGTGAGGCCGGCCCTCCTCAAGGGCCGTATTCGATGTTGAAATCCTATCCTGCTCTTTTCTCTTCGTCTTCTGGCTCTGTTTCCGGACCTTAGGGTTCTTCAGCCAGTATCCCGCACCTGCTTTTTCATTCTTATGTATTTCACACCCATCATCAGTACATGACATTCAGCTCACATCTGAGTGGTGTTGTTCCATTTCACTAGAGATTGGGAGAGTTCTATTGTCACCCCAAGAGTTCCCAATCGATATTCTGCTATCTTTGCTGGGTGCGCTTGATGTAGCTGGCAAAGAGGCGGAGGCCTTGCGCTTCTGGGAGCGAGTTACTGCATTACTAGTAATCTCGTCCATGAGGTATTCAGCATGGCAATGATTGATAGTGTCGCTGCTGGTAAGGGTGGGAGAAGTCTGGGCTTCGCCTGAGTGATACATGGCCTCGTCTGATTAAATGCTAAAATCGGTAGAGGAGGCGTAGCTTATATTGATCTGTAAGGGTTGGGTAGATTCCGGTAGCTCAAGGCTGTCATAATCGATTATGGGGTCCTTGAGACTTATATCTAATGGCCCTGGGGTTCCTTCATGCATTCCTGATAGGTAGTCTGCTAGGAAACTCGTCGCTCCTAGCTCATATTCTACTTTAAAATCAAAGCGACTGATGTGCGTTAGCCATCTCTGCTGTCATCCATTGAGGTTCTTCTGTGTCATGAGTTTAGTGAGACTCTCGTGGTCTGTAACGACCGTAAATTGCCGGTGTAGCAAATAGGGGGCGAATGCTTCTATAGCCTGAATGATTGCGAGCGTTTCCTGTTGGTGTGTGGGGTAGTTGCTTTGTGATGGCGTCAGCTTCCTGCTGTGGAATACTGCAGGTCTGGCTGCATCTCTGGTTGGTCCTTGGCCTATCCAAGCGCCCGTACCTGTAGGTGATGTATCGGTAAAAAGCCATATCATATCTGGCTTATTATAGTCGATCGGCCTAAGGACTTTGTGCTTATCTGCAGCTCGCTTGACCGCTTCGAAGGCTGCTTCCTGCAGATCCGTCCACAGCCATTCAGTGTTCCCACTCAGCTCTGTGAGTGGGGCTGTGATAGTGGCGATGTGGGGAATGAACTGCGAGATATAATTAACTATTACATTGAATCGCTGCAGTTCCTTCTGGCTCTCTCGTCTTGTCTAATCCATTATGGTCTGAATTTTCTCTGGTGCAGGGTGGATGCCATTATCATCTATCATATGGCCTAGAATATCGATTTTAGTGGCAAAGAAAACACTTTTCTTTGGGTTGGCATAATAGCCGGCGTTCTGCAGCTTACTGCAGGCGTTCATAACGTTCTTAATGTGCTCTTCAAAGGTATCACTAAAGAGAAAATATCGTGAATGTAGACCCATATGTTGTTGCCTAATTCGGCATGGAATAGGACCTCCATAGTCCTTACAAAGGTTCCGGGAGCATTCAGGTCTCCTTGCATCATGACCTGGCTGGTAAAGCCGCCGAAGGGTGTTTTGATATTGTTGTACTTTACATCATCTGGGTGTACTCTTGTCAGGCAATAGGCGTCACTGAGATCTATCTTGCTGCGAAATCGTCCTCTGGCTACCTCATTTACTATAGTGTTCTGTTCTGGGATCTGTGTGTGATGGGCCTGTATGTTATCATCCAGAAGCGGAGGTCCACCAAGGGGTAGATTTTGCCATCGCTCTTTGTTTCCACAAACATGCTGGCTCCTCCGGGGACACTGGTCCTATGGAGTATACCAGCGTTCATCTGCTTGTTGATCCATGCCTTGTATTTGGTCATCAGAGCTTGTGGTGCTTTGAAGGTAGGTGTCTTTAAAAGCTTTGTTGGGTCTACGAGGCTTATTCTGTGCATTATCTTTCGTGCTAGGGGTAGTTCCTCAAGTACTCCTTTGACAAATACCTGAGGCAACATCGCCAGAAGGTATGGCACTTCCTGTGGCTTTGTCATGGCAGATCTAGATTCCCTTGATTTTCCGTCACAGGTAACAATGACCTTGTATTTGGAGAAGTAGATGCTGTTCTTCTGACAATTGATGACCGCTCCTAGGCTTATGAGATTGTCCATACTGATGAGGATATCATAGTCTGATACTGGCGTGACCAACATAGGTACTTTGTCGACTCTCATCTTGTCTAGCTGAATCATAACCTCAACAGAGAAGTTACCAGTTGATTGGGATCCTTTGACTGCCATCTTCGGGGTGACGGGTTCTTCCTGGCTGTGTAGGGGATGGTGTGTGTTGTAACGAATTTGTTGGATATCAAGGTACCCCCAATGGTACCTGTATCTGCGAGGACTCTGGCTGGCTTGTCATTGCTATTGATAGTGAATTCAAGTGCGTAGAATGGCCTGTCTTTTGGTGTGCCTACTGTAGTCTTGTAGGCCCTGAGAGAGCCGCTGCTATCTAGCTCCTCTGTAATATCCGTATCGGTCTCATATTCGCCTTCACTGCGGTCTGGGCTTTCCTCTGATAGGTGAACATGATTGGTCTTACCTTCTTTCTTTGGGCATGCATTTGCCATGTGTTCGCTTTCGCGACAGTACCAACAGGCTCCCTCTACCTTGCATCAGTCCATTTCAGCCTTACTGTGCTTGTTGGACTTGGTATAGGTGCTCTTTTTGGCTAGGGCCTTTCCTTTGCCTGTATTCGTGGGCGTCGATGTGGTTGAGGGCTTGCTATTGGTATTCTCTTTCTTTGATGTATGGGTTTTGCTGCTAGAAGCCTGGCTTCTATCGCTGCCTTGGTAGCCGCCAGTCCTGTACATGGTCGTATTAAATGGTTCTGCCACAGCTACCATTTGGTCACAGGTATCTTCTGGCCTGAGCTGGGGCTCAACATTCCCGCGTAGTCTAGAGTCTATAGCATCGAGAAATCACTGTTTCTGTCGATAGTCTGAGATAGATCCTGCTGGGAGGGATCCTTTGAGATCCGCTAGCTCTCTAGCTATCTTCGTTATACGTGCTGGCTGTTCACCAGCTGTCCGGCCGACATTCTGCGACTTCTGGTAGGTGTCATCAGTATTTGTAGAGGCTTCAAATAACTGCTGACACGGATTCGTTAACTGTGTTACGCTGAGGTCCCCCTCTTCTCTGTCTAGAGTCTGATATGCGTTTTTGGCCTTGCCTTCTGTGTCGGCGCCATAGTAGTCTGCCACTCCAGGGAAGTCATCGTTCAGTTCTGATCTCGCCAGGTGGTTCTTGACTGTTCTAAGCCATCGCTTGAGTTTGTCTGCTTTCAGATCTTCTCCTTCACCACTAAACATAGGCGGTTTGGGAAGTGTGGGAGGGGGCAACGTGGCCAGGCCTGGGTCTGCCATGGGGCCTGTAGGTAGGTCATGGGCTGGAGGTGGTGAATCTAGTTGATCACGAGGCTCTATGCCGTTCCTAGGGCTTGAGGGCCATTCTGGTGTGTCTGGGTAGAAGGCACCGGGTATTGAGTGCTCTCTTGAGGGTGCTCTAGCAGGTGGCTGACTTCCAATGACTTCTAAGATGCAGGGTGCACGGCTCCTGCGGGTTGCGGGGCATTCTGGTAGGCATTCAGTTTCCGAAGTTTGCTGGGTTGCTGCTCGTGCTGCTGCTTTTTCCAAACCCCGTGGAGTTTCTGATTATATCAGTTCCTCAGCTCTGAGGTCGCGGTCTTCGTCGGAATCTGTACCTAGGTCTCCTGGGAGAAGGTGACTGCTTCTTGCAGATGTTTCTGGCTGGCGTGGCGTAGGCCCAGGGGTTTGTCCTTGGGTCGGTGGTTCTGGGGTATCGTGTGTAGGTTCTGCGGAAGGAGGATTGTAGGCCCTGTCAGACCTGGTAATGCTTCGGCTCCTGCATTCCTCTATTGTGAATGTAGCACCTGAGCCGGGAGTTTCTTTCCCTGCCGCTCCTGCTTCTAACTAGTTATCAAGATACTGGAAGGGTGATCAATCCTACCAGGCTGTTACCAATCCTGAGAACAAAGAGTTTTCACCTGCTGTAGGCAAAAGAATGTAACAGGTTTATTCCTGTCTAACAAAAATAAAATAGAATGGGCCGTAGACCTACTAGCGCCAATGCTAGGAGAGGGTTCAGGAGACCGGTAGTAAGAGATAATAGTTGAAGGACAAATGGGACTCAGAGATTGCCGTTCAACTAAGTGTATTCTTAGACTGAAGGTCTGTCGAAGTCTGCTGTCTCCTGCTAGCCAGGAGACTGGTTTAAATACAAAACCCAAGAGCAATTGCCTTCCTGCAATCATCATCATTACAAGTAACTGCTCACATACTGGAATCCTGTAATCCTGCAAGACCAAAGAAACATAGCTCAGCCTTCACCAGTGTTACATGACCATTCCTTACCCGGCATTCTAAAGATAAACTTCCAGCAAAGCCAACTAAACATAGCAATACGATAGCATAGCCTATCTGACTGACAGGCAGTGGCGCAGCTGAAATCAAATCAAATCAAGCAAATATAAATCAACTAAACATAGTACATCCTGCACTGGCCGCTCCTGTGTACTGTTACCGGAATATGTACACATGTTACAATGCTGAGATGGTGCATTCCTTGACCTTGATGCTTCAGGAGTGCAATCCAATGATCAGGATGGACCTCACAGCTGGGGAGCGGTTAGCAGAGATTTCACTAGCAGAGGACCGCTTTCATCTAATTCTCAACCCACGACTTCAACTTGTAGATGAAGGTGGCGCAGATTTACAATGTGGGAATCTACCAACAGGAGATGCACTCTCCATCATTCTGCCCCAGGAGTATGGAAGTCGAGGATTGCAGGAGCTTGTTTTGGCAAGAAGGATGGATGATGATGATCATGCCAACCCTTTAACATACATTAATGCCAATCATGCATCGTATTGTAACAGGGGCACTCTGTAGGAAGCTGGATCCTAAGAGTGCAACCACACCGAAGACTCAACGTAGAAGTAAGGATCAAAATAAAGATAAAGATAATTCAAAGTAGAATCAAGCGGTAAAACTTAATATCATCAAGCCTAAAAGCTTCCCTCAATAAGTTCTCTCGAGGATAGTTGGCTATCAGAATAGGGTGTCTCTCACTTTAGTTAGGTAGAATAATGTAAAGCCAGAGGACACCCATCAGCAAAAATATTACTCTGCGTTCTGTGCGTTCTGTGGGTCTGACGGCGGGCCGCATCTTCCTGAGATAAGTGAAGGGTCCCCTCTTTACTTCTTTCTGATCTTGGTCACCCAGGTCATAATAGATTTTATTTTGTCAAACTATTAAATTTACTACAAGAAGGCTTCTATTGTTCTAATAAACAGGCAAATTCACATCCAAGCCTGAGACCAGCCTCCCCTGCCTAAGCCTGGCCTCCACTGCCTGAGCCACCCTCCCTTCCTTGGACCCTATAGCTCCATGGGGAATTGTCGCCTCAGGACATGCCTTATACCTCTGTGTAGCTGGCTTCGAGCCCAACAACCTCTCGCAATCAGATCTAGGATGGGGGCAGGGGTTGTAGAGGGATCAATCATCGAGTTCTGGGATCGCCAGAGTATCTATAAAGACAACTCTTACAAGGGTCAGCGATTTCCGGGTTCTGACGGGGCAGAGACATCCTTTATACCGCTGTGTCGCTGGCATTGAGCCCAACAATCTCACGCAATTAGATCTAGGATCGGAGCAGTGGTTGTAGAGGAATCTGTCATCGAGTTCGTGGATCACCAGGGTATCTATAAAGACAACCCTCACAAAGGTCACCGACTTCCTGGGTTTTGACGCGACAGAGACATCCTTTATATACCGCTGCGTAGCTGGCGTCGAGCCCAACAATCTCTCGAAATTAGATCGAGGATCAGAGCTGTGGTTGTAGAGGAATCTGTCATCGAGTTCTGGGATTGCCAGCACACCATTCAGTACTGTAACTTCATGAATAATGATCACGAAGGGATGGATCATATACCGTCGCATAGCTAGCGTCGAGCCTCACAGTCTCCCGCAATCATATTCACGTTTGGTCCAACGGTCATGGAGGAATCAGCCATCGAGTTCTGAGATCGACAGGCTACCTATAAAGACAACTCCCATAAAGGTCAGAGATTTCCTGAGTTCTGATGCAACAGAGACGTCCTTTATACCGCTGGGTAGCTGGCGTCGAGCCCAACAACCTCCCGCATTCAGATCCAGGATCGGCCAGGCATTTGTGGAGGAATCTCCCATCGAGTTCTGGGATTGCAAGGGTATCTATACAGACAACTCTCACAAGGGTCAGCGATTTCCTGACCTTTGATGCAACAGAGACATCCTTTATACCGCTGTGTAGCTGGCGTTGAGCCCAACAACCTCCCGCCATCAGATCAAGGATAGGAGCAGCGGTTGTAGAGGAATCTGCCATCAGGTTCTGGGAGCGCCAGCATCCCACCCCATTCAGCCCTGTAACCTCATGAATAATAACCCTATGGGGATTAATCTTATACCGCTGTATAGCTGGCATCGAGTCCAGGAACCTCCAGGTGTTGGATTCAGGATCGATTGTGTGGCTGTGGTGCAGTGTTCCAGCTGTGGCCCTGAAGTGTGGATATTAAAGGTGGGTGTTGTGATGAAAACAGTTTGTCGCTTCGCTTCCAGTTTGAGGCTAAGTGGCAAGAAACCACCAGGCACTATGCTAGACTAGAGAGTCTTATGGCTATCACTCGGTTTCAGACTGGAGTAAGCTGGCATTTTCGCTCATTCAAAGATAATGTTCTGAAAATAAAACTCTAAGTGCCAGTGTGAATCAGGCCTGGGGTCCTAAGTGTAAATTTAAGATTAGTAAGGGTATGATGGGTTTCTCACCTGGCGCCAGCACTAACTATATTTTCTGTGCCAAGAAATACCCCTAACTCACCCTAGTGCTGGGCCTCAGACTCCTACTAGTAGAAGGCTGGGCCTCAGACTCCGACTAGTAGAAGGCTGGAAGGGTACTTAGGGGTAGTGGTAAATCCTGATGTGCGATGGTGTTGAGGTTGAAGTCTGTATGCATGGGAGGCAGGGTTGCTTAGTTGCATGTGTTCAGACGGAACACGGTAGTGAGAAGGGTGTCCAGACACACCAGACGCAACCCGATATGGCGCCTGAGGACAGGACGCACAGGACGCACAGGACGCAGAGTCCACACTTCCAGAGTGAGGATGCAACACCACGCTATCTGATGCAGGATGGCTTTTTGCTGATGCCTGTCAAACATTGTGACCTTTGGCGAGCACCCGGCTCAGCTCAGGGCTGTCCAACTCACCTGCCTCAGGGAACAAACACTGGGAAGCAGTCGGACTGCTCGGATATCAACTAGCTCTAGAAATAGTAAGTGCTCCCGGTGATGTCTCTCTAACTACATCTGCATGAGCGAACACTTTTTCCTATTGATAGCATGTCAGTGGCCGACTGACATTCCCACAGTAGAGATAATATCCATTGGGACTCACTGGCCGAGCGGTGGTTTCGTCTATACAAGCTACGCAGTCCATCGGCCAATCTACTTGCCTATACCAAGCTTCTAAACCTGACTGCATGCTCCCACGACAAGAAATCTCCCGCAACTTGACTGCATGGGTGCTACCCACAGCCAACCATGCGGGACGATCTTAAATCATGACAAGACTCACACCTCGAGAGTCTACTAATAACCAATGGTAATGCTACAGTTCACGGGGTAGCCTGGGATGGGCATTGGGGTGGTTGTCCTTGAAGCCTTGCAGCATGCCTGGTAAGCCTCAAACTCTCTACTGTTAACCATACTACTACCTGGAGGTCAAAGTATGGTTGTAGGTGGTTCCTAGGTGTTATCCAGGTGGCACCAGAGGAGGCGGTTACCCTCACACCCCTTATATATCCTGAAAAGAGCTTCAGGTCGGTTGGACGGCCACAACTCATATGGTGTTGTGGGAGCTTGCCTATGGATCTCGCTTTACTAGGAAGTCCACATCTACACAGCAGTACTGTTCTGTCGCGCCGTACAAACGCTGGGGCTGCAGGGGGGTGTAAGGAATATTCCTTCAAATTTAGAGGAGGTTCAGACCACTCCTGCTCTGTTAGTAGCCTGGTATTGTGCCATACGAAGCGTCCTGTGAATATCTATGAGCCCCACTATACTCGGAGAGCCTTCCTCTAAGTCCGCAGATCACTTTGTGGCTGAAGGTAGTGTAACTGGGGTTACTCAGTAGGGTAACTGGATCCCCAAGGTAGGGTAATCATGTTTCCAAGGTAGGGTAGCATTACCCCTTGATACCTTTATTCCCTTCAGGAGTCTGCGCGACAACATATAAGGTTGTCCTGAGACCTGTGCAACATTTACTATGTGTTCTTAACTTTATGCGAACAGGCTCTCCGACAGTTACCCTGTCTAGCCCTATGTCCCTAGTCACTTTGTAGCCACTTGTACCAACTCATGCCTACCCGTAGTATACTAAGTATACTGGTCTATCCTCTATCTGGTTACCTCTGGGTATACCATATGGGCTTGAGTCTAGTCCACTGTAGCTACCTATCTGTAGGGTTGTTACACCACTCCCCTCTTCTCTAGATCTCTCCTCAGATCTAAGTGTCTTCTTTTCTTTCCACGCATAGGTGCGTCAATATCCCTATAGTCTCTAGGTTTAGACGGATACCTGTCCTGAAAGTTTAAAAAGGTCTGCAGCGCAGTACCTGCTAACTTCTCGAATGGTTCCCAGGAATTCTCTTGTGGTCCGTACCCTTCTGAACCAACAAAGTATTGCACAACGCAGTGAGGAAACTTTGACTTAGGATTTCCATACCACCGGCTATCTACTACCTCCAAGACTACATAACTGGGCTCACTATCAACAATGTCCAGCATCTTTCTCATGCGCTCCACCTCCAGCAATTGAAATCTCAACACGATGAGAAATCATCGTGAGAGTGTCCTCCGCCTCTGATCTACCCCGGCCGTGGCAACTGCTTCAGGGTTTATCACACCTTTATCGCTTTCCTCTCTCTGGGGCCTTTGGCCTCCCCTCCCGTGGGTTGTGGATTCCTTCCTGGTTCCGCTCTGTCCTCGTTGAGCACGCTCGCCCCGATGTTCCTACCCCTTACTCCGCATCCCGCGATGCGCTTCGTTTAGCTTTTTGCACGGTCGGCGACCCTCCTTCCTCTGTCAACACACGGTCGCTAGTTTCAGGCTATCGGTGAAGTGTTCGGAATATCCCCTGAAAGTTACAGGAGGTTCAGACCACTCCTGCTCCGTCAGTAGTCCGTTTCGTACCATACGAAGCGGCCCTATGAACATCTAAGAGCCCCACTATAGTGGGATATCTTTCCCCTAAGTCCGCAGATGACTTTGTCGGTGAAGGTAGGGTAACTGGGGTACCTCAGTACGGTAACTGGGGTCCCAAGGTAGGGTAATCATGTTTCCAAGGTAGGGTAACTTCACCCTACTATGCTTTTATTTCCTTCGGGAGTCCGCGCGACCACATATAATGTTGCTCTGGAGACCCGTGCATCGTTTACTATGGGTCCTTTGCTTTATGCAAACATACCCTCCGAAGGTTACCCTGCCTACTAGGGTAACTTTGGCCTACCTAGGTTACCCTGTCTAACCCTATGTCACCAAGTCACTTTGTAGACACTTGCCAGTGTACCAACTCATGTCTATTGGTAGTATACTAAGTATACTGGCCTATCCTCAATATGGTTACCACTTGGTATACCATACGGGCTTGAGTCTAGTCCACTGTAGCTACCTATCTGTAGAGTTGTTACACCCAGACAGCAGCGAAGGCGAATATGAGCCCAATACAGACAGCACAGAGAAGCTAGACGGCAGCAGGTTCATCAGGACTTACAAGACTACAGTAGGCACGCCAAAGGATAGGCCATTCTACGCACTTGAATTCACTATCAACATCAATGGCAAGCCTGCCAGAGCCCTCGCAGATACAGGTACCATTGGCGGTACCCTGATATCCAACAAATTCCTTACAAGACACAACCTCCCCTACACAGCCAGGAAGAATCCCGTCACTCTGAAGATGGCAGTTAAAGGATCGCGATCAACTAGCAACTTCTCTGTTGAGGTTATGATTCAGCTAGGAAAGATGAGAGTCGACAAGGTGCCTATGCTAGTCACGCCAGTATTAGACTATGATATCCTCATCCGCATGGACGATCTCATAAGGCTAGGAGCGGTCATCGATTGCCAAAAGAACAGCATTTACTTCTCCAAGTACAAGGTCAGAGTTACCTGTGACGCAAAGTCTAGAGAGTCTAGATCAGCAATGACGAAGCTACAGGAAGTACCAGACTTCCTGGCGATGTTCCCCAAGGTCTTTGTCAAAGAAGTACCCGAGGAACTGCCCCCAGGACGCAAGATAATGCACAGTATAAGCCTCATAGATCCGACACAGCTTTTAAAGACACTCACCTTCAAAGCGCCACAAGCATTGATGCCCCAATACAAGGCATGGATCAATAAGCAGATGAAGGCCGGTATCCTCCATAGGACCAGTGTGCCCGCAGGAGCTAGCATGTTTGTGGAAGCCAAAAGCGATGGCAGAATCCGACCCCTAGTAGACCTCCGCTTCAGGAATGATAACACCCAGGCCAATCACACACAGATCCCAGAACAGAATTATCTATTAGGTGCAGTAGCCAGAGGACGATTCCGGAGCAAGATAGATCTCTGTGACGCCTACTTCCAGCCCAGAGTGCATCCAGATGATGTGAAATACAACACTATCAAGACACCCTTCGGCGGCTTCACCAGCCAGGTCATGATGCAAGGTGACATGAATGCTCCTGGAACCTTTGTGAGGACTATGGAGGACCTATTCCATAACGAATGAGGCAAGAACATATGGGTCTACATGGACGATATTTTTGTCTTCAGTGACACCTTTGAAGAGCATGTTAAGGACGTTACGAATGCCTACAGTAAGCTGCAGAATACCGGCTATTATGCCAACCCAAAGAAAAGTGTTTTCTTTGCCACAAAGCGCGATATCCTAGGCCATATGATAGACGATGGGGGCATCCACCCTGCACCAGAGAAAATCCGGACCATAATGGACTGGACAAGGCCAGAGAGCCAGAAAGAACTGCAGCGATTCAATGTAATAGTTAATTATTTCTCACAGTTCATTCCCCACATCGCCACCATGACAGCGCCGCTCACAGAACTGAGTGGGAACGCTGAATGGCTGTGGAGGGATCTGCAGGAAGCAGCCTTCGAAGCGGTCAAGCGAGCTGCCGATAAGCACAAAGTCCTAAGACCGATCGACTATAATAAGCCAGATATGATATAGCTTTTTACCGATGTATCCCCTACATGTAACCGGTACAGGTACAATGGTTACTGATGGATTTCCTTTAGGATTAGTTTGGTTTCAGGATAAGAGCCTTGTGGCTATAGCCTTGTTACGTATACAGGAGGTATCGTTTGATACCTAGTTTGTTTGATGTTTGGTTTAGGGATACGAGGTTGTGCCTCTCCCTGATTGTGTTTCGGAAGTATCAGTTGATACTCCGGTTGTTTGAAGTTTTGTTTCAAGGGATTATTTGATACCTTGAATGTTTTATGTATTGTTTGATGGTATCGATTTGATACCATAGTTGTTTTAGGATACGAGCTGTGCTCGTAGGAGTAAGGCTTTAGGAAAAGCTGGCCATGTATTTAAAGGCTGTATCTTTCGGACTTAGAAAGAGCAGACTTCGACAGACAGAGTTTTCAATATACTTGGTTGGATAGTTTCCTCTTCAGTTCGCCACAATAGTCAGAAGCCGCCAAACACTTCAAGACCTTAGCGATATAGTAAAAGGTTTTATCTAACAAACCTTTCGGAGCCTCCGCTTGATCAATCCGCCTAGGCCACTCTTGGGCTAGGATTTCAAGTGCACAACCCGGGACGGTTTCTTAAACGTTCTCAGTGTACCCCGAACCGATAAGGAAACGTTACAGTTTTTTAACTTCAACAAGTCAGTTGGAAGTTATATCGGTTAAGGAGCGATCAACCTTAAGGAATACTGACGACGGCTATCAGCAGGCTATACGATATAGTCCGCAGCAGAGTGCTCTGGGAGTACTACAATCATCACGAGAAACCCGATAGCAACAGTAGCCCACCATAGGCGACGAACTCAACAGGAGATCAGGCAGATCGCTTGATAGAAGCGAACTCGCAAAACCGTCCGCAAGGTCGATATCCAGGAAGGCTAAGGCGCAAGCAAAGAAGGCGTCAACCTTTTGTATCGACGCGGCTAGCAGACAACTAGCAAGGGACGAGGCTTCTCAGACACTCAAGGAATCTGAAAGTGAAATAGCCAAGGAACAAACGGCCACACCAGGCGCGTTTCCTAAATCACCAGCGAAAGGAAAGAAACCTTTACAGTCAACCTCATCCAAGGACGATCCAAGCAGCTCTAGGAGTAGCGAGTCAAGTGATGACGAGGACGACAAGATGTCGGCATCAGGGACCACCGGGGTACCTGATCGATCCAATGCACCAAGGCTGACTATGAAGATCCCAGAACCCCGGCGGTTCTCAGGATCAGGAAAAGATATGGACCCTGGCGCATTCGATAGATGGTATGAAGATGTTCGAGAATACCTACTGCTACATGGTATTACCTCAACTACGGGAGGAAACGCTCGATACTATGGCTTGTACACAGAAGGTAGAGCTAAAGACACATACTGACAAGCCCTGGAAGAGTTCGGAGAAAACAACATCACAAGAGACCAACTTATTGGATACCTACGCAAACGATTCCAATCATCAAGACATACCGAAGAACATTACCAGAAGTTCCTAGATGTTAGACAAGTCCAGGATGGAGTAGTAACGAACATCTCAGATGTAGCAACAGACTTGCTCACCTATCGATCCAAGTTACCAAAGGACACAATCTCTGATTATGCACTCATGCAAAGACCCTTCGCTAGCATGCATATCAAGCTACCCCAGAAAATAGAACCATGGTTTGACGATGAAGGAACCATTAACTCGGCAATACGATATGCGGAACGACAAGATGCCATGCTAAGAGGAGTCGGAGCATACAAGAAAGAATCAAAGGAGAAGTCACATCACAAGGACCGTGGTCAGAGCAGCTCGAAGCCTACCTATCAGAAGAAGGTTAGCAACACAGTTTCCAAGGAACGAAAGGCAAGCGGTGCCTGTTTCACCTGTGGAAAGAAAGGACACCTTTCCCGCATCTGTCCTGACAAAAAGGATGAAGGCAAGGGGAAAGCGGTCAAGAAAGAATCAACCTCAAACAGAGCAGAGGCTGAAACAAGTGCAGACGAGGTCTACATCAACTCGATGGAAATAGAGACGTACGCCTCATCAGGCAAAACAGCACCCAGTACAGCCAAGGCTAAGAAGGCTTTGGAAGGAACAATAAGGACCAATGGTCACGATGCCAGAGTACTGTTCGATACAGGAACCATTGGAGAAGACATCCTTAGCGCGGCATTTGTCACCACCCACGGTGTGGAAACCAAAGCGTTAGAAGGAGAACTTCGGATTCTTATGGCCATGAAAGGATCACAATCCACAAGCAGCAAACAAAGCGTAGTGGATATAGAGAATGGAAAAATGCGTACCAGAAACAACAGAATGATTGTTGGCAACCTCGCAAAGTATGATGCCTTGATCGGAATAGAATTCTTTTCAAGAAATCAGGCAACGATTGAGTGTGGGAACTCGACGATACTCTTTCCTAAGCACAAAGTTAAAGTAAACTGCACGCCAACTAGTGGACTAGTAAGGGCAGCAGCGATAGCAACCACAGAGGAAGTCATGGAGATGTTTCCTGAGGTCTTTCCGGACCCAATTCCGGAAAGATTACCACTATTGCGAGAATACAATCATCGAATCCAGTTGAAGGATAAGGAGAACCTTAAGACGCAACCAACATTTGGAGTTCCGGAAAAGTATGAACTCAAGCTTAAAGAATGGCTTGCTCAGAAGGAACGAGAAGGAGTCACCTACCGGAAGGAAGTTCCTGGCGCAGCACCACTGTTTGTCCAAGGAAAAACCGATGGCAGGATCAGACCCCTGGTGGATCTAACTGCACGAAATGACAACACAAGAAAAGATGACACACAAATCCCTAATCCAAGGACGATCCTGAATGCTCTAGGACGATCGAGATATCGCAGCAAGATCGACTTGAGTGACGCGTACTTCCAAACAAGAGTGGAACGAAAATCCGAATACCTAAACTGTTTCAAAACACCCTTTGGAGGATTCGTCAGCAAGGTGATGCTTCAGGGTGATATGAATGCACCAGGAACATTCATGCGGATCATGTCACATCTAATGAGGAATTATCTTAGAGAGTTTGTGTGGGTTTACATTGATGACATACTCATATTCTCAAACAAAGAAGACGAGCACATGGAACACATCAAAAAGGTCTGCAGGAAGCTGAAGGAAGCGCACTTCTTCGCCACCAGAAAGAAATCGGAGTTCTTCTCACCTAAGATGAGTGTGCTAGGACATGTGGTGGACGATGACGGACTTCACGCCTCGCCTGAGAAGATCACGAGAATAGGAGAATGGACGACACCAAAGGATAGGAAAGAACTACGAGAGTTCGTAGGATTGGTGAACTACATTAGCCAATTCCTGCCACACATTGCAACGATTACTGCACCCCTTACCGACCTCACAGGAAATGCGTAGTTTGTCTGGACACCAACTCATGACACAGGGTTTCAAAATACGAAGAGGCTTGCAGATGATAACGAGGTCATCAGACCTATTAACCACGAATCTGGAGTACCCATATGGTTAATAACGGATGCGTCAGACACAGGAGTTGGAGCCTGGGTTGGACAAGGCGAAACACCTGAAACTGCACGGCCAGTATCCTTACACAGCAGGAAGTTCAGTAACACGCAAATGAACTATCAGACAATAGACAAGGAGGCACTGGCGATCAGGGATGCCTTGGTAGCATTTGATCACCTCCTTGCAGTACATGAGTTTACGATTGTTACAGATCATCAACCCCTGATGTATCTGAGGACGGATCGAAGACCGCCTAGGAAGCAAATGAGGTGGCGTACACACCTAGCAAGGTATATGGCGAAGATAGTTTACAAGCCTGGGGCAACAAACTATTTAGCTGACGCACTTTCCCGCCTTTATCGGCATGATACTGGACCAGCAGAATACGCCCAAGACCCTACTGAAGAAACAGAAGACCTCGAAGCTACCAATACCCACAAGAACTCACCCCATACCTTATTTGCTACTTCATTCTTTTCTGACACCATGTCACGCTTTGAACCCCTACGCACTCTTGGAGACCACTCTGAATGTGGCTCTGATTGCAGTATGAGAGAAGGAAATGACTGGGGAGAAATGGTCTCTTCTGGACATCTCAGCGAAGAAGATTTGAACCACTCAGCGATTCATTGGACCGCATGCCACAAAGCAGTATGCGAATTCCATAACCAGAACAGACTTGCAGAACAAGTTATCACACCTGAATCTCCTGAGGTGGCAACGATGAGAGCGAGATACCTAGCCGAAGGCAATGAATGTCCTAGACCTAGAATTGACCTTGACGGAGTCAGAAAACGACTAGCCACAGCACTAGAACATGACGATCCTCTTGCGGAATGTAGAGAATGTGACGGTCATGATCAGAAAGCCCACGATGCCTATATGGCAAAACGACAAAAACCCGTCTATGGAGGAGGCTTATCCCACTACAATAGAACCGTTCCTACCATCCTACCACCTACCCTATCACAGGATAACCGCATTCTGTATGATGTCTTCGAGGATGAAGGAGACACCTCGCGCCTCGAACAGGTACTTGATGAACGTGATACAATTCAGGTTACCACTGAAATGCAGAGCATGTGGAGAGAACAACTAGTCGACGCCTATAGGAAGGATGAGTTATACAAGTTAGCTCTCGACTCTGGAAAGACGGCTAAGGGCGGAAGGATGGAACACTATTGTATTGGTGACGGACTGATGTTCACTACCACACGCAAAGGACTTCAAGCCCTTTACATACCGAAAGGCCATGCAGCAAATGGTCAGACCCTTTGAGAACTCGTCATATCGGAAGTCCATGACAAAGGACACCACAGTGCAGAAAGGAATCTCAGATACGCGACTGAGTACCTTTACTGGCCCGAGATGAGGAAGGATTGGAGAGATTACGTTAGGCAGTGCGAGCACTGTCAGAGGAATAAGGAACGAAATGGGTTGCCAGAAGGCAATGCTCAGATGATGCCGATTCCCCAGGAGATTTTTACATCTTATGCTATTGATTTCGCAGGGCCTTTCAACAACAGTAAAGAACCAACAAAGACTTATGACATGGTCTTGGTAGTTGTGGACCGGGCTGTTGGATTTACCTGGTTCATCCCCACTACTTCCGATGCGAATTCAGAAACCACCCTATCCTATCTTCGTTACCACGTATTCACGCCCCATGGCACGCCTACGTCAATCGTTAGCGATGCAGATCCCAAGTTCACTTCACGTTTTTGGCAACAAAGTATGAAGTCGATGGGAATCGAACACATTAAGGCTGTGCCTGGACATCATGAAACGAATGGGCAAGTGGAACGCAAGATTAGGGAACTCAAGACCGCCTTGAGAAACATCACCAACAAGCGGCAGAATAATTGGGTGAATTCATTGCAGGATATGGCTGCATATACGAATGCTGGACACTCTGATACCATTAACATGTCACCATACAAAGCGGTGTATGAACGAGACTACCCCTTATTGGCGACCTATAGGATCGAAGGCACGGCTGTCCCAGCGTCTGAGAATTATCTTAATTGACACCAGGAGCAGAGGAATTATGCATATCAAGCACTCAAGCTAGCTAGGATCCGCAGCACCAGAGTTGTAGCTAAGAGGAGGACGACCCACAAACCCATCAGCGTTGGAGAATTCCTGATGGTATATGGCGACAGATTTGCGACGGAATCTGGAAGGAGTAAGAAACTCGAGCCAAGATGGCAAGGGCCTTTCCAGGTCCTTGAATATGATGAACAAACACAGAACTATACTCTGAAGATGGACTCGAAAGTCTACCGCAGGAAGGAGGCAGTTTTTCACTGTTCGATGGTTAAGAAGTTCTTCCCCAATGATAATGGCAGATTCCCTGGACGGACTCATGCCAAACCCGCACCCATCCTGGTCGAGGAGATGCCTGAATGGGAGGTTGAAGAGGTGCTGGACCACCGCGAACGCTGTGGCAAGGCCCAGTTTCTTGGCAAATGGAAAGAATACCCCAATAGTGACAATAGTTGGGAACCGATGGAATGTCTCGAGAATGCGATGGACCTTGTTCAAGCTTGGTGGACTGACAACATGCCTGGAGACGAGTTTCCTGTGGAAACAGGATTTATTACTAGGTCCTATACCCCGACGACGCCTAGCTGGACCCAATTTGAGGACGAAGGGCCATTTGATAATGACTTTTTCAAGCCCTGTTTCGAAAGCGAGTATGACGACTCTGGGTCAGAAGATTGTGAAGTTATTACGAGTTGGATTTAGGTTTCGTTTGATTAATGGAAACAGATGTTTTGTTTCCATGGTGTAACCGGTACAGGTACTATGGTGTAACGGGGGCACTCTGTAGGAAGACGGATCCTAAGATTGCGACCGCACCGAAGACTCAAAGTAGAAGTAAGGATCAAAATAAAGATAAAGATAATTCAAAGTAGAATCAAGCGGTAAAACTTA
>Ga0307509_10003603_pt1 | contig 23280 bp, 21 predicted proteins | sample 10_EM_MG_FD_202245 | JGI IMG/M metagenome (GOLD analysis project Ga0307509, IMG submission 202245) | Populus trichocarpa ectomycorrhiza microbial communities from riparian zone in the Pacific Northwest, United States - 10_EM | ecosystem: Host-associated > Plants > Roots > Unclassified | place... | reverse complement strand
GGCGTATTGCCGAAGAATCGGAGCCGCGAGACGACCGAGGAGACGATCACGCCCGACAGCAAGAGACCGCCGGCATTGCCGAGGCCGATCTTGGCGCCGAAGGCGGGGAACTCGATCCGGCCAATCAGGAAGCCGAGGATCATGCCGGCCGCCAGCGTCAGGAGGTCGGTGGAGGTGTTGATCCGCGCGATGCGGCCCCACATTGCGGCGAGCTCGTTGACGGCGGACTTCAGGCCGACAACGGAGATGATGTCCATCCGCTGCAGCTTGGTCTTCAGACCTGCCGGGATCGGCACGCCGCCCCGCTCGACCTTGGTGACCTGAAGCTGGCCTGCCACCGCCTCGCCGCGGAACGATTCGAAGGTACGCCCGACAATCTCCTTGTTGGTGACAAGGATCTCCGCCTGATCGAGAGGAATGTTGAGCGTCTTGGCGTCGGCCACCTCGGGACCGATCAGCCCCATCTTGTCGGTCAGACTTGCCGTCGCGCCACCAAGGGCAACGATATCCCCCTTCTGCAGAACGAGATCCGGATCGGCACCCAGCAGCTCGCCGCCGCGCGAGACGTTCACGATGCGATATTCGGGATGGCTCTTGCGGAAGCCCACAATGCTCATGCCAACCTGGGTCGCGTTTTCGAGCCGGTAGGCACGCAGGCCAAACTGGCGATAGCCGGTGAGGCCGCCGCCTTCGAGATCCTTGACGCCGAACTCCTCCTCATACTGCTTAGCCGCCGCCTTGGCATCGACGCCCCACCAGCGCGGCAGATATTTGCAGATCAGGATGATGCCGACGGTGCCCCAGATATAGGTGATGCCGTAGGAGAGCGCGATCATGCCGGTGGCATCCTCGGGCTTCATGCCCTCGGGGAGCTTCACGACGCCCGAGGTGATAGCCTGCTCGGCCGAGCCGATCGCGGCGGACATGGTCTGCGACCCCGCCAGCATGCCGCCGGCGGCGCCGGTCGGCAGCGAGAACAGCTTCGCGCCAAGCACGACAAGCGCAAGCCCGAGCACGCTCGACACGAGCGCCAGAAGGGTGAATTTGAGGCCGTCACCCCTTAGACTGTTGATGAAGGACGGCCCGACCCGCAAGCCGACGCCATACATGAACAAGTAGTAGAAGAGGCTCTTGGCGAAATTGTTCAGCTCGAGCTTCACCCCGTAGGTCGAAGCCAGAACCGATAGGCCTGCGCCCACCACTATCGCCCCGGCCACCATGCCGAGCCCATAACCCTTGATGCTGGCTCGCCCGATCCAAACCGCGAGCCCGACGACGAAGAACAGCAGCAGGTAGGGATTCTGCTGCAGGAACGTGAAAAAGCCTTGCATATTCGTCCCCCTTAAGACGCAGCCTTGAGCTTCGGCGCGGCGCTGGGCTTGGGCCTGCCGATCTTCGCCAAAGCTTCGGTACGCACGAGCTTGAGCCCCTCTCTTGCGTCGTAGCCGTGGATCTCCTTCACATCGAGCTTGCGCATGAAGTCGATGGTTTCCTGAGTGATGACCTGGCCCGGCACCATGATCGGGAAGCCCGGTGGATAGGGGATCACGAAACTGGCGGAGACGAGGTCGGGCCCGGCCTTCAGGCGGCGATCGATCTCGGGATCGGCGAGGCGGATAAATTCGCAACCCGCGGCGTCATAGGCCGTGTAGAAGCCGCTGCGGATATCGCCTTCGTTGGTCTTGGCACCGGCCTCGCCACGGAAACTCGCGTGGAAATGCGAGAAGTTGGGCAGGTCGGGCACATCCGTCATCAGGCTCTTCACCCGCGCCTCGAAGGTCTTCTTCGCGTTCGCTCCGCCCTGCGTCAGGCTGCGATCGACTTCGCCGGCGATCTCGGCCAGCACCCTGATCAGGTGCGCGACGTCGCTGCGCGTATTGTTGATGTTGGACTGCAGCAGCACCGAGTTGCGCGAGGTCTTGTTGACCTGGATGCCGTAGTCACTCGCCAAAATGCCCTTGAACTGAGTGCCGTCGAAGCCGGCGGTGCCGCACACGAGCGTCATGCGGGTCGGATCGAGGCAGAATTCATCTTCTTGCAGGCTCCGGAGCGCAGTAGCCCAGTTCGAGTCGGGCGCGAGGTAGTCGACAAAGCCGGTTTGCCGATACTGCACCGGCACCATGGCATCGGCGCCGAGGATACGGAAATATCTTGAGATCAGCGGATTGTTGTTGACCGCCTGACGGATGGCGAGCGCGATCTCCATCGCATTGTTCACGAGGCCATAGCCCTCAAGCTCCATCTGGCGTCGCGCCACGTCGAGGCTCCCGATCAGCTGCTGGTTGGGACTGGTCGAGGCATGGGTGAAGACCGCCTCCTTGAATTGCTGCTCGACCGTGTGAAATTCGACGTCCTTGACGAAGAGCATGGAGCCCTGGCGTAGTGCGGACATCGACTTGTGGGTCGAGTTGGTCTGGTAGACGCGCAGCCGCACCTGACGCGGGTCGGGGATCAGCCGGGTCTTGAGCAGCACCTCGTCGGACGGATTCTTGCCGAGCTCCGCCTGCTGCTTCTCATAGGAAGCGACCGATTTCGGATCGTGCATCCATTCCTCGATGTCGTTGGCGGCGCCCATCGCGGTACGCGGCCGCAGGAACGGTGAGAAGCGCGCAAAGCCGAACCAGGCTTCGTCCCACAGGAAGATCAGGTTCGGCTTGATCGCGAGGCATTCCTCCATCACCCGGCGCGTATTGTAGATGTGGCCGTCGAAGGTGCAGTTGGTGAGGTCGAGCATCTTGACCCGGTCAAGCCGGCCGTCGGACTTGGCGTTCAGCAGCGCCTGCTTGATGGACTTCAGCGGCACCGCGCCATACATCGAATATTCCGTCATCGGGAACGCTTCGACATAGAGCGGCTGCGCGCCGGCGAGCACCATCCCGTAATGGTGCGACTTGTGGCAATTGCGATCGACGATCGCGATGTCGCCCGGCGAGAGCAGCGCCTGCACCGCCATCTTGTTCGAGGTCGAAGTACCGTTGGTGACGAAGAAGACGCGATCGGCGCCGAAGGCGCGCGCCGCCTTGTCCTGCGCCTTCTTGATGTTGCCGGTCGGCTCGAGCAGGCTATCCAGACCGCCCGTGGTCGCGCTGCTCTCGGCGAGGAACAGGTTCGGGCCGTAGAATTCGCCCATGTCGCGAATCCAGTCCGACTTGAAGATGGATTTTCCGCGCGCGATCGGCAGCGCATGAAAGGTCCCGATCGGACGTTGCGCATATTTCTTGAGATTATCGAAGAATGGCGTATCGAAGCGATCCTGCACCCCTTCCAGAATGCAAAGGTGCAGCTCCAGAAGCTCCTCGATGGAATAGAAGATGCGGCGAACCACGTTGGCTTCCGGGTTTCCGGCCATCTCTTCCACATTGCGATTGGACATCAGATAGAGATCAAGCTCGGGACGCACCCGCTTGAGGATATGGGCAAGCCGGAGCGCGGAAAGGTCGGACCCCGCCTGCGGACCCATCGAGGCCATCAGCGTGCGAAGCACAGGGGCGTCATGGCGCGAGTGAAGCGCAAAGCCTTCGTTGATCACGACGGCAGCGAGATCGGGGTTCAGGACGGCCGCGCAGAATGCATCTTCGAGACTGCCGACGATCACAGGCTCATAGACGAAGGAGTCGATCGGGCGCCTCAGCTTGCGCCACTCCGTGCAGAGCGCCGGCCAATGATCGGATGCAACGCCGGTGACGATCAGGATCTCGAAATAGGGGCGGTGCGCCTCTTTCCGCCCGAACGCAGGCGGCAGCAGATCGGGAACGTCTCCGTCCCCGTCATGCAAATTCCAGTCGCCCGCGTGCTGGCGGAAGGACCTTGTCTGCAACGCTTGCGCAATCCGTGTCGAAAGCGTGGACGAGGTGACCGCGTCTCCCGACGCAGCTGCTTCCCTCAACGCCGCCATCAAATGTAGTCCCGGGTAGCCGTGAAACTCTTCCGTCGCCGAAAGGTCCGACAGCGCCGCGTCGTATCGCCCGCGTTCGCCGCCTTGATCCCACGCCTTTGCGGCTTCGACGAGTTCACGCCAGTCGTCAGCCCGCCCTGCCGGGCCGGAGAAAAACCGATCGATCCGCTTCTGTACGGGCTTGGCGTCCTTGGACATGGCTCTCTCCCGATCCCTGCGAGTATGACGGCTCGTTGGATCGTGAGCCCCGGCCCCCCCGCTCCTTTGATCCAAGTCAATGGTCGCATTCTCCCGATGCGAAATCGCCACGCAGCGGTGAATGCTCCACTTCGCAATGCAACAGGACGTCAGAGATATCCGGCAATCGCTAATTGCCGGCGAAGGCTTGGGCTTGATTGGCGCGTTCACGGTCCAGGCCGCTCCACACGGAGATCGGATCGTTCCTCGGCCTTGCCCTCGCCCAGCACGCTGTCGAGCGTGCGGAGCCACTCGCCACTGTCCGTCTTCTCTGCCAGTCCTTCCGCCCGTAACAGATCACGCAACTGGGCATGGGCGCCGACGATGCAGAACGCCACGTGGCGCGACGCCAGCTCATCGTGAAGATCGTGCAACATGCGCGCCCCCGCCAGATCGATGTAAGGTGATGCCGAGAGATCGCAGGCAACGAGCCTGATACCAGAGGATTTTCGGAGCGCCCTCAAGACCGCTTGCAGAATCGTTTCGGCATTGATGTAGAGCAGCGAAGCTTCGGGGCGGAACGCGATGACGCCAACCAGCGCCTCGACCCCATCGTGCCTGGCGCTATCGGAATAGCGCCCCGTTCCGGGAAGCCGTCCGAGAAATGCCACGTTTGGCTGGGACGCGCGAGCCAACAGCAGGAAGATCGACGCAATCGCTGCCAGCAGGACACCCTGCAGGATGCCCAGCAGCAGAACGGACACAAGCGCGATTGCGGCAGCGTAAAAGTCGATCCGGCTGATCTTCCACATGCGGAGCAGTCCGCGGATGTCGACCAGCTTGTAGACGGCGATGAAGACAATCGCTGCCAACACCGCCCTGGGAAGATTGGTCAGCAATCCCGTAAAGAAGAGCAGGCACAGTGCGAGCGTGATCGAGCAGAAGACCAGCGCCAGCGACGTGCGCGCGCCCGCCGCGTCATTCACGGCAGATTGCGATAGGCCGCCGGCAACGGGATAGCCATGGCCGAACGCTACTGCGAGGTTGGCGACGCCGAGCCCCAGAAATTCCTGCCGCACATCAAGGCTGTATCCATGTTTGCCGGCAAAACTCCGGGCCGCTGAAACACCTTCGATATAGGCCAGCAACAGACATCCGGCGGCGATGGGGAACAACTCCTCGAATTCCAGCGCCCCGACGGTGGGCAGCCCGAACGCCGGCAATCCTGCCGGGATGTTGCCGGTGACCGGTATTCCCAGCGACGGAAGACCGAACATGGTAGCCATGAGGATCGACAACGCCACCACGGTGAGTCCGACCGGTCTGCCCGGCAGGAACCGTTCACCGAGGAGCAAGAGCAGGATCGCAAGGACCCCGATTGCCAATACGAGCAGATTGATGTCGCCCAACTGGCCTGCAAGCCGGATCGCCCGGTCGAAGAAATTGTGGCCGCCACCAGCGACGCCGAACAGGCTTGGCAACTGGCTCATGATGATCGTGAGCCCCGCCCCCGCCTTGAAGCCGACGAGAATGCTGTCGCTGACCAAACGGACGAGAATGCTGAGCCTGAAAAGCCAGGCGATCAGGCAAAGCAGTGCCACGGCGCATGCCGAAAGACTTGCGATCTCCGCGTATCGTACCGCGTCCCCTCCGGCCAACGACCCGACGCTGCCAGCAATCATGAGCGAGATCGCGGACGTCGGGCCGATCGCAAGCTGGCGCGACGATCCAAGGAGAGCATAGCCTATGCCGCCGAGCATGTAGCCGTAGATGCCGACCTGGGGCGGCAACCCGGCAAGACCCGCATAGGCCAGTGACACCGGGAGCGCATAAGCGGCGAGTGTCACTCCGGCGATCGCGTCGTGGCGCAGCCAGGAAGGTTGATATTGGGCAAGCCACGTCGACGGAGGAAAAATCCGGGCCCAGCCCGTTCGCAGCACCGAGCGCGACTTCATTTGCGTTCCTCGTTGCGTTGTACCCCGCAGCGCAGCAAGACGATCAGCAATGCCGCCACAGGCAGGCAAAGCGCCAGGTTCGGGATATCCTTCGTTGCGTAGGCGCCGACAGCCGCCCCCATGCCAAAAGCGACGCACACTGCTGTAAAGATGCCGGAGCGGCGAAGCGTTCCGAACTGGCGGCCGCCGGAGAACGGGGCGAACACGCCTTCGATCGCCTGGCGCATATTGCCGGTGATCATAACCGAGCTGTAGGCCACGCCTTCGACCTTCGTGAAGATTGTGGTCTGTATCGCCGCGACGAACGAAATGCCAAGAGTCCCCGCAAGATCCGGCAGCCGGTTGTGCAGGATACCGACCACGACCAACAGCATGATTTCGATCAGCGCGCTGATCGCGCTGGCCTGATCTCCAGCGGAGCGACGCAGCCATGCGGCCATGACGACGCCCACCGTGAATGCGAGAATCGGAGGGACGAAGTTAAGGGCCTGCTCCCACTCGCCAGCGCTGCCGTGAACCCAGAGCAGGACGAGGTTCGCCGTCTGGGCGTTGGCCATTACGCCGTGGATGATCCAGGTGTAGGCATCGAGACAGCCGCCTGTGAAAGCAAGCAGCAGCGCGATCTGCACCGTTTCGTCGCGGCGTCGTGGCGCACTGGCGGCATTATCCAGAGAACTCATGTCAAGACGCAGGCTGACGCGGGTCCGGTACGGCCCCATAACCGGGGCCTCATACCCGCCGCGGCTTGATCTGGATCAAGCTTTCCGCGAGTTCCCGGGACTCCAATCAACGCGCGATCGAACGCCGCGCCGGAGGAATACGACCATGCACACTGTCAGGTGGATCATCTCCAGTGCGCCGGAAATCTTTCTGCTGCTGTCGATAGCCGTAGGTACCATCCTCGGCCGCCTCAGAATTCACGGATTCTCGATCGGTACAACGGCGTGCACGCTGATCGTCGCCGTCCTCATCGGGCAGCTCGGCACCTTCACGTTTCCGTCAATGGTAAGGGTCGTTCTCTTCAGCCTGTTCGTGTTCACCATCGGCTACCGGTCGGGACCCGAGTTCTTTGCCTCCTTAAGCGTCCGGACCCTGGCGCAAGTGGCCATGGCCCTCGTGCTCGGTGGCACCGGTCTCATCATCGTTCTCGGCTTCGCTTACCTATTGGCGCTTGATCCTGGTACCGCATCCGGTCTTGCCGCTGGCGCCCTGACGCAATCCTCCGTCATCGGCACCGCGTCAGGTGCGCTGGCACAGCTCGGACTTCCCAGAACTGTGCTGGACCAGCAAGAGGCAAACATCGCCGCCGGCTACGCTGTTACCTATGTGCTCGGCTATATCCTCACGCTCCTGTTCGTCCCGTTCGTCGCACCGAAGCTGATGCGGATCGACTTGAAGACGGAGGCGGCGAAACTCGAGGCCGAACTCGCTGGTGGCGCTCCGCCAAAGACCGAAAATCTCACCTATCGCAAATTCCAGGCGCGGGCCTATCGTGTGGCGGCCGCGGCAGGCAAGACCGTCAAAAGCATCGAAGACGAGATCGGCAGCCGAACCGTGGTCGAGCGAATTGTCCGCAAGGGCGCCGATGTCCCGCCGCATCTCGATACGATTCTCGAGGCTGGCGATGATATCGTCATTACCGGTCCGACCGCCGCCATTGTCGCCGCCAGACCCGTCATCGGGACCGAGATCGACGCCGACGAGATCCTGCGTGCGATCCCCGGCAACGTGATCGAAGTGCTGGTCGACAATCGCAAGCTCCATGGCCGATCCATCAAGGAGGTCGCCGAACGCGTTGGCGACGACGCACGTGGCGTATTCCTGCGCGCGCTGACGCGGATGGGCCGGGAAGCTCCGCTGAGCCCCGATACCAGGATCTATGTCGGCGATGTGCTGACGCTGGTCGGCAGCACCAGGAACATTGAGCGCGCGGCCAAGCAGGTGGGGCAGATTCTGCGTTCTGGCGATCGCACCGACATCGCCTTTCTTGCCGCCGGCATCGCAACGGGCCTGCTCGCGGGCCTCTTAAGCGTGAAGGTCGGTTCCATTCCGCTAACGCTCGGCGGCGGAGGTGGCGCGCTGATCGCGGGCCTCGTCTGCGGCTGGTTGCGTTCGCGGCGGCCGACCATGGGGGCGATACCTCCCGCTGCCCAGCAGACCCTGAGCGACATCGGACTTGGCGGCTTCATCGCGGCGATTGGACTCGGGAACGGCCACGCCGCATGGACCGCGATCCAGGCCCACGGCCTGCTGCTGGTCGGCATGGGCCTCATCGTCACGCTGGTCCCGCTGATCGTTGCGACACTGTTTGCCTACCATTTGCTTCGCATGAACCCGGTTCTCACCTGTGGCGCGCTGGCGGGCGCCATGACGGTCGATGCCGCCGTGACTGCATGCTGCGAGATTGCCGAGAGCCAGACACCGGTGCTCGGCGTCGCCGTGCCCTACGCCGTCGGCAACGTCGTCCTGACCGTACTCGGCCCAATCATTGTTGCCTGCACCTTTGTTGGCTGAGCACTTGCTCGCGTCGCAAGATCGATGGAGGCGTGACATGTGTCAACAGGACTTGCGGCGCCTGATAGCAGCGCTTCTGCTGCTCCTGACCATTCCGATCACGCCGTCCCGCGCAGACGATCAGGCCGCATCCCGCCGCATCCAGGAAGAGATCTGGGCGCTGCCGCTGCCGCTCCCGATGTTCGCCTATGTGGTACGCCCGGTTGGCGACGGACCTTTCCCGCTCGCAATCATGAATCATGGCGTTGCGCTCCACCCAACCGACCGCGGCTTCTTTCCGCTGGTAGAATTCCGCGACGCGGCCAAGTGGTTCGCCCAGCGCGGCTATTTCGTGGTGGCTCCGGTCGGCACCGGATACGGCGCAACGGCCATCGACATACCCGAGCGTGGACTCTACGGGCCGTTCTTCTCGAGAGTCGGCAAGTGCAGCAATCCTAATTTCCGCGATCCCGGACTTGCCCTTGCGCAAGTTGACCTCTGGATCATCGACTACATGGCCTCCGAGAAGCGTATTGTGCCGAAGGATGTCATCGTGGTCGGGCAATCCGCCGGCGGATGGGCCTCGATCGCCCTTTCAAGCCTGAACCCGCCCCAAGTCAAGGCGATCATCACCTTTGCCGCCGGCCGCGGCGGTCGGGTCGACGGCAAGCCGAACAACAATTGTGCGCCGGACAAATTGGTGGAAACGACCGGCGAGTTCGGCCGCACGGCGCGCGTGCCCATGCTGTGGATCTATATCGAGAACGACACGTTCTTCGGGCCCACCTTGTCGAAACGCATGCATGAGGCCTTTACCGCCGCAGGCGGCAAGGTCGAATACCGTCTGGTGCCGCCGTTCGGCAACGAGGGGCATTTTTTTATCGGCTCGCCCGACGCCATTCCGATCTGGTCGCCGCTCGTGGCGAAGTTTCTCGACGAACAGAAATAGCGGAAAGCGAACCCTGAAGGCGTAACCATGGCAGGCTCTCATCGGACTGAAACGCGGTCAGGACGCAATTGGACGAAACTTTCCTTCGCCACCCTCTTGTTGGCGGCGATCGCGAGCGTTGCATTCAATCAGCGTGCGGCCTCGCAACAGGACTCGACCGCCGCGCCAAAACCTGCGGACACCGAAGTTGCGCCCCGTGGTCAGCGAGAGGTGAAGAACATCGCTTATGGAGACTGGCGAAAGCTCTGCTTCAAGCCGGGCGGCGCAAAAATGCTTTGCCGAACGTCGATCACGGGTACGTTTGCAACCGGCCAGCAGGCAATCCGCCTGGACATCATCGAGCGTGAAGGGGACGGCACCAGACGGCTGCAGCTGTTCGCGCCCGTCGGTATGTATCTGCCAGCCGGTGTCAAGCTCACGGTCGACCAGAGGACACCTTTTCAGGCGACCTATAACTGGTGCCTTGCCAACGCCTGTATCGCGGCCAGGGTGGTGGACCCGAAGTTGGTCCGGGAAATGGATTTGGGACGAACGCTGCGGCTGGACTTTGTTGATTCGAACCTCTTGTCGCTCACGACGTCGCTGCCGCTTGCTCAGTTCGCCTCGACCCGGAAGGGCGCGCCCGCGCAGACGTTCGAACAGGAGATTGATGAATGAGCCGAGGATCGCCTGGTGGAAACGGATCGCTCGGATGACTATTCCTCGAATCGCCATCCCGCTCCATCTTCTTGTTTGAGCGCGATCTTTTCGGAAAGCCGCCATCCACTCTTTCCCGATCACGCGCTAGGTGACGGCTGCGCGCGCCCTTTCAATGGATTCGATGAGTGCCCGTGCAGCAAACGGCTTGGTCAGATACGCAATGCAGCCCGACTCGAGTGCGGCCGTGCGGTTCGCCTCACTGTCGTTGCCGGTGATATAGATAACCGGCAGCCTTACCCCTCTTTCGACGAGGCGCCGAAACAGCGTGATACCGGAATCTCCCTTCAGGTTGATGTCGAAGACCGCGCAAAGAGCATTGCTGAAATCCCTATGACTGAGCAGCGCATTGGCCGAATCGAACACGGTTGCACTGATGCCGTGCTCCCGCAGCAACCGCCTTATACACACGCACATTGACGGATCATCGTCCACCACAAGGACGGATTTGCGTATCGACAACATGGTTGCGCTTTCTGATCAAGAATTTCTGCCAGAGCACATAACTCTGCGTTATGGCTCTGCGTTCCAAAAGTACTGGAGGCGCCTTGTCAGCCTATACGCAAGAACCTGCTATGCAGTTTCTTAGAGACCGTCATGAGACTTTCATATTGTCCTTATGTTCAGGATCACCCTGGAGACTTTAGCGGTGAGCCACAACACCGGCTATTTGCCGGAACTGCCGTTGGGATCGAGCATGCCGAGCCGCTCCGCGCTCGAAACCAGTTCCGCGAGCGAGTGCACCTGCATCTTCTCCATCACCTGATGGCGATGCGCCTTCACGGTGCGCTCAGTCATTCCCAGCTCATAGGCGATTTGCTTGTTGATCTTGCCGCGAATGATGAGGTCAAACACCTGTCGCTCGCGCGGAGTCAGTGTCGCAACCAGAGCGCGACGAGAATCAAGCTTGCTTCGTTGGCTGTGGACGGATTCGTAGCGCGCCATGGCGCGCTCGATCGCGTCGATCAGTTGTTCTGAGGATGTCGGCTTGGTCAGGAAGTCCTCGGCGCCGGCCTTGATGGCTTGCACGGTCGTCGGAATGTCAGCGTGTCCAGTGAGGAAGACAATCGGCAGGATCGAACCGAGTTCGATGAGGCGACTTTGCAGTTCGGGACCGCTCAGTCCCGGTATCCGCACGTCGAGCAGGATGCATCCCGGCTCTCCAGCGCCCGGCAGGCGATCCAGCAATTGTTGAGCCGACGCATAGGTTTCGACCTCATAGCCCGCAAGTTTCAGCCGCCGCTCGATCGCCCTTCGAAACGAAGCATCGTCGTCGACCACATGAACAAGGCCAGGCATTTTCCCCTCCTAGCCGTCAAATCAATGCCGCCGTAATCTCGCTGCGAGATCAAATCCATCACTGGGGACGCATCTCCACCGCCTTCAAACGTCAAGAGAAATTACTTCCTGAAGGCGATCACCAACCCAATCAGTCAACGTTGCTGACCTTTGATCTCGATCAAGACCGTCGCCGGACCTCGGTTCATACAAAAGTTTTTGCAGCCAGCCAGGAGAGGAGGCCCCAAATGGGCCTTGAGGGGCCAAGGTCCCCTCATTCCTGACCGTATAGCAGACCTGCCCTTTGGTACAATGTACCCTCGGACAATGGTTAAAAATACTGCCTTGGTCGAAGGTCAACTACAGCGCGAGCGAGAAAATCGGCCGCCCTTTTCGCGCAAAGAAATAGTTTCTTCGGGAGTTGGCCCATGTTTGTTCGCGTCAACATCGATCAGGCTGCCCGTCCCAACACTCTCGGCGCACTCGGGATGGAGAGCAATTCAAATCCAATCGTCAGTTTAAGCGAATTTACCTACAGAAAAGGGACAGAAATCTACGGCGAAAAGGAACCAGCGGAATACGTCTATCAGGTCAAGATCGGTGCGGTCCGAAGCTATAAGCTGCTTTCGGACGGCCGTCGCCAGATCGGCGCGTTTCACTTGGCCGGCGACATCTTCGGACTGGAAAACGGAAGCGAGCATCGATTTACGGCGGAGGCGATCGTGAACACGACGGTTCGCCTGATCAAGCGGCGCAGCCTCGAGATGGTAGCCAAGAGCGATGCCATGGTCTCGCGGAACCTGCTCAGCATGACCACCAACAACCTGCAGCATGCCGAAGATCACATGCTGCTTCTCGGTCGCAAGACGTCGCTGGAACGGGTCGCCGCCTTTCTGATCGAGATGGACAAGCGGCTGGCGGCGGCCGACGTCATGGCGCTGCCGATGTCCCGGCGCGACATTGCCGATTACCTCGGCCTGACCCTGGAGACGGTGTCCCGCGCGCTGTCGCGGCTGCATGAACTCGGCATCCTCGGATTTATTGGCACCAACCAGCGCCAGATTGTGCTTCGGGACCGCCGGCAGCTCGTGTGCCTCGATCAGCAGGGCTGATCCCGGGGGACGCCGATTGACGCGAGATGATCAAGTGTCTTGCGCAGCACCTCAAACAGGACGGCAGTTGACCAGCCAAACATCAAGATGCCATTCATTGCGGTCATCGGCCCATTTAGCCGCCACGCTTGCACAGGCGTGATATCGCCGTAACCGAGCGATGTAGTTGACGAAGGCGAAATAGAGCAGGTCGGAGCCGCCGGGCGCCGCAACCCTGCGGAACGGGCAATGCCGACTGCACCGATAGTCACCAGCGCATGGATCATAATGTTGATCACGCTGACGACGCCGCCGACGAGGAATTGAAGCGCCATCCCCTCCCCCTGCTGGATGGACCGGCAGCAGCGTGATCGAGCGCCTCTGCCGACTCTGCAACTGGCTTCAGCCCTTTGGCGTAAAGATGCCGGTCGTGGCCTTCATCGCGGATTCACCCATGCTCTTGGCGTGGTCGGTCAGCGTCCGCATCTGGTCCTGGACGAATTCGGACTGGATCTTGAGCGCATCCGGCATGTCCTTGGCTTGAATCAGCTTATCGCCGAGGTCAAACGTCGCCGTGACGTTGCGGTGCATGTAGTTGCAGAACTGCTTGGCCTGGTCGGCGATCGGCAGCGGCGAGGAAATCAGGCCCTTTTCAAGCAGTTCAAAATACTCCTCGCTGGCCTTTCGAAGGCGCCCGTTGGCTTCGGTCAGCATTGTGCGAACATTCTCGGTCGAAGGATTGATATCTGCCATCGTACTAACTCCTCATGAAGAACCGAATGGATCTGTCTACTTCGCAAGTCCCCCAAACCAGGCACCGAGATATCCGGCATAGAGCGCCGGCAGTTCCAGATTCATCGAATGTCCGATGCCGGGAACAACGACGAGCCGGCAATCCGGCATTGCCGCAGCCATCGTCCGGAGGTCAGCCGGCGGGATCCAGCCGTCCCATTCGCCCCACAGCACGAGGTGTGGATGATGGATCTCCGGCATACGGCGCTCCAGCTCCCCACTTTCCTTCTCGCGCGTGAGATTAACCGGCGTCCCGATCCAGATGCCTTCGGAGACGCCAAAGGTCTGTTCGATGATCCGGTCGAACAGCGCCTGGATTTCGCCGACCCCCTCGCGGAAGCGAGGGATTGCGTTCGGCGCCATGCTTTCCGGCACGAACAGCGAGGACGCGGCGGTAGCCATCACCGTCCGCGTCAGCTCCTTGCTCGCCATCATCGCACGGAAAAGACCGATCTGATCGGCATTGAAGGACATGCCAAGCGGCGTGACCGGATCGAGCGCGAACACCCGCCCGAACCGCAGCGGCTGCATCAAGAGCATCCGCGCGGCAATGATGCCACCGGTCGAATGGGTGGCAAGATGACAGAACCCGATACCCAGCGCGTCGAGCGCTGCCAGCATGTCCTCGGCATGCTGCTGCATGGAGTAATTGGAATAGTCGGCATTCGGCTTCGGCCGATCGCTTTCGCCGCAGCCGCGCCAGTCGATCCCGATCACGCGCAGGCCGTTGGGAAACAGCGGTGCCGCAAGCTCGATCCAGTCCTTGCTGGCGAGATTGCCGTGAATGAAGGCGACGGTGACGTCGCCTCCTCCCCATTCCCGCCAGCCCAGCTGGACCTCGCCCGCCCGCAATCGTGGCATGAGGGACCCTATTTATTCAGGCCGGCGGTCGGCGACGCGCCGGGTGGTGTCGGCGCCACCGGCAGAGCCGATGCAACGGCGCCGTGGATCATGCGATCGGTCGCAAGCGGCGAGCTGGCGTCGACCGTCCCCCTGGTCACGAAGTCCACGACGTCAGCAGGATATTCCACTGGGTTGTCCGTGTGGATGAAATGCCCGGTGTCCGGATAGATCTTCAGAATCGGCCGGTTCCCAGCATTCGTCATCCGCGACATGAACGGCGTGATGATATCGCGGCCAAGATCGGTCAGACCGTTGAAGGCGGTCCCCGGAATGAACGGCTCCTTGTCGCCGAACGCGAGGAAGATCGGCGCCTTGATCTGGGTGAGCCGATCGTACAGATTCTTCGGGTCGTCCTTCTGCAGTTCGGCCACCATGGTGTAGATGTCGAAGATGAAGACGTCGGCCCACTGCTCGAGCTCCTTCGGATTGCCCTTGGTCAGCCCGACGCGCTGCTCGGTGTGGAAGCGGGCATACTCGCTGTCGTTCATGAAGTAGCCACTCTTGGCCGCCGACACCACGCCGGTCTCCGGATCACGCTTCTTGAAGTAGTAGAAGTCGCGGATGTTCTGTTCCGGACGCGCGATCTCTGCGGCCAGGATGCCGGTTTGATCCCACGTCTGCTTCCATTTGTCGAAGTCGCGGGCGAAGGACTCGTCGAACAGGCGAAGCTTCTTGTCCTTGGCAATTGCGATCTCGCGCGGATATTCCTCGAGACCGGCGGGCGCTTCGAGCGCGAGGCTCTGCACCGCCTCCGGCCAGGTCAAGGCGTAACCCAGCACGAGCTGACCGCCGAGCGAGTGGCCCAGATAGACCGCCTTCTTGACACCGAGTTGATTGACAACGAGGTCATGCACGACTTCGCGCATGTCCTGCATGGTCCGCGCCGGACTCTTGTCGAGATTGCCGGGTCCCGACATGCCATAGTGCGGCAGATCGGGGACGATCACACGCAAACCACTGCGCAAGGCGTATTGCATGACGTTGCCGTAGTGGCCGCCGAACGCACCCTTGCCGTGGATGATGACAAGGACCTTCGGATCCTTCGCGGTGCCGGCGTACTCGTCCATGTAGCCGATCTGCCAGACCGTACCGCGATCATCCTTCGCGGTCGCGTATTTGACCGGATAGGGATAGGTCACGAAATCCTTCCAGAACGACTTCTTCGGGTCGATGTTTGCCGCGACGCCGGGCACACCGTAGTTCTTGTCGACGAACTGCTGCGCTCGGTCGAGGCTCGCGACGTCGTCCATGAAAGCGACGAACTTCGGATCGTTCTTGCGATGGTTGATGATCGAGAATACGCCGTAGTGAGCGACCGGGCTTTCCTCGGCAAGCAGCTGGGCTCCCGGCACGCGGTCCACGGCACGTTCGGCCAGCTTGAAGTTCAGCCACAGGTCATTGGTGATGTGCATCACCAGAGTACGGGCCTCGATTCGGCCGAGGTCGGCGTTGATGTTGTGGGTCTCGCCGACGCGATTGCGCCAGACGAGGTCGACCGCGTCGTATAGCTTGGCGCGGTTGATGACGCTGCTGCTCGCTTTCTCATTCGGCGGATCCCAGTAGAAGACTTCAGGCTGGACCGAAGCGAAGTTCTGGGTTGTCCGGAATGCGAAGTCATAGCCGGTAAGCCCGAGTACCGACCATCCGAATGCCACGCCAAGCATTGGATGCTTATCCTCGGGCAGCTTGTAATAGTCGCCCTTCGTGGCCTGCCACACCGGATCGGCCTCGATTGCCGCGGTCATCAGCTGGAAGGTCCAGTTGCCGACCGGGTCTTCGGCGTCCGACTGCGTCGTGCCGCCGATCGGCATCAGCCCGCCGATGAATTCCGGATGCATCACACCCCAGACGTAGGTCTGGGTGCCGCCCATCGAGACACCGGTGACCAGCGCCGCGTGGGCGACCTTCAGTTGGTCGTGCACCATGCGATAGTTCGCCTGCACCATGTCGAAATAGCTGTATTGTGGAAACTTGATGCCGAGGCCGTCGGACGGTTTGCTGGCGCCCCAGGTACCGAGCGGATCAACCATGACGACGTAGTAGCGATCGGTGTCGATCGGCCGGCCCGGTCCAATCACGGGATCGCCGCCCGACAGAGCCGTGCCCTTGACCCACTGCTCGTACATGTCGGTGGAATCGCCGGAGTAGTAGGAGTTGACGATGACGGCGTTGGTGATCTCTCCTGCCGAATTGCGCCGCGGCGTGCCGATCGCGATGTAGGCGGTCCGCAGCTTGCCGGCACCGAGCGATTCAAGCGTTGTGCCGCCTTCGCCGCCATTTTCCCACTTTGATGGATCGCTCAGATCGTACTTGCCGCCGAGGCGGAAGTTCGAGATCTCGTAGTACTTCTTCAACCCGTCATGCTGCACCTGCGATGAGCGTCGCGTAAAGGGTTGTGCAAGTGCGAAGTGTGTGCCTATCAGCAACAAGAGCAAGCTGACGACGCAGCACCTGACGGCGTTTCTCCCAGCCATGGCGGATCCTCCTGGTGATGCTTTTTCGAAACGCTAGGGACGCGCCAACAGCCGGACGTTGATCTAACTCAAGGGAATCCAGCTTGGCGAGCAAAGGATCGGACGTCAGCCTGCCACTGGTCCGGACCTCCGCGATGCCATTTCTCAGTTGCGGCCCACATCGCATACGCTATGAGCTGGAGGGGACGGCGAACGCGCCAACCTATGTGCTGGTCAACGGACTCACGCAGTACGCCGAGCTGTGGGCGGCCTATCGAGAAGCGCTGATCGCAAGGCAGTTTCGCGTCGCGACATTCGATCTGCTCGGCCAGGGCACGTCCGACAAGCCGGCTCTATTCATCAATCAGGACGATCACGTCGCGGCACTGCATCTGTTGATCGGCGAGCTCGGCGACACCCCCGTCTTTCTCAGCGGCGTCAGCTTCGGCGGCCTGATCGCGCTTCGCTATGCCATTGCACACGGCGAGCGGCTGGCTGGACTGGTGCCGATGAGCTGCTTCGCGGAGCTCTCGCCGCAGCTCCTCCTGCTGGGCAACGCCATGCGCACCGGCTTGATCCTCGGCGGCACCAGTTATCTTCAGGACCTGCTGCTGCCGATGAACCTGTCCGATCAATGGCTTAAGCCATTGTTGGACAAGCTCGACAGCGTGAAGCGGCAGGGCTGGCTGGTCAACGATGTCTACGCCCTGCAGAACCTTATGGAGTCCTTCCTCGACTTCGAGCCCCTGACACCGCAACTGGCGTCAATCGGCGTTCCGACGATGATCTTGAACGGCGAGTTCGACTTTCTGACTCCACGCGCCCTGCACGAAACCATGCGCGTCATGATCCCGAACAGCTCGCTCGTGATCATTCCAAGAGCCTATCACGCCTTTACCCTGGAGAAGCCGGCTCTGACGGCAGATCTGCTTGCGCGATTCGCGGAAGACGTGTTGGCCGGTCGCTGGCAAGGTGACAAGGCCGTCTGGATCGCCCCGGAAGAAGCGGGCGGCACGCTTACCCCGTTTCCGGCAGGCTACGATCATTTGCGCGCTATTCCCATACAGGGAGAAGCGACCACATGAGCGAGTTCTTCGGACCACTCGATCCCGAAGGCCGCGTACCGCCGCGTCAGCAGACGCGGGTGGCCGCATTTTTGATCTCCGCTCATGGCGCACTGGCACGGCAGTTCGCGTTCGCCCTGCCGATGAAGCTCGAGTCTGCCTGGCAAACCGAATTGAACGCGCAGTTCTATCGCGAGACGGAGATCACCTCGTTGCTGCTGCGCGCCACGTCATGGGTGCCGGATCTCGCCTTGGGCTACATGGCGGCATCGTGGGAGACGGCATGGTTTCCGACGTCGATCGAAGGTATTACGAATCAATCCCTGGCATTGGCGGCAGGTCTCGCGGCACTCGCACATGCCGTGCACGCCAGCATCCGGCCGGCCGCCCTGCTCCCGGTGGAAGCCAATGCGACTGATCCCTTCGTGATCGCGCTGCGCCGCATCGAATTCGAAAGCGGCCGCCTGCTCCAGGCGCAAATCCTCTTCTTGAAGGGCCCGGAGCTCGTGCCTTTTCGCGACGCTGTGAGCGCTGCCGTTGCAAAGCGTCACGCTGAGATCCGCAAGCTTTGGACCGAAGCGCTCGAAGGCGTCGGTATGACCAACCTCCCGGCGGAATAAACGAAAGCCTTGATGCAAATCAAAGGAACGCTGGTGGTCGTCGTCAACATCATTGTCATCTTCGCCCTTTCATGGATCGCTTGCGGAGTGGAGTTTCAATCATGAGGGCCGTTTCCGTCGAAGAAGCAGTTGCGATGATCCCGGCTGGCGCAAGCATCATGGTCGGTGGCTTCATGTGTGTCGGAACACCGGAGCGGCTGCTGGACGAAATGGTCAGGCAGAGGAAGAGCGGTCTCTCGGTGATCTGCAATGATGCTGGTGTCCCCGGAAAGGGCGTCGGCAAGCTGTTCGATGCGACTCTCGTTTCCCGCCTGACCGCCAGCCATATCGGTCTCAATCCGAAGGCGCAGCAGCAGATGCTGGCCAACCAGATCAACGTCGATCTCATTCCGCAAGGGACTCTCGTCGAGCGCATTCGCGCCGGTGGATGCGGTCTCGGCGGCGTGCTCACGCCGACAGGCGTGGGCACGTCCGTGGCGGAAGGCAAGCGGCAGATCGAGGTCGATGGCAAGCCGTTCCTGCTCGAGACCGCGTTGCGGGCGCAGTTCGCCCTGGTCCACGCCTTTCTCGCCGACTACCTCGGCAACCTCTCCTACGCGCTGACCGCACGCAACTTCAATCCTGTCATGGCGATGGCGGCCGACACCGTGATCGTGACGGCGGAGCACATCGTGCCCGTGGGCGTCATCGCGCCCGACCACGTCGTGACCCCGGCGCCGCTTGTCGACTATCTCATAACGAACCCGAACGGGTGAAACATGGACGCACAGGAGATCATCGCCCGCCGCGTCGCGCAGGAGCTCCATACCGGCGATCTCGTCAATCTGGGAATCGGCATTCCGACGCTGGTCGCCAACTACGTTCCGGCTGAGCTGAAGGTGTTCTTTCAGTCGGAAAACGGATTGATCGGGACCGGGCCGATACCCGAGCAAGGCTTGGCACATCCTCTGCTGACGGATGCGGGCGGCCGCCCGATCAGCGCGCTGCCTGGCGCCAGCACCTTCGACAGCGCGATGTCGTTCGGCTTGATCCGTGGCGGTCATGTCGATGTCACCGTGCTCGGCGGCCTGCAGGTCGACGCGCAGGGGCATCTCGCCAACTGGATGATCCCCGGCAAGATGGTGCCGGGCATGGGCGGCGCGATGGACCTCGTGAGCGGCGCCAAGCGGGTCATCGTCGCCATGCAGCATGCCGCGAAGGGCAAATCAAAGATTGTCGCCAAATGTACCCTGCCGCTGACTTCGGCGCGGCCAGTGCATCTTGTCGTGACCGATATGGCGGTGATCGCCTTCCCCGACGGCAAGGCGACGCTGCTGGAAACCGCACCGGGCGTCGGCGTCGGCGAGGTCATGGCGGTAACGGAGGCAGAACTCGTCATTCCGGACGCGGTTGAGGAAATGAAGATCTGACCGGGAGCTGGATCATGCGGATTTTCAGCAACTTCAGCGACATCAAGTCCGCCGTCGGAACCGAGATCGGCGTCAGCGACTGGTTCGAGGTGACCCAGGATCGCATCAACCGCTTTGCGGAAGCGACCTGCGACGAGCAATGGATCCATATTGACCAGGAGCGCGCGAAGAAGGAGTTGCCAGGCGGCGTCACCATCGCCCACGGGCTGTTGTCACTCGCGCTGGCGCCGCTCTTCATTCGATCGGTGATCGGCCTGAAGGGCTTGCGCAACACCCTGAATTACGGTGCGGACAGGGTACGGTATCTGGCGCCGGTGCCGGCGGGCTCAAGGCTACGGGGGCGCGTCACGGTCGCCGAAGCCGAGGATGTCCCACCCGACGGCTTGCGCGTAAACTATCATCTCGTGATCGAGATCGAAGGCGGGAAGCGCCCCGCCTGCGTCGCCGAACTGATCGCCCTGCACTATCGCTGAGCTACGCCAGCGCACTGCTCGCGCTCAATCGATGATGTGATAGCCGCCGTCGACATACATGACGCCGCCGGTGATGAGCTTGGCGCCGTCGAGCGCCAGAAATGCCGTTGCGTTACCAACGTCGTCGATGCTGACGAGACTCCGCGCCGGCGCCTTCGATTGAGCCTTGTCCATCAGCTCGTCGAATTCGGGGATTCCCGACGCCGCACGCGTGGCGAGCGGCCCGGGCGAGATCGCGTGAACGCGGATACCTTTCGGGCCCAATTCGGCGGCCATGTAGCGGACGGCCGCTTCAAGCGCCGCCTTCGCCACGCCCATCACATTGTAGTTCTCGACCACCATCTGACTGCCGTAATAGGTCATCGTGAACATCGTTCCGCCGTTCTTCATCAACGGTTCGGCCAGATGGGCCATCCGCATGAACGACCAGCAGGAGACGTCCATGGTCTTCAGGAAGCCGTCACGGCCAACATCCACCACGCGTCCGTGCAGCGCTTCCTTCGGCGAGAAGGCAATCGAGTGCAGCAGGAAATCAAGCTGCCCCCATTCTTTCTCGATCCGCTCGAACACCTGTTCGGTCTGCCCCTCAACCATCACGTCGAGCGGCATGAAGATCGGCGCCTCCAGCGCCTGTGCAAGCGGCTCGACGTGCTTCTTGGCACGGTCGTTGAGATAGGTGACGGCGAGGTCGGCCCCCAGCGCACGAAAGGCCCTTGCGCACCCCCAGGCGATCGACTGGTCGTTGGCGATGCCGACGATGAGGCCTTTCTTGCCCTTCAGGGCACCCTTGGTATCCGGGAAGACGGGAATCATGACACCCTCTCATGTCTGGGCCTGGGTGATGGCGCGTTCATCAACAACGACAATGTGTGCCGCGCGATCATCAGTTCCTCGTCGGTCGGCACGACGTACACGGGAATACGACTGTCGGAACGCGATATCAGCCGCGCGTGACGGGCATTCTCGGCGGGATCGATCGTGACGCCGAACCATGCAAGCTGGTCGGCGACACGTGCGCGGATTCCGGCCGAATTTTCTCCGATGCCAGCCGTGAAGACGAAGGCGTCGAGACCCTGCAACGCGGCCGCGAGCATGCCGGCATTGAGGCCGATCCGATAGACGAAATACTCGATCGCCAATTTCGCATTGGGATCTGGGCTCGCCTCGAGCTCACGCATATCGTTGCTGACGCCGGAGAGCCCTTTCAATCCACACTCCCGATAAAGGAAATTCTGTACGTTTGACGCCGACATTCCCTTTTCGGAGATGAGATAGAGCACAACGCCGGGATCGATTTGCCCCGGTCGCGTGCCCATCGGGAGCCCGTCGAGCGCGGTAAAGCCCATCGTGCTCTCGGCACTGCATCCTCCCTTCAGCGCGCACATCGACGCGCCGCTGCCGAGATGGGCGACGATCACCTTGCCGTTGCCGATATCAGGCGCTATCTGCGGCAGGGTCCTGGCGATGTATTCGTATGAGAGCCCGTGAAATCCATAGCGCCGCACGCCCTCGGCGTGAAGCTGGTATGGGATCGCGTAATGGTCGGCCACCGCGCTATGCGAGCGGTGAAACGCGGTGTCGAAGCAGGCCACCTGCGGAAGCGCCGGAAAATTGCTGAGAAGCGCACGGATCGGCGCCAGGTTGTGCGGTTGATGAAGCGGGGCCAGCGCGACAAAACGCTCCAGGCGGGCCACCACGCCATGGTCGACCAGAACCGGCCGGTCATAGTCCGGACCGCCATGAACGACGCGATGACCAACGGCGATCGGGTTGATGCGCATCTCATTCCGTAACCATTCGCCGGCGATGCCCATCGCGGCCGGAATGTCCGAGACGGCTTCGATCGGATAGGCGCGGTCGGCCAGCGGATCGCCGTTTGCATCGCTCGCGCGCAGGCGAGGACGACTGCCAATGCCATCCATCTGGCCCTTGATCTGCCGCCGCAGCTTCCCGTTCCCCTCGACCGCGAAGATCTGGAACTTCACGCTTGAGGAGCCTGCATTGACGACAAGGACCGTATCCATGACGATCACGCCGCAATTGTTGGAGCATGTTGGCGCCTAGCATGTGCATAGAGCGCCGCCACCGCGCAGGACGCCATCCGCGCGCGTGCCGAGTCCGCACGCGACGTCAGAACGATCGGCACCCGGGCGCCGAGCACGATGCCGGCACCATCAGCCTTGGCGAAGTAGGCGAGATTCTTCGCCAGCATATTACCTGCTTCGAGGTCGGGAACGAGCAGGATCTGTGCCCGGCCGGCGACCTCAGACTTGATTCCCTTGATTCGTGCCGCTTCCACATCGATGGCGTTGTCGAAGGCAAGCGGTCCGTCGAGGACGCCGCCCGTGATCTGGCCGCGATCCGCCATCTTGCAGAGCGCTGCTGCCTCGATCGTGGATGGAATCTTAGATGTAACGGTTTCGACCGCCGACAGGACCGCTACCCGCGGCGATTTGCCGAAACCGGCTTGCGTGTACAGATCGATGGCGTTTTGGATAATGTCCCGCTTGGCATCGAGATCGGGAAAGATGTTGATCGCCGCGTCCGTTACAAACAGGGTCTCGGCATAGGCTGGAACATCCATCACGAACACATGGCTGATGCGGCGGTCGGTCCGCAGGCCGCCGACCTTCGCAGTGACACTGCGCATCAGCTCGTCGGTGTGCAGGCTGCCCTTCATCAACATTTCACCCTTGGCAGCGTGAATAAGCTCGACACCCTTTGCAGCCGCTTGTTCGCTATGCGGGGCATCGACGATCTCGAAGCCGGAAATATCGAGGCCGCATTTTCCGGCCGTATCCCTGATCTTCTTTTCGGGCCCGACCAGCACCGGCCGGATGATGCCTGCGGCCGCGCTGTCGACGACGCCGCGCAGCGAGGTTTCGTCGCAGGGGTGGACGACGATGGTCGGCACCGGCAGCACGGCTTTGGCCGCGGCGATCAGGCGATCATATTTGCTGGGAGACTGCGCTCTGCTTGTATCGACCGGCATGATGTCGCTCCCACTCCTTACGACGCCTTCGCCTTGGGAT
>Ga0307509_10003602_pt1 | contig 23289 bp, 13 predicted proteins | sample 10_EM_MG_FD_202245 | JGI IMG/M metagenome (GOLD analysis project Ga0307509, IMG submission 202245) | Populus trichocarpa ectomycorrhiza microbial communities from riparian zone in the Pacific Northwest, United States - 10_EM | ecosystem: Host-associated > Plants > Roots > Unclassified | place... | reverse complement strand
ACCCCTGCTCCCATACAAACAGACCTCGTTATAAGGAATTTCCTGAATTTTCTTCCAAAACCTCGCTATAACGAAAGAAAAATCCTGAACTCTTGGCGTTCGTTATAACGAGGTGCGACTGTATAATACATTCCCTTGGCGAGGGTACTCTTGGTAGCGGTTTGCGGGGCTTTGTGTGTGTGTGTGGCTGGTTATGCCGGCGCCACTGCTGGGCGGCTCTGGGGTTGGCGATTGGTTAACTTACTTGCGGTAAGCATTGAGGCGGTCTGTCGGATGTGGCTAGTGCTTGTACGAGTAGTCCTGACATCGATAGTGAACCCCCCGCCGTCAAAAGTCGGGTTTTTTTTCCTTTTTCTTTTCTAGTTTCCCGTTGAATTGGTGTCGGCGTTTAATCCAGTTAATTGGGTGGGGGGGATCGCCCAATAATATCATACCGGCACTACTCGAGTACAGACAGGACGCGGTTAGGTTAGATTATTTGAAGTTTCTGCAGTTATGATATCACAAGGGGGAAACACCCGGATACAGTACACGTACAAGACAAGACAAGACAAGGATTATCTCGCGTGTTAACTAACCTACGGTAAATTAACTATTCCAAAAACATCACCCCCCCCCTTAGCAACTTGTACGACCACGGTGGGTTAACTTTGACTTGGCTTTGACTATTAGAGCCATGCCCCCCCCCCCATGGATAAGGGACAAAAAAGTAAAAGGAATATGATACGCAATGGGTAATTCCCTTCCCTTCTCCCTCTTTTCTCAAATGTTTGGCTAGAGTTCGGACTTCCCACTTTCTAACTTTCGCTTCTAAGCACAGATCGGTTATTCTATCGAGTGAGAGCGGGTGATTACCCCCCCCGAGGTTTATCTTGGGACCCTTTCCTAATACCTCGAGAGATGCTAGTTAGTTCATTCTTTTATAGGAGGGCGGAATAATCCACTCTTCTCTCCGTTTCGATAGAGAAATGTTCCCCCTCGAGGTGGGGGAGGAATCTCGAAAGGCATGTGATAGGGATCACTGATGCCCTCTGACAAGCGCAAAGTGCCTGCTCGCCCAAAAAAAAAAGAAAGAAAGAAAGAAAGTCTGTCCCCGACCTTTACCCGCACCTGGGAGCGCGGTTTCGGTTCAGGACAGCGCTTCGCTCTTGGCAACAGGTATCATAGCGTCCTAGTATAATTATAATACTCTAGTATGGATAGGGGTCGGGGACATAACCTTTTTTTTTTTTTTGGGCGAGTAGAATGCGGGGTCCCCCCCTCTGTGCAATCGCCGAATCGGCAGCGAGTGAGCGGTTCCTTAGCACTCTCCTCTCAGAAATTGAGGTTGAGCGCAGCCGCTGTGGCAAGGCACCAAGTGGATTTCGGGGATACGAAAATGCGTGTTTGGCTCTCGTCAGGATTCTGCACTTTTTTTTTGCGCGGTGGGTTCACTCGGCTGGGGGGATCTGATTTTTTTTAAAAAAAAGTCTATCTACTATCAGATGGGGTTTGTTTTCTCAAAGCTCGTTACTGCGGAGAACCTTGACCCCAAGGCATCACTGGATATCACTCGACCTTCCTGGCAGCTGGGAGAAGGCGACAAAAAATGGCAGCCCTGACAGCAACAATTGAAGCCCCCCCCCGCACTATAGCCACTGCGAACCCCCTCGCCGCCCTTATATAATTTTCTTCTCTAGTTCTACCAAGTCGCGCCCGCACGATCAGAGCCCTACTCGATACCGACTCGCGACCGTCCTCCCTCATATCTTCTATTCCCTTCCCCTCCCTTCCCGTCCCTTCCATCTTACTCCTTCTCTTCCCTCTTTACCAAACACACTTCTCTTCCGCCCGTCCAATCTCCCTCTCTCCACCAACTACCATTAAAACAAAACAACTTGCCATTTCAAACCGATTTCTACCTACCAAGCGGCACTCTTCGAGACATCATTGCTTCTAGCCGCCGATCTCTCGGCGACGGAATCGATATTTATCCTTTCTAACAATTGAGTATCACTATTCGAGTTGTAAGAAATTTCAACTTCCCCTACATTTCAACTATTGCTGATAGGTTAGATAGATACGAATCTTTGAGCCTCAGGGATTTCCTGTATTGTGCGGAATATTTTCTTTGATTCAAGTTGTTGGCCGAGTCTGTCGCAGTTTGATTAAGATTGTAGAACCAGTTGTCTTGGTACGTCGTTATCTTGCGCTATTCCACAGGCATGGAGGAGACTAATAGCTCTATTACTCCGTAACACCTGCTAACTTTATGAAGCGAGAGCAGCAACGAAGCCTATCTGTTATATAAACGTTCCCGAACCTTAGAGAGAAAGTCTTCCGGGAGTCCTCCCACAAACCAGGCTTCCCGTAGGTTCGTACAGTATTTCACTTAAAACAAGGCATCGCATCACTAGCTGGTTGTGAGTATGCGCTCACCGTCATTTCCGCAGATACTCACATTTATTCATTTACTAACCAATAAAGTTTGAATGCTATAGAACCACACCTGCTTAAGACATATTCTATCTTGCGAAACCTTTTTACATTAAAAATGAGCGATAACACAGTAAAGTCGGTGCCACCACCACTCTCGCCACATCCTCCCCATCCACCACCACCACCACCACCACCAGCAGCAGCGCCAGCGCAACCTACTAGTTCTCTCCAGCGCAAGAGCTCTTCCCACGTCCGCCCCACCATCGTTCTCAAGCGCAGATCCACTTTACAACCCGACAATCTGGCCCAAAAGACCGCCGAACCCCCAAAGTCCTACGCTGAGATGGCTACGAAGGCGATTACACCCGTAGAAGAAGTTAAAGTCAGTGTCTTTCTGGATTCAGCCCGCTACGACCAGGCTTTCCCAAGTCTAGGCGCTGAACCGGCTGCCAGAGTTGTTAGCTCGAGCGAACCTGGATCTACCAAGGCCCCAATCTCTGCCCAAGCAAATGAGTTTCACAAGGAAAACTTAACTCCCGCGGCCCCGGATAACCGCAGTAAAGCACACGGACCGACGGCACCAATCCCCAGCAGGCGTAACAGCAGCTATGGGAGCCCAAAGGAAATCCTGGACCAGTACATACCTGAGGAAATAATTAGGAGCGTATCCCTTAGCGGCCGAGATCAACTGCGCTTTGGCCTTACTCAAGGTTTGGCAAAAAAGGAGTCCTACTCATCTCTCAGATCCGGCAAAAGGCGGAATTCCGGTTACCATAATCCTACAAGATCGCAGATGGAGGGTTACAGCACCAAGACGGATGAGGACAGGGAAGGAAATCCCTCCCGTAGCCCGGCTACTCGCTCCAGCAATCCCGCCAGGTATAGAGGCTCCCTTCGGAGGCGCGGTTCTTATAGTGGCCGTGGTAGCGGGCGACCTATGTCTCGAGATGGGGCACCCCTCAACGAAATCAATTGGCGTCACGAGCACCCGTGTAGCAAGAAAAATGGCAGTGCGCAAAATGATGGTGACTGTATTAATGAAACAGGTTCTCCAGGAGAACACTCCCCTATCTCGCAGTTGGGGGAAAGCCCAATTAGGGCAACTACCGGGCCATCAGATATCACTCGCCCTGTCTTTGGGAACTTGACAGAAGACATTAGCCCTGACACGGAGGGAGGCCTTGGGGGCGAGACAGAGTCAACTACACCGTCACCCAAGGGTAAAGCTAGTATTGATCTCGAGCGCGGAAATGGGGAAGAGATTAAGCCTTCTACGCTGACACCCGAGCCCGAGACTGCCAGCGTTGCGAGTGGTGAAGTCTCACTCTTTTCTAGCAGTTCGCGCACCGCCGGCCCCCAAGCTGACGACACCTCTGCCCCTAAACCTCACGACGCACCAAACAACGTGCAAAAGCTAAGTTTGCGTTCTTCCAAACCACCACCACCGCCAACACTCTACACCCCAACTCCATCTGCCAGACTCAGCAGTCTACACTCTTTAATTTCCCTACCACCACCCAAACCGGCGCTTCTAAAGATGTCCGACTCCTATGAAGAACGGATGGAAAAAAGCAAAAAGAAAAAGTATTCACTCCTCCTGACTCCTCTACCCGAAAAAGTGCCACGGAAGAAACTTTCTGTGAACGAGTATTTGGGGATAGTGGACGAATATCCTTGGCCTCAACAGGACGGCAAACTTCCCCCTCCCCCTCCGGCCAAAGCAGAAGACGGTACTATATCCGACAACAAAACTGCTATCAGAGACACCGATAAGATGGATCTGGATGAGGGATACGAGGCAATTGGGCCCTCCAAGGTGGTCCAATACGCATCTACCGTTCAAGGCAAAGCATTCAAAGCGCTCGCGAGTCACGATAAGGTCAACTTTGGAGACATAGATTCTAGGAAAGCCGCTCCCGCACCTAGCCGGCCTGCATTCAACCCGTTCGCTGGTCTTACCGATCAACGCTCTCCGTTTGATGGCCAATCTTCCGAGGTTAGACTTCCGCCCAGACCGGTTCAACCTCCACCTGGTCTTTCACTCCCCCCCGGACTTCCAATCCCGGCAAGCTATTACCAGCAACAGGGCATTGGCCTCCAAACCGCACCGGGAAACATGTCATTTCCTCAGCCGAGAGAGAGCGCCACCCCCTTCGGTCAAACCATCGACAATCCTCACGCAGTGTCAGGTCAATATCGTATGGCTTATCCAGATGCGGGCGCCTTCACTGTCGGCCAACGTAGCGATGTTAATGAGTACAATACACCCCTTGCCTTATTCCCCACTACTCTCGGTTCAGAAGTATTATGGCTAACTCTTGATACTAGTTCATACTTAGGTTTGAACGTAACCGACGCGGAAATCCAAGCTATCAACGAGACATTCTCAAAATTCGGGTTGAGTAATAAATTCGAAACCACTTCGTTTACCGACCACTACGGGAGGAGGGGGGCGGTCAGTGAACAAGGAGGCACTTGGAAAGATGGTAAGCCAGCCAACAACCTTGGTAACTCGAAGACTACCGAAGAGGACAACTTTACAAAACGTTTTCTCGAAGTGTTTGGCAGAGAAGGGAAGGTGTCCATTGAGATGCTCCAGGAGCATCAAAAGGAAAGATTGGTCGCAGAACGAGTCCGCAATGAGAAACTTGCTGCCGAAGATAAGAAAAAAGTCCCAGAACCGGTTACAGGCAATACTGGATTGTTTCCTTATCCCGCGCACGGAAAAAGCGATGGCGAGGTCACGCAGGAGCTTCTACTGGGGGTCTTTAAGCAGCTTAGTTCGTACGTAGATGATAAAAGTATCATCAGAGATCCGGCTAGCGGGGCGGGAGAACAGGCGAGCGCTTATCAACCTGGGCCGTGGAAGAAGCCCCCCGCAGGGAAAACCCCGGACTGGATCAGCGACGATAACACTATCTTCTTTGATCAATCTTTCGGTAAAGATTTCTTCTCCGAGGGGAAAGAAAAAACTACGGATGAGGGGATCGACGCTGTCAAACTCGAGCAAACCACTGCGGAAGGTGACGCCAGTACCACCGGGGATTCCGGGAATCAGTCAGTGAATACGTCTCCCACCGCCCAGGGCGAGCAACTCTTCGACGAGGCTGGTAATGTCATCTTCGGGCCTCCTAAACCTCCGGGATACCCCAACCATCTTCCAAGGACATACCTTCGCCCTCTCAAGACTTTTGCGCCTTTTGAGACCGTGTACCCTACCGTGAGATACGGGCTCCTCCCGGCAGCCCCGAGGAGCGTCAATACTGCAGAGAAGTCGTACATCAACTACCGTGGAGGAGCGGTAGGACCTATCGCAGACTCTGCGCCCCGATATGTCAGAGGACCCAAGGGCTATCTGGAGCTTGCAAAGGATACGCCTCCCGCTCCACCAGCCGATCCATCCCCATTCGGTCAATCTAAAGCTACCGCCTCTCCGTTTGCGGCGTTGGAACAAGCTCTAGGAACCACCCGCTTCACCCAAGGTGTCCCCCAAAACACACGCCTGGTAGCCCCCATACCTCCACCAGGAGCGAAGCCAACCGGCGGCATTGTTTCGGACGCCATCAACGGCTTTAGTCGCGTCAATTACGGGGGAAGACAAACCCAGCTCGATCCGGACGGCAGTGGCCTTTCCAGGAGTGAGGTTTTAAAGCGCAAGCAACGCCCCGGGGCGCGCATTGGAGTCATTTCCGATGGGCCGAACGGGATGGAATTCGAAATCGACAAGCACCCCGATTTTAACCCCGCTGAGCACAACACTCTAGGCGGAAAATTCAAGCTCAAGTCGCTGTTGGTCAAGGAGCAGGAGGCATTGCGGGCTCAGCAATCCCAACAGTCCCAGCAAACCCATGCCGGAGGCGCCCACCCAGCTACCCCTACCAAAGGAATCCCCGTCCAAGGCAAAGGTTCCGACGCAGGCGGCGGGAGTCGTTCGGTCTTCGATACGCCCACCAGTGGGAATCCGCGTCCAAGCCCCGGCACCCCAGGAAAATGGCCCGCCCAAGGCAGCCCAGAGTCCAAAAGGGGTATGAAGGGATGGAACGGTGGAATGGGCGGAAAATAATGACCCCCCCATCATCCCCATCCCCACGAACAAAAAACGTAACATTGACAGTTTTAACTTTTAGATAGAAGGCAATATCAAGCGGAGCTGATGCGGTGGATAGTTCACGGTTTAACGGATTTGTGCTGCTTTTTTGTTCATTAAGGGCTGTTGTTGTTTACACCGATAGTTGGGTTTGAAATTCCATGGTTTGCTTTTATTTGTTTTCTCGTTAGCCTCAATGAAGTGGGTTAGCACTTTTTTTCCTGGTTTTTTTTCGCTCTTTGATCCTTTTTTCTTCTTCCGTGAGATGCCATTACCGGAGATCCAGGAGTTCTACGAGCGGGATTGATTAATGGCGATGATAAGTCTTTCCGAGCAGGAAAGCGCCAGATGAGCCTCTTCTCTCTAGATTGCGAGCGCCCGGTTTTCATTTTCGTTTCTTCCTTCCTTCATCTGCAGGTGGGGAGTTTTTTTTTCATTCGTCTATAGCTTTGTATTCGCCACTTCTCACTCGGACCATTCTCCCCCCTACGGTACAGTACAGGACATGCGCTACTATGGTTTCTGTAAACCAGAAAACAGCTGGGTAGGTATAATAATAATACGGTAGCTAGCTAGCTAGCTAGCTAGAGGGTTATAACCGATTAGAACAGTTGAGCAGATATCCGACCCCCTCCATCCGGTGGGAAAGTCTGTCGGGGATGGAAACAGGGCCACCTTATGATAGTTAGACCCCCGTTATATAATAGGTACTATACTTCCCCTGGATATTATTATTTTTAACTCCAAGCTATGATATCATAGATATTATTATACAATAACAAATGGAAATTATACCCCCTGGCAACGTAGCGATTTTCTTCTTTTTCCACAAGTGAGCTTCCGTATGTTACAGCACAGCACAGCACGGTTACCGTCATGCTACCTGCCTGCGCACTTTAGAAATAAAACCAATGCTGTCATCCGGATCATGGAAAGAATATCGTGGATTTACGGAAGAGTGGGATTTGGTCGCCGGGGGGGGGGGTTCTTCCTTGCTAAGATAGATACCTGTCGTTGTTGAGGTTGAGGTGGGATTGTGGATAGTAGATTCTTGGATTTTCTTGATATGTCCTGATAATATCATACTTGGATTTATCATACCACGGCACACGACCGGTTTGCTATAATATCGTGGGAAATTTATCTACCTCACTGTACTTCAGTAGGTTAATCTCTTGGGCTGCCAGTGGGGAATATCGTGCAAGTGATTGGGGCGGGGGGTTTCCCATCTATTTGAAGGGTATCATATTATGGCCTCTGCGATTAAATCATCTTTTATCACAAGAGGGAAGTTTCGAAGAGAAAAACTTTCGAGGTTCGGCTTGCCGTATATCAATATCATAACCAGTATGTGTATTGTATATAAGAGCTGAAAGGAATACCGTATGTAGGAACTTGGATAATTAGGGAGCGCGCTATGTCCTTCGACTCCCACCTCTCCCCCCCCCCCCCCTCTCTCCCCGTAAGGTCGAGAGAGAGAAGGAAAAAATTGAAATTTCGTTTCTGTCTCGAGAGGGGGGGGGAGACCTGTTTCTTGTTTTTTTTTTTGGTTTTTTTGGTTTTTTTGGTTTTTTCTGCTGCGTATTTTGTCCCCCACTTTTCCAAAGAAGAATTATTCAAGTTTCTGCCGTAAGTTAATCCTGAATCAAGCTTAAGGAAGCTCGGGGTTGCCTCTCCCTCCCTCCCTCCCTCCCGGTAAGGTCAATTTGGTTTTCTTTTCTTTTCTTTTCTTTTCCTTCTATTTATCTCGACAGTAGGGGATGGATGGAAGGGATTTTCTTTCTTTCACTGGCTAGAACTGGACGGATTAACGGATGAGTGGATAGATGGAAATGATTGTGGGGGTGTTAATTGGTGGCTGGGCTTGACTTGGTTGAAATTTTTCCGGCCGGCTCGGGTGGTCGATGGCAGAATCGCTAATATAATACGGTAAGCTTTAGGGATATGGTGGGAGGAGTTGACATGCTCTCCATCGCTCGTATTGACAGTATGCTGAATGCGAGATCTCTTGTTGCTGAATAGTTTGTATGATATTATACCCGATTGTGGATTTGTACGAGTACGGAATACCGCCAACAGCACCAATCATGAGTAAGCAAGCGCATACCAGTACCGGTACAGTATCGCCTTTACAGCAGACTAGAGGAAAGCCTCATAACTAGTATGATACTCCACTCCACCACCACAGCGTATAACTCTTCCAACGATCGAGCGGTTTACGACAATCAATCTAAAAAGCACAGTCCGGTACCGTTCTCGGGCATAGACTAGAGCTAGGTGATCGGACAGACAGGGATTAGGAAACCTATGGGGATGCATAGGTTTCCAAATCCCTGTCTGTCCGATCACCTACGTCCATAACCGAGGAGAGTATCATACCCCACATCAAGGACTCACGCCAACCCAATACCTACCTCCCCTCCTCCGAATACCCCAACCCAAACATCGGGAATTCTCTAGAACTGTGAACACGACTCCTCCCTTGCTCGCTCGCTTGCTTCACATAATATTAAGAATCAGCCATTGATTAACAGCTTCTTTATTTCTCTCGCCTTTTATTTATTCCTCTCACCTTTTTCTTCCGATCTAACCTCCTCTCCTCGGGGCAGACGACGGGAAAGAGCGCGCAACAAGCCGCGGTTGATCTTGGAAATTGTCACAATAGTTGTGTGGGCGGCCACCCCACCACCGCCGATCCCCGAGCCAGAACGACTTACGGAGAAGGCTTCTGGGGTTGTGTTTCTCCTGTTTGTTACTATGGGAGCAAGCGGATGAATTGGGACGTGGAGTGAGGGAGGGAGGAAAACGGACAGGCGTGGGAAGTGTGGATGGAAGGATTAGGAGAATCTCATTATCTTGCTCCTGTCAACCCCTCTCCCGGGCAAGCCATGTTCTATCCCGCCCGCTCCACTACTGAACTCGAGTACCGGTACTATACTACGGCGTTCACGACCGGTAGCTATCCCCCAACACTTTTTTATCCCCATTCCTCCTGTTTGCTATCGTTTTTATTCTTACTTTTATTATCATCACTCTAGTTCTTTTTTCCCCATCGGAAACGAGTACAGTACGATACTGTATCGGCAGTGCCAGTCTATAGCTGACTGAATATTTCGCTTTCAGACCATTCCCGCGTTCGCAGAGGGAGGAGACTCTACCGGTACAGCACTGCCCATCGCTCTTCACATTACCGGCAACCTGGTTGGACAGTGTTGCTCCGCCTGGGGAACGGAACAATTCTACAATTGCGGTAACGGTACCGGTAGTCGACGGCAGTTGGCCGCCATTCACGGGGACCCTGTTCAGGGTAGCGCCAAGGTGGTCCACCCCCGTCCAGGAGGGTGACTAGAATTACCGGTAGTGTTTTCCCAAAACGGTACAAGATCGGCCCCCCAGTACCGCCGCATTACCTGAAGAGAAACGGTCGGGCGCCAGCACGTTCAAATAAGATTTCTTATTCTCGCCCCCTCTCGAAACTGCAATAATACCGTTACCCCATATTATCCAATCCCGTACGGTCCAGCCAGCAGGTTTAAGCCTTTCAGGCCTCGGATTTTGACGCAATCGTAAGTTTCACCTCAGCCGCTTCTTATTTCAACCTAAAGGTTTCCGCCCGTTCCCCCCAGATAGCGGAGCAGTTTTATCTCATCGATTGGTACAGGCGCACCCGCACCCCCATCGCCCCCCTCTACCAATACCTTATCTTTTATTTCCTCTAATTTCCTACCGCCAATGAGGGCCATATATCCCACATCCTACCTGTACTCGAGTATTGGCATCCACTAGGAACCCAAGCGTTTGAGTCTGAATTGGCATGGGCACTCGGCTGCACTCAGATAATTTTCCATACAAATCACCAATACCCGTATTTGGGTATCAAATACCCACCCCCGCCACTCGCAATTTACGAGTACACTGGGCCGCTGGGGTAGAATTGGTATTGGCGTGCTGTGTGTCCTTTCCGCTCGATAATTCAGAACAATATACTGCGTTCGGGGCATTCACAGCATACTGCCCTCCAGTCCTGTTGACATTCCAAACCAAGCCCATCCTGGGACGCACGGTCTCCGCTGATAATCTGGTAGCGGATTTCACGAGTTTTTACTTGCGCAATGCTCGTACATCCCCTGATTGGCAACGCAGGAACTAGAGGATCGCACACGATTACCGTCGAAACTCGAATGATAATAGGACCGAGTGCTATGTCATTGGAGTTACCTCCTCAGGTAAGGTTTGGAGCTCTTTCGTTTCTTTATGTCTGTCTATCAGAGGGGCCATCCAGCCTTTTGCTATGTTCTTCGCCCTATTTCCTCCAGAGCGGGGGATTTTCGATTGCTCGAGCACATAGCACATGGCCCACCTACCGCATCTGCAAGCAGAAAAGATTCGCCTGCCGCTCGCACTTGTACTCGTACGTTAAAATAAAGTAGGGCCCGAAGAAAAACATCCAATTCAGTCAAGGAGAGTTCCCAAATAGGCCTGGCCTCAGCCTAAACGGTTTAAAAGTTGAAGGCGTTTTCTTGCGAATTTGAGACAGAGCACAAAGAAAATTCTTGTTCCAACGTACGAACTGATTAGGGCCAAGCGGGATCTTGCCAGTTCCGGTGGCACTCGAGCACCCGAGTGACGAATACGGTCGTGAGCCACGGGGGAGGGGGGCGCCGAGAGCAGGTCACAGCAGAAGGTAAATTTACCGCGATCCTCCAATTTAAAGAGTCGAGAATCTTTCGCGCCATCGCCATTCGGTAATATAAACTCCCGTACCGGTACGAACTGAAAATACACCCAAAACCCACGACGCGATATCTCAGGAGAGCCGGCGGGGGCCAAGTGTGGGTATGTTGACAACTTATTATTCGTAGGCCTCAACCACGGCTAGCTAAGACTGAGCCCAAGGCTCACTTTCCTCGGGCTCTGATGTTTGTCTCCTCCGCACACAGCTCGATCCCTAGGCAGCACTAACCATTTAGTATCAAGATACCGGTAGGGTACGGTACCTAAGCACGGCACTTTGTACTACTGTGCAACACAGGTATGAGTCGCACAATTTCTTCCATTGCACCCTTTTTTCCACCGAAATGACCGGCTCGGTCCGAGATTAATGAACTACTTGCCGCTATTTTTCGAGTTTGCCAGGTGGAATTTGGCGGTTGGGCGGCCCAGGGTTTAATTATGCAGCATACTCGAGCACAAGTATCGGTTCGGACGCCGTGCGGTATGCAGTGGTGTGTCACTCAAAAAATTCCCTTATTGACATTCTTGGCTGATACCCGGGAATGTCAATACGAGTTTTGCAGTGTGCGCGAGCCTGTTCCTGGATTTGGGCGGAAAAAAAAGCACTAGGAACTTGTAGCGCCGGTACATAACCGGTATCGCGGTGCGGAGTATCGGTACTTGCGCCTAAGGAGGATGAAATCTTGCCCATGGAACTAGGAACGAAGGCACAATAGTCTAAGCAGTTAATTTAGTTTGCTGGACAACTTGTACCACTTTCTCCAAGGGCGGTTTAGTCGTTGGTCCTTTGTCCCTCCCAGGAGACTTTTCTCCCGACACCACTTCGTTAAGGGCTCAAATTGGTTTTCTAACTGGGGGAGGTAGAGTTGATGTGGTAGCTAAAAGAGGGAAAGTGGGCAATGGGAAATTGCGCTTGGGAAGGGAAAAAAATCCCCAAGAGACTCTACAAGTAGCTAGCACCATGACCGTACCGAGGTGCAGGGCCTATCATGAGTTTTGTATAATAGCTTCCATAAGCGAGGTTTTTGGCGCCCCTCATCCCCTGTGCAACATATCATACAAAATTTAGGAGCTGTACCTCCGTAAGTAACTTAAAGTTATCAGGATGAATACTGTATTTAACAGAATAGGGATCATTTCGTGGGGTTTGCCCCAAATTAAACTAACTTTTTATTCGCCAAACTTTTCCAGCCGGTACTTTACTTGCTTGAGCTCGACCGTCAAGTCCCTGGAGATGCTTTCTTGCAAAGACCGGGATTGTTTTTTTGCAGGCTACACCAACTACTAGTACGAGGACAAGCAACCTGGATCGACTGTCCACTAACTTTTCGGTGGGTACTTGTGACTCGCGAATAGCTTGGGTATACTGGTATTCTAGCTGCTCTTGGATAGTTACGGACGGTTATGCCCGGCTATAACGAGGGCTAAGTATATCAAGTCTTGTCCACAATAGCAGGTAGCTACGATAGTCGTCTGGGGGGCAAACCGTGAAGAATCTCAAATGGAGAGAGAGAGAGAGAGAGAGAGGAGTGTCGTAGAGAAAAAAGTGATATGATAGAAACATTAAATTGCCCTCCCTTCTATCAACAAGGTCAACCGGTTTGAAATGACACCAATTACAGCATGCCGGAGGGGATTCTACAAGTAGAAATAAGGGCTCTCTGCTGCCCCCCTTCGATCCTGTTATCCTGATGGGAAATTGGCGAAATTTGCTGAGTTGCTGAGTGTACCGAGAGATGTCCACCGGCAAGGCTGCGGCGGTTTCTACTTCCACCCATCTGCATGATCCTTAAACCTAAATCACCATCGCTAACGGTAAGATCATGGCGTTAGTCAGGCATATGCGAACTTGCTTTACTGGCCAACGATTTGCTCGTCATGGTAGATTAAATTTGTATGGGAAACGGTGGTTAAACATCTAAAAATCAATTATAATTTGTTCGCTTGCACAATTCGTTATATACAACGGGGGGGAGCAGCATTTGGATGAGGAATCATACCCGCGCTATTCGTTCGTGTCGCGGGGGGTGCGACCGTACTATATTGTAAATAAACTGTCCCAAAACATCGTCCCCCCCCCCTTACTTTCTGGAACAATTTTCCCTTCATATGATACGGTAACTGGGGTTGGTGGTGGTTATACGAGCAATCCGCACAAAGTAATTTCCACAAATGTTTCACTCGCACAAGAAGCTTTCAGCCGAGTCACGCACCGTTACTGGAGTAGGAGTAACCGGTACCGTATCTGGTAAAAAAGAAAACCATCATCCCGGAAATTCTGGGGTTATTGGCAACTGTCAGCTAGAATTTCCTCGACACACACACTCTCTCTCGAAATAATTTCAAGGCTGGAGGGGGAGGAGACACGAGCGCGTGAGTTGACCAACCATAAGGTAGTCTGCTGGTGTTCCTCAAAGAACATCGTAAGAATACTTGACAACTACCACACCAGCAACCGGTAGAATACCGGCCCCGTCCCATCCGCATTTAGGGGGTAGTATTTTCCATCGAACGCGTAATACGGTAGGAAGGGGGGGGGCTTCTTGAAATACTGGTATCGCGAACAGAAATATTATTCTTGCACTTGAGCCTGACATGAAGAGTTCCAAATGGCTGAGGATGTGTTGCACAACATGTGCCATTTTTCATCTCGAAGAGACTGACGGAGGGGCTGGCTGGCAGGGATCATTTGACAATGGGAGCGACTCAACTTGACCAGTCACGGAGACAGTCCGTGTCCGTGCACTTGATAGCCAGCTTTTGACGAGAACACCGCCCCCATCGCAGGCTCGCAACCTGGAGAGTGGGAGAAACCAGAACCAGGGAGCTTTGCAAGTTGATGCATTGTCGGCGTGTGTCATGCGTCCATGCACATTGACAGACACTCGAGAAGAATTTTTGGAAACTGGTTGAAGAAGTCAAAGGGACATTGTGATAGCCCGGGCGAGCAACGGGAGGGAGAGTAACGTAAGAGAGAGAGATGAAAGAGAGAAACTCTAGAGGAGAAAAGAAAGAAAAAGAAAAGAAAGCATATGAGAGGTCGATTTCGGATGCACGGTTGTGGGCAAGCTTAATGCCTCCTGTTACAGAACTGTCCCGGCTCTCCTCTGGCCCACAGGTGTTAGGTAAATCCAAAATTATATCAACATGTGGTTAGCCTCACCGGTACCATGACTGTTGGTGCTTGCCCCTCTGGCGTTTCTTTGTTGTTTTTCTTCGGTAAATGGGCGGTTTTCTGATCGCTCATTTCGCTTTTCCAAGCCCTCATCCTCGTGGTGGGCCGTGCGATAATTCCCAAGAGAACTCAGTCACCTTACCCCTTACCCACCCCCTTTCTTCCACGCCCCCTCTTTCCTTTATATATCCTGTCCTACGGACGGTTAATCTCAGTCGTTTCCACCACCGCCATTTTCCTTTCTCCCCCTACACGCCAACCATCTTCCCTATCGAACATAATCCACTTTACCACCTAAACACCACTACAGATCGTCATGTCTGCTCCCGCCCCTCCTCATGATCCTGCCGCTCAGAACAATGCTGTAAGTTATCATGTTTAGATCTGTGGTTGATCCTCGCTGATTTAGATATGTTAGGCCAATAACAACGCCGCAAACGTGGATAAAGCAAAGAAGTTTGCTGAGAAGCATGGCATCGTCGCTAAAGTGTAAGGGCCTCTATACTCCCACTCAGAATAAGGAATGAAAAAGACGGTATGCTAACTGTAGTTTGTGAAAATAGCAAGGGAATGATCATGAAGAAGCTCGGCCTTAACAAGCTGGTATAATGGATGGCCCGAGGGCAGGACGATCGCTTTTTTCTTGGGGATATTCTGGATGTCTTTTGGCGGGATTCATTAATATTTCTTTTTCATGGTTCTTGTGATTGTTAATGTTTGGTGTTCGCTCGGTCGAAATTGCTACCAGATGATAGTAATAGAAATTGGGGATTGATCCTCGTCAACGCTTTTCTAGTTTTGAAATGTGAATAGTCAAGACTTGTTCCTCAGCCGGCTCGCCATCCCTTCCGATTTCATCAGGTACCTTCCGATAAAACCCTCAGAATTCGCATCTCATTTGGGCAAGCAGGCTGTAGTTATTGACGGCATCTCTTGACCTGGTTGGATCCCTTCTCAATCAGTGTGCCGACAGGATAAATAAGCTTTTTCTCCGTTGTAAAAATATGCGCATCCAACAAGCCTCTCCTGCCGCTTTGGTTACAGTAGCATGTGTTGCTACGGCATTTTACTGCAGAACCAAGGGGGCCGGGGGTGGAGGTCTGAACCCCTATTGACGAAAAACGAAGGCGCATGTCGATCTTTGGCTTCGGAATATTCCTTTTCACTTCAGCTCAAAGCGGGGGGATTGGGCAGGTTTTAAATCCTTAACTCGAGGTGGAATTGGTGATGCGAAACATCTGCTTGCTTTCTCCTCTTTCCGTTGGCCTCACGCGAACTGCTCGGATATCCAAAGATTGTAGGTCAGAACTCGGGTCGTAAATTCTATTTGATCGGTCACCGGTAGCTCTAGCTTGGGCACTCACCGAATATAAACTTTGCCCGATAAGAGTTTGACGGCTTTAACCGATGAAGAATGTCGAGATGGAGTCCTCCAGTATCGAGCGACTGTTGAATCGGAATTAGCAGATTTCAAACCATGACTCTCTGACGGACTATTGGCACTTACTAGTTCTGTGCTCTAGTTGAATTCCCCATTTTGCTCGGTCGAAAATGAACGGTCCTCCGATCACTGCGCAAGTGCCGATACTGATCTTCAAGGGGCACCAAGGAAGCGTTTGAAAAGAAAAAGGAACGACCGTTACTGAAGCTCTCCTAGCAGTGGGGGGTCAGTATCGAGGAGAAGTGGGAAGGGAGAAAGGGGGGGGGGGGTAGAGAAAAAAAGTAGAGCAGAATTAGGAAGACAAACAGTCGCAAAGGTAAAGGTCGAGTGATGAATACCTCATACGCCGGTACGATAGTCTATTCTCCAAAACCAGCAAACAACCGGGCACTGTACCTCACTGATTACGCAATCAACCCCCGATGAATACCTCTTCTCCCTCCAACGTCCCACCAAGCACGAGGAGCTCTTTCTCACTGAAGAAGGGGGAAATCCTCCGAATACTGTACCATGCACTTGACACAGCAAACTACTAAAGACATTACCTTTAGCTAAGGGCAGACTACTGTAGCCTACAGAAGCCCTTTTCGAAGGTCATAAATAAAATTAAAAAATACACCAATTAACTGCATTTATTTTTCATTTCTTCATTTTATTCCTCTTGACTATTTTACCGGAGAAGAAAATGGTGATTCTATGCAAAGGCTTCACTTTTTCGATGGCGGTATAAAATTTACTTCCCAGCCGATTGTCATATCCAAGGGGTCAACAACTGCACCGGCGCCAGTCACGTGCTTTCGGTCTTGGGCCTTGGGAGCTCGCGGCTTAAGTTAATGGGGCTCGGGTAGTGTACAGTACTCCACGCCTGCCGCGCTGCAATTCTAGTTCCCCGCGGAATACCGCATACTACGATAGCTGAATCAAGTATGATACGAGAGTGTTTTCTGAAACTTCAAACGACCCGTATAACCTCGGATTGAGGGGGTATGATAGTTGAACTGATAAGAAAACAGTTTGAATAGAAAAAAGGGGGCAAATGCGAGTGACCTCCCGTGATGACGAGAAGACAGCATACCGGTATTATAAACACCCCTGTAGAATTCTCCGACAGTAAGTAGGACAAGTGTCCCAGAAAGAGAATCGGGATCTACCGTAGTAGGACGAAATAGGCCGATCACTCTCAAGCAGAAGATAATAGGTCAAGAAGGGAAACAGAGATTAGAGGACAAAGGGAGGGAGGGAAAGGGAGGGATGGATGATGTAAGCTATTATATCGGAGAATACCGCCGCAGACTGTGTCCACCCACACATGCAACATAATCACCATACCTGACTCGAATTCCCCCCATCATGCAGATGCCGGATGCGGTATTGTTTCTGCATTGGGAAAGTTTGAGGGCGCGGGTGATAGATCTGGCCTCGGGCTTGTATTACCTTGCTACAGTCACGATCAATAAGTCTGTACACAAACCCAACCAAAGCCAAGACACAACGCATCTCAACACAATACCATCCCAAACCCGGTTTTTCTTTTTTTTTTCACATCACCCCTAAAAAATGACTTCCGTACGAGCATTTGGCACTGTGAGAAGCAGAGATCGGCAAACTCCCCAGCAGCGACGAAAAGAACTAAACTCCCATGACCGAGCACGGATTTTTGAGACAATAAGTTTGGGTTCGAGTGCTTCGGCCGTCGCCTCAGAATTTGGGTGTACACGGCAGACAGTCTACCGTACTATAAAACGGGTACACGAACTCAACCACTTCGGTTCTAGGCCTAGAAGCGGTCGTCCAAAGAAGCTCAATCGCCAAATTATACGCTGCCTACTTCGTCTTGTTAGGGGTTTCCCTAATATATACTTTCGCGACCTCATTGATGTGAGTGGGGCCAATGTGTGCATCAATACTGTGCGCCGCGCTCTGGGACCAAATCTACGTCGCAAATGGAGGCGCTGTAAAAGAATTCGATTACAGGAGAAAGATGTGAAAGTAAGGCTACGGATTGCCCGTAACTATCGTCAGAAATATTCAGAATTGGTGGAGGTATGTCCTGTTCTAGTTTCCTCTCCGAATGATACTCACTAAACTTTTTCTAGGGTATCTATAGTGACGAGTCTTCGGTACAAAACTCACCCAACTGTCCTGACGGCTGGGTCTTTCGAATCCCAAAGGATAAATGGAAGGAATGGGCTGTTAATAAGAGTGAACATGTCAAGTCTTGTCTCTCTTTTATGGTCTGGGGGGCTATTTGGAAGGGGGGGCGGTCAGAATTACAGGTTATGGAACGAGATGAGGACTCTCCAAGGAATGGATATACTGCTCGCTCTTATATCAAGGTCTTGGAGGAAGGATTATTACCCCACTATACTCCTGGAAGGTTTTTTTTACAAGACAATGCAAAAATCCATGTTTGCGAAGGTCACCAAACAGTGGTTGGAATCGCATTGTATCTGGGTAGCAGAACATCCTCCTCACAGCCCAGATTTAAACCCAATCGAGCATGTTTGGAAGGCTATGAAGAGCATACTTCGAAAGGATCATAGATACTTGAAAGACCTCAAGGATAATGCTGCAAGCAGGAGGATTTTTGTTGTCGCCTTACGGGTGGCATGGTGGGGTGTCCCTCAGGTGATTGTTGACAGCCTGATTGATTCAATGCCCAAACGCTACCATGCTGTTAGAAGAAATCGAGGCTGGTATACCAAGTATTAAACACCATGGAAATAGCTTTCTATCTGTATTTTTATTTTATTTTTAGCTCTACTTTTGGTGGTGCAATTGCTTAATTGAAGTCATGGTTGAATTACACGATGCGGGTACGGGCAGGGTTGTGTACAGACTTATTGATTGTAGGTTTATCATATCTCCCAAGTGTATTTGATGTTGGCGTCGATATATGGTATTGAATGATGCCCCCCGCCCCGGTCAAGCTGAGTTCAAAAAAGAAAAAAAGAGATGGGTGATCCAAAGGGACGGGTATGATACTGGTTTAGTATTTTTTTTTCTGGACTGTCGGCAGGCTTCTACCGTTGTCCGGGGCCGATGGGGGATTTTTTTTCCTTTTCTTCTGGGATTATTGTATTTTGTTTGATCTGGGGAGTTTTTTTTCTTGTTTCCTTTGGGTTTGTGGTGTGTCTAACTGTACGCTGAGTCGGGAGTTTGGGCTCAGTGGGAGGTCTTCGGAGGGGAGTCGGGGGTGGGGGGGCTTTTGGCAGATGGCATGTCATGCAGGAGTGAATGTTGATTCGGAGATTCGAGCATGAATAAGGCGGTGCAATATCTGCATATGCGATTCAAGAAACGGATAGAATTATGAGCACCCACCGCCGATATGACAGTAGGCAACTGTATGATAATATGGCAAGAATGCAAGTATCTGCTCCTGCAGATATCACGTGGAAGGGGGTTACCTGATACAATCACAGCAACTTATTACTGGTATCCGACTCCAAGTCTTGAATATCTAGAAACTCACATTCTCCGTGCCAGCTCTTCCGCATTCTCCACCTACATTATACCGAGCCAGTTCGGTTCTGTTATTATATCCCATCCGCCACCGTCCCACCTGTGAGCCGACCTTCTCCCACAAAACTCACCTCTTCCGCCTACTTCAACCAGCTCAGAAGGGTGCACTATACGCCATCCATCGCACGTCTCCCTCTCTTCTTCCATAGTCTTTAAGTTTGATCTACACCTCCGCCCCGCACCCAGATAAGATGGGATCATCCCGAATCACTCGCATAACAGTTCTGAAAGCTCGATCTGCCGTGAGGGAAAAACTCGAACAAACGGACCATGCACAGTAAGTACGATACTAGGCAGTCCAAAATTTCATCTTCCGGGGAGTGGGTGCGAAAAAACCCACCAAAGGTCTTCCTCCCGAGACAAAAAAATCAAAAAAATCAAAAAAATCGCTAGACCTTACTAGGAGAGGTAGTCAGCCACCCGACCTCGTGGCACGGGTCCATTTATTGTCCGCATTCTTATACCGTAGTAAAGATCCCGGTGCCGAGTTCCCGGAATTACCGGGATTTTTTTCTAAAAAAGCATTGAAAAGCGGCCGTTTCCTCTTAGGGTAGGGATTTAGTACTCGTAGTGAATTTGAGAAGTCCTGGAGTCAGGCGAAGTGGTAGGGAGTGAATGCATGGAGAAAGCATCGTATCGTAGAGTGTTGAAGGGCCTGCGATATGATGAGGTAAGATAAAATTCGATAGCGGAGGTGACGGATAACGACGGAAAAAATTAAAATTGAAAAAAATGGACGAGACCAGGCAGCAAAAAACCTTTCCTCAGGTTGAGAGTGCTTTTAAAGCGCCTTGTGCGAGTGATCCTTCCTTCTCTGATGGTAATACCGTTAGTAGGGATACCCCCTCACCAGACTATCGTATCGTACCAGCAAAGCATCCAATCCCCCCCCTTCTCCGACCACCCCCACAAATCACCCGACAAAGTCACCCGCCACACACGCACTCTCTCCGGAAAAAAAGCATAGCTACAAGCAGCTAAATCCAAGGACCCCAAGATCTGGAACCCGTGGAAAACCGGTTTTGTCGGTGCCGTAAGCGAATCGTCCGGAGGGAAGGCCGGATTGACTTTATTGTTCGTTACTGTAATATACTCGAGTATCATAGCCAAAGGAGGAGCAAAGAGGAGTTTTTCGGAGCTAGGGGGTTAGGGTACTTGTAAATTATTGTGGTAGACTTGTGGACAGCAGGTCTCTTTTTTTTATTTTTTTAAATTAATTTAATGCCAGCCGGACGGGAGGCGATGCGAGGCAGGGGGGTATTTTGGTACAAACTGTGCAGGCAGATTACTGCCTATCCTATCGTACTCGGGGTGGTTGATTGGTTGTTGGGCAAGGAGAAAGGGAGAGAGGAAGGACCTTAGGTTTTAGCCTAAAGGATGAGTACAGTACTAAGTTAGTACAGTATCATACTTGGGGGCTCGGACCATCCATCCCAGCTACCGGTAGTAGTATTATACCTTAGCGTTTGAATAGCTGGGAGGTTGCTAATTTCTTTTTGGTTTCATCTTGGATTTCCCTATGATGATGACTAACTAGCTATATAGCTCGAGATGTGTTCGAGTGAGGAAACGTGACTGTTTGGATTCTTTTCATTTTTCGGGAAAGTAGGTAATTTAGGTATCGTAGGTTTTAGCAATTATCGTTCAAACAAAACAAATAAGTTTTCTCAGGAGAAAACCGGTCATACGCCTCCAGTAGTAGTAGTGAATGGATGGATGAATGACCGGAGATAAATAAAAGGTAAAAGAGAATGAAAAGGATAAAATAAAAATCGGTGTAGAGGCAATATGGCTGATAGGTATAATAAATAATAAGGGAAAAAAATTAATTAATCCATGCTTCCACCCCCCCCCCCCCAATTACCAAATTGCTCTCCATTCGTTTCGGTTTTCGTTTTATTGCACCCTGCTCTGCTTGGCTAGTTGGTTGGATTTGGCTTCGTGCAGTTATTACACTACCGTATAGGGCAGGATGACATTGGGATTGCTTAACGGGGCTGGAGGGGCGAAAGGAGTTTGTTTGAGTGTTTTTAATCAACGGGGCCGTATTTGAGCCATCGACCACTGAGATAGTTAGCAAGACTTAAACCTTATAGGGATTATGAACTGTTCGACGTACACTTTCTGTACAAAGGTTCTCTTCTTCTCAGGTCCCGCGTCTGGCATGCTTGATTTAAACTGAGCAATTATTATTAGTTGAAGGAAGCTTTAGGTAAGGGACAAGAGGACAGCAGACAGAAACAACCCCTAAAGCTTGCGATCCCGGGGGGGGAGCTTTTCCGGTGCTGGCGGCGCTCCCAGCTTGACTGATTGGTGGATCAATGTCCTTCCGGGGCTCCGAACCGGAGTCGCGTTCTGACATTGTTCAGTCTGGGTGATTTTTGTGATTCGGGTGAAGATAGAGAGAGGTTGGCAATGAGATGGGGGGAAGAGAAGGGGGGTGCTGTGAGGTTATGTGAAGAGGAAGAGGAGTAGCGGGGGGTGATGGTTAGCTCGGAGGAGAAAGCTGGGAGGACGGGGTTTATATTTTGTCTCCGTCCCCAATAATTTCTCGGCTCCGTAATGTTGATATTTCACACGCAGAGGTCATAAAATATAATACAACATCTGCCGTGCTGCTGCTGATTTCCCAAAGGGATAGGGAGAAAAGCTGGGCCCTGACTTTGACCCCCCTCCCTCCCCCAGAATGGCGGGGTAAGTTAGATGTGGGTGGCCAGGCCAGCCTTTTCGCTTCGGGGAGTGTCGTCTAGGGGGGAATTGGGACATGGTATGGGGAAACCCGCCAAAGGATTTGATGCTCGCGGGAGATTACGCACCAAGTATGATACCGGTGCTCGAGTAATACCTATTATGTGACAGGAATATTTCTCTATTGGCACCCATGCCGGTGAGACCGAGATTCCAACCAGGTTTATCCTGCAGCAAACCCCGCCAGGGCTGCTCACCCGGCTATCTTACTGCTTACGGGGAAGGGATTGATTGCGATTGCACTCAAGTATAGTACAGCCTGAGGTAAAAAATTAAAAAAACCGGAAAACGGAGATCAGGCTTCCGGGGTTCTGATTGGAGTGTTCGGAGCTCGAGCCAATTGAGCAACCGTGTTTCCGGCTTTTCGTTTCCACATGTTCCTATGATATCTTGGGGGTTTTTTTTATACCGGATGCTATATACACAAATCGAGATTAGGAGTCGAGCGTTTCGTGGGCCCCAGACCCAGTGAACGCAGTCTTCCTTCAACGGAGACGCGGCGGAAACTGGCGGCGGCGAACATGGGTACCGGTATTTGGCAGCTGATTGGCAAACCACTGGGCTCGGGAATGTAGGATATCAAAAAATAAAATAAAACGGTAACTGGTCTCTATTCGCCATCCGCCGGTTTGCGTCGTGTACTATACTTATGCAGGCTGGAAGTGCACCTTACCAATATCACAGAAAAGGGTGATTGTGTTACTGCCCTAGACCGTAAGTACTCCGAAAATGGGGTTGGGGTCGGGGGGGGGGGGGGTGATAAAAAACCTGTGCGTATCTGCGCGGAATTACAAAACATACCCCCCCCTTTGTTTTCTGGCACTTAGGTTCTGGGGCGAGTAGAGCTTCCAATATCGCTAGATTTGCCATGGAGTGCTGGGAGTGTACGGTACTGTATCAGTACTAGTACCGGTACACCAGAGGGTTGGGGTGCCCCAGGGACCAGCAGTATGGTACTGTACCCCAATACTGCTGCGCTTGGACCAGAACGCGGTACGAAAAAGCAAAAAGGATTGATAAGGCGCATAAAAGTAAACTACCGTATTATCTCAAGTTATACATTTTTTTGCCAAGACCGGGCGTTGCTTAAGGTTGGATGGTGCCCGGAGTCTGAAATGGGTCCCTTCAATGCCCCCAGTAAACATAGTAGCCGAAGTGTGG
>Ga0307509_10003601_pt1 | contig 23290 bp, 23 predicted proteins | sample 10_EM_MG_FD_202245 | JGI IMG/M metagenome (GOLD analysis project Ga0307509, IMG submission 202245) | Populus trichocarpa ectomycorrhiza microbial communities from riparian zone in the Pacific Northwest, United States - 10_EM | ecosystem: Host-associated > Plants > Roots > Unclassified | place... | reverse complement strand
ATCAGCCCAAGATAGGTTTAGCTTGTCGGATTAACGAGATCTAACACAGCCAAATGACTCAGGCTATACCGTGTCAGGAAAGCACTAATCCTTCTTGAGAACTTTTGACTCAAACCCCAGAGATTAGGGGGTGCCGGAGATGGTGGATTTCACGAGATTTTACGGTACCGCAAACCGGAGTGTCCGGGACTGATGATGGCGGTTCCAGAAGCTAAGCTCAGGGTGTTACAGCTAATCCCGCAACACTCCGAGAATGCCCGAAAAAGGAAACAGCTAAAAGGCAGTACCGGTGGTCACACTGAGTGCTGAAATCCATAATTCGCGGGGCTGACACACGTACCCATCCTATCTCCAGGCAGAGAACATTGGCAAGGCAATTAATCTTGCACACCGGTAGACAGAACAAAGCCGCGACACTATCTTGGCTACGGCGCCCTCACCGTAGTTTCTAGGGTCTCAGTCTTAGCCCAACCTCTTCACCTTCCTGTATCTCCAACTTGAATGATTGGCCAGTGCTCACCCAGTACTCGAGTACTATCCTGCAGGGCATCACACGGCTCTCACCCTTCGCTCCAGAATGCTTGAATATTGCAATATATCCGGAAACCTCGGCACGATTTAGGCCAAGGAAACGCCCGGATTTCTGATACATTCGCAACTCCCAAGTACTCTAGTGTTGGGTTGCTTCAGACAAACAAGATATTCTCGCAGTTAACCCGGGGTGATTATGCCTTAAGCCAGGTTTAAACCCGAGAACTGGAAGTATGGCACCACGGCACCGGCAAGTGTTATATTATAACCAATCTCGCGGAAACTAACGGGGGCCTAGGTTCTCGTATAAATGAGGCACACCCCATTAGCCTCATAGTGAGCAGGATAGCGCGTGGGTAGCCATCTTTTTTTTCGACACTTTTCCCACACTTTTTCGACAATTTTGAGAGTGGGCAGGTAGAATCAAGCCAAACCGCGGAGCGAATGCTCAACGCCCAGGTGCGAGCTCTGCACCCGCTCTATGATACAATAGCTCTCGAACTTATGCGAATGGTGGGGCAGAATGTTTCTACGATAGCGACCTGTCTGGCTGTATCGGGCGGCTTGGCACATCCCAAACAAGGAGAGTTCCCGAATTGCCTCATCCTTAAGTGATAAGCATCGCTAGAGATTCTTGAAAACCAATGTCTCGGCCTTGGTATACCCATTCTGCTAGATCTCCGAGCTCGAACATGTTAAATAGCATGGAGGACGTGATAACGAAAGGTAGGGACAACCAACACTGCGCCAAAACAATCCAGTGGCAATTGTCACTTTTGGTAGGACTCTTTCTCTGTCCCCCTCCTGCCCGCCGTTCCTCCACTATGCTACCAAATAAACGATTTTGAAAAAATTAGATTGGCGTATGGTGATCTGCTCAACCTCGCGCATTAGTTTTCTCATGCTGAGCATTGCCACCCCAACTTATCATATTCACCTTCTTCAATCGGTCTACGATCCCCGAAGAGTAGCGGGGAGTGCAGCACGGAGCAGATTTCTTTGCTAGTAAATAACAATGTGCGAGGCATTAAGCAAATTTAGCCAAAATGCGTAGTGTAAACCATGGTCGTCAGGTATACGCTTCTCAAAGGAGGGGAGGCAATTGCACCAGCATGAATTCACTATAAATGGGCCAGCACCTCCCCGGATTTCACCCTCAGGGGGCCTCAGAACATCTATCCCCTTTGGCATCCGGCATCCCGCCTCCCTCTTGCGCTCTGCTTTCTCATCATAAGATATCAGCCAGGCTCCGGTTCCCATTCTCGCGCAGGTGACGAACTACCCCGACAATGGCGGGACCTTCGAGGATAACCAGAATTACCAAACATTTGAAGGAAATATTCACAACCGGTGAAGGCCAATATATCAATGACCAAGGCGAATCTGTTTATGGTAAACTGCCAAGGACTAAAGTTGAAAATCCTATCAGAACAATCAGGAGACCGACACTTATGAGTGAGTATCTCGTTCCCACCCCGCATTAGCGCTACGACGTCCCAGTCGCTAACCATGGTCGAATAGATTATGTATATTTCTTGGTTAGTTGCTGCAGGCCCTTTTTCGGCCCAAATTTTTATTAAACGGGTCTCGACAGGTCGGATGGATGGCATGGACAATGGACGGCTACGATTTCCATGCAGTATCGCTATCCGTATCCCGCCTCGCGAGCTATTACGGCCAGCACAGAGAACACATTTCAACGTCAATCACCCTGACGTTGCTTTTCCGTTCTTTGGGCGCTGCCATTTTCGGTATAGCCGGTGATCTCTACGGAAGAAAATACCCTATGATTATAAATTTGGTCATTATTGCCGCCCTCCAGCTTGCAACGGCATACTGCAAGACGTTCGATCAGTTCTTGGGTGTGCGTGCTCTTTTCGGCGTTGGAATGGGTGGTATTTGGGGTTTGGCAGCTTCCATGGGTCTTGAAAGTAAACCATCCCAACTATCCAAGTTTGGGTAAATAGGGTTAACGCTTGCCCCCCAGATATGCCTATGGAAGCTCGTGGGCTTTTCTCGGGAGTTCTTCAGCAGGGTTACTCTCTTGGCTATCTCATCGCCGCAATATTCAACTTATACGTCGTCCCCAATTCGGCCCAGAGCTGGAAGGCCCTCTTTTTTATCGGCGCAGGACTGACCCTCTGCGTTGCTATCGCCCGCGTACTCTTCCCCGAATCCCGGCAGTTCATCGAAGCAAAGAGAAGCGGAGAACAGGCAACAGGAAGGAAGAAGGTTAAGCTTTTCTGGCAAGATGGAAAGAGTATCATGAAAGAGTACTGGAAGAGAGCTGTGTACGCTGTTGTCATGATGGGTATAAACTCTAATGCCTCATTTCTCTCGCAACCATCCACTAATATTGAACGGACAGCCCTATTCAACTTCATGTCCCACACCTCACAAGACATGTACCCGACCTACATGCAACAGACTAAAGGATTCACTCCACAAATGTCCTCCAAGGCCACAATTATTGCCAATACTGGAGCCCTCATCGGTGGCACGGTAACTGCTCTCCCTTCTTAGACGTTGCTCATACCTAAGACTTAATCCTGTGTAGATCTGCGGATACTACTCACAATTCTTCGGTCGCCGAGCAACAATCATGGTAGCTACCTTCTGCGGTGCTTGCCTGATCCCTATGTGGATCCTTCCGTCAAAATGGGGCACTCTCACTGCTGGCGCCTTCCTCATCCAATTCATGATTCAAGGCGCATGGGGTGTTGTTCCCATCCATCTTCAAGAGCTCTCCCCTCCTCAATTCAGATCCTCCTTCCCAGGTATTGCCTATCAAGTAAGCAGGCGCAATTCCTCCCTCCCTCCCTTAACATCTCGGCTAACGTATTATTTTTTCCTTAAAAAACAAAGCTTGGAAACATGATCTCAGCATCAGCGGCCCAAATGGCCTCGACGATTTCTGAAAACTGGATCATCCACGTTAACGGGGAAGAACGCCCGGACTATGCACGCACTCAGGCTGCTATGATGGCGGTTATCTTCTCGCTTCTTTGCTTCTGGGCCGCTTGTGGCACTGAGCAGCGCGGCAGTCACTTTGAGCTTGCTGCCGCTGCCGGTGGCCACGATAGTCACAACGACAAGCAACGCAATCTGGAGAACCTTGAAATGCAGGACCCTACTGCTAAGCAAAAGGAGGGTGTCGAGATTGATGAAAACCACCGCTCCAGGGAGTGAGTAAGGGGGAGTTTAAAAAGGCTCGTTGAGAGCTAGAGGGGGATTAAAAAAAATCTTTCTGACTTATATACTTCTTATGAGTCGTTATTTTTATTATTATTTTTCATGATCGAGTCAAACGTCGTGATGATATCTCCTAAGTCTACGCACAATGTATAATATGAAATTAATGAGGATCAGACTGGAGCCATTTCACAAGACCGAAGAGCCCTTCAAACCCCCATCCATATCCTTAAAGCAAGCCACAAACCAGCGCACAAGCTCATTAACCATCTCAGCGGTGCAGTCATGACCAACCCCCCCATACACAACATCTTTAACATCCAATTCCAACTCCCCCCTTCCAACAGCTCCCTTAACCTCAGTCAAGAAGGGCTCCGAGCAAGCGTACGGCACAAGTCTATCCACACCCCCGCTCAACGCCAACAACCTCTTCCCCTTCCAAACCTCCCTCAACCCCTCCACGCCAATAGCCGCGGGATCCAACCTCCCAACAATCTCCCCCAACCCCGCACCCTCAAACGCCTCGCGCACATCCACCCCGCTACCCTCCGCCCGCCCGGCCATCAAGCGCCTATAATCCGGACACCCAACAATGCTAACCACCCCCTCCACCCGCGGCAGCGCAAGGGCCAAATACGCCGCATGCCCGCCGAGACTCAAGCCGACGGCGAAATGTCGCACCGGTCGGCGCAGGTACACGCCCAGGTACTCGGTCACCATGCGTAAATCCTCGGCGTTGCCGTGGTATACCGAAAACATGTCCTGGGCGTGTGTCGGATTGCCCGCCGACCAGCTCTCGTTGGCCAGGGGGGAGGTCTTGCGGATGCCGTGGTTGCGGGAGTCGAAGGCCGCGCAGATTAGTGCCTGGGAGTGGGAGTGGGATGGGGTGGTGGTGGGTAGGAGGAGACTGCGAGCTATGCCGGTCATGGATTCGTGGGTTTGCTGGCGCCCGTGGAGGAGGTGGATGCAAGTTAGCGGCGTTGAGGGCGGGTGGGAGGAGAGGCCGTAGATTTTTATGGGAAGTCCGCTGATGTATAGGGTTTGGGTATCTAAGGGGGATTGAAGGAGCGTGGGGTCTGAGATTGGTGTGAATGGCATCTTGTCTTCCTTTTTCTTTTTTTTTTGGCTGGAATTGTTGGCTGGTTGGTTGGTGATTGTTTCTATCAGTGACCTGGTGGTGGTTAGAGTGGTTGTGAGGTTCCCAATAAGCTACGATGAGGAGAGGTGGATAGGGAGGGGTTGAGGGTAGGACAATTTTACATGCCGAGGCACGAAAACTTCGCACGGGAAATTCCGCTTGCTCACGACGTTGAGATAGAGTTGATGCGCCGAGTTTCTTAGTGTCTTGGTGATCTGCAGGAACTAAATGCTGCGTTCTAGGGATTGCAGTCTCATGTGTAGGATACAGGACGTTAGAGCTGTTTGGTGCTAGCTAAGCTTTCTATTGCTGCAACTCTATTAACCACTATCATGCCACTACCCAGCAAATTACTGCCTTAGACCCCAAATGCATGCCTACCACATTATATCAGCTCTGTGAATGTATAATATCCTAACAACGGGTAGCTTTTTCCGTATGCGTATTGCCATTACTACCCCTCCAATCTCCCAGCCCCGAGTTACCAATGACACGCAGTACGACACCCACCAGCACAAACTCAATTGACAACTTTCCTTGCACCATCCGGAGGTTAATGCTCATCCCAATCCAGAGCTTCCAATAACAGTGCTTTAACGAAGAGAAACACAGCCAACCGAAATTCGCAAGACTTCTTCCAAGACCCCACGGGAGGCCGTCCAGTGCTATATATAACTAAGAAGCGTCAGTGCAACGCTCAGCGCGAAGCTATAAATACCCAGAACATGCGAGTGTCCCTAAGAGCAAACACCACCGCAGACTCTGGATGACCTCCCCCCAGCGGGAGTGAGACCTATATCAACGCTTCCCTCCCAAGCAACACAAGAGGGCGAGGATTCCTTTTCCAAATTCTGCGCGCTATCCGCTCGGGATAAACACGAGTCCGCTGTAAACCGAGCATGCCCTATATAAAGAAGACTTTATAGGTTCTGAATCATAACCGCAAAACCTGGTATCATATTATCCACTACCTCCACCTGACCTCAATCTCCGTGCTTGGAGAGGAAAACCCCTGAGCGGGATTAGTGTCTCCCTCACATGGTGTAAAGCCTGAGTATGATGGATCTGATTAACCACTTTTCGAAATCCCGGTACCCAGCCGAACAAAACAGATCCTGTCGTGGGCCCAGGCCGGAGAAATATCGAGTGATAATCTGATAGTGGGTTGTACAGTACCGAATTTTAGAGTATTTGGTCGTGAAGTCTGAATCTCTGGTATGATACTCGTCCAGTCCGTCTATGTAACGCCTTAAGGAATTCCAAGAGCCACTACCTTTTCCAGTGCTGAGAGTGCCGAATTTTCCCACATCCCGCTAAAAGGTAAAGTAAAGAAACTATCGTACAGTGGCTCCGGACCTTTTTTTAGAAATTCCAATCGAGTGATATCAAAGGCATTTCAGGTCGAGTTTATAGTATGCTACGGGCTTTTTTCCAGCACCACGCCGCCAAACCTGTTACGGGAGTGATGTTAGTTGTGAGGTATTACTCCGTAATGCACTTTTGTTGCGGACCAAGACCCGGATTCGTGTAACAGCATTACACCTCTATGAGGTGGAATTTGCGTTGATACGGAAATTCGGCACTGTCAACACCGTAAGGGGTAAACAAAACTCATTGAATCACCGATTCTCACTCACAAAAGTATATGCGATATCATAATAATATTATCATACTCAGCCCAAATATTCGAGTAACAAAACAAAAAGAAAAAGAAAAAAAACCCCTGACACAACGTCCATCTGCAACTCCGCGAGCCGAGTGGTATTTACCAGCCCACCCACCAATCGTCTTAAATATCGCTTAAAAGAGTCTAGTCTTCCCGCTCCCGTCAATCCCAATGATCCCGCACATCCGAAACACAGGTATGTGCCCCATTTGGTTCGTGCTTCCCTCCTCCCTCCCTCCACCCATCCCACTTTCCGCACAAGACAATATAGCCCAAGGGGGAAGAAAGGAAATAGCGAGGCTTGTTGCGCAGTAACTTATCTACGCGCAAGTACCACCCGTCTTAGACATGACCTCAATGCAGCAGCTAGGGTAACTAGGACACTTTCGTCCGGTAGCTTGCTTAATCTGGTATTCCTACTGGGGAGGATTAGTATTACTGTGATAGTAGGGGTACCGGGCGGTGCTGTGGAAATGTGGCGGAGGGGGGAGAAGTTTTGCGTGGAGTACAGCGCAGCACTTGTAGGTGGCGGAAGGGAGAAAGAGAGAGGGAGATGCAGAGAGAAAGGCGAGGCTAGGCTGGAATAAAGCTTGATAAGATGTCTGTGGATGAATTGCGTTCGCCAAGGGGTGTCTGAATACTTGGATGGAAGGAGGAAGGGAAGGTGCGTGTGAGGAAGGAATGGAGGGGATGAAGAGGATGAAAGAAAGGTTGCCATCCGTAGTGCCACTTGATCGATTGATTAGTTTACTGACTGGGTATTCACCACAATCTATCCCGAGGAGGAAGTGTGATCGATTGGGAAGAAGTTCCAGTACAGTCGGTACTGTACAACACGGGGAAGGGTAGGGCGCTGTACTCCCATAAAATAAAAATATAAAAAAAAGGAAGACTAATGCCATAGAACAACCAGGAACCCAAGTCTGGATTGGCCAGCCCCTCTAGTGCGCTCTCTAATGCCGGTAAGTATTTTCTTCACCTTCCTCTCCTCCCTTCCATTCTTTTCTTTTTCTCTTTAGAAAGAAAACCAAGAAAAGCAAAAAGATGTTCGGGCTAAGAGATATGTGGCTCCTCCCCCACCTACCCGCCCTCTCTTGGGCCGGGCACGAGGTATGATAAATTATTCCGGCTCGGAAATCCTAGGCTCTAGTTCCCAGGGCTTCCCGCGAAGAGATGCTACTTTCTGACAGCATAATGCCCCGACTGAGGCCGCAGGGGCAGAAGCATAGCAATGCCAACTCCAGAGCAAACTGCACAAAGGGCCACGCATCCACAATGATAGCTAGGGCATTGTCCACGAGGTCTGTCTAACAATCCAGCTCAGTTCAATGACAAGATTTGACAGCCATTGTGCAGTAGTGTCTCTGTGCTACACGAGGTTATTATACTAACTCACCGCACATAGAAGGCCGCCGCCGGGTTTGGAGAAGCCTTGCAGAACCTCCTGACGGCTAGTATGTATCCATTGGCTTTCGCGCTACCTCATTTTTCTTCTTCCTCCCTCTGCAGGGTGCGCTGTGACCGAGTGAGTGAGTCGACGGCAGCTACTACCCTGATACCGGTGAAACAAAAGCATGGGGAAAAAATAGGAATAAAAGAAACATCAAGTAGACTCCTTTATGAATTGAAATTTAGGTTGGTGGAACTATATACAGTTAGCTCTATATAGATTTTGAAACATATAGTAGAGGATTATACGACACATTCCTCTCATCCCCACCCTTTGAGCCTAAAGATCTTGAAAATAAAAAATGAAACTGAAAAGAAAGAAAAGAGAGGAAAAGATGAAAAGGGGAAAGAGACAGTGATCACCCATCGCAAGAGTCAAAATCTATAGATTCAGAAGTAACGGTTCCGGGCGTGGACCAGGATCGGAGGGTTAGGATTGGTTCGAGAGATCCCAATATACGATGGCTCAGTCCAGCTCTACTACCCGAGTCCCGCATGTACTCCAACTTTCACCAGCCGGCCCGCAATCCCATGAAGGACGAAAAGGGAAAAAGAAGAAAAAGAAGCAAAAGGGAAGGAAAAGAAAAGAAAAGAAAACAAGGCTTTACCACGGGAAGCTACGATAGGAATCTGGCCCACGATAACCCCCACCTATCCACCACTCTCAGACTTTTTCCCACGCCCTCACGCCGACCCTTCAGATCCGAGAGACAGGAGGGAAAGAAGGAAGGAAAGAGGGAGAAACAGTCTTTGGATGACTATCCCCTGGATAGTGCTAGACCTGTCTCTGAAAACCTGCTTTACTCCCTGTTTCTCTTCCCTCCCGCTTGCCTTCCCTACCCTATCCCTATCCCTATCCCTCGTGACCAGACTGGAGCGAAACGGAAGCACGAACCTACAACACAGCAAATCAAACCTAATCCACGAGCACATCAATCACCTAATCTCTCAAAACCATTATGCTCTATCAACCTCGCCGATGCGCGATTCAGCACAATCTGGCACAATAGAAGTGAGGTGAGATGAGAGGAAATGAGATAGGGAGAGAAAGTGTATTAATGTTATCGTATCCAGCCTCCACATGGCACCTTACGCAGTAGCATAGTCAGTGAATCGGATAGACCGACTCACTGAATGACAAGGGAGCCAGAAGGCTCCACCAGTCCGTCCACAAAATCAAGCTGCAATGCAAACCAGGAAAATATCCGTGAGCAAGAAAGTGAAAGGAAAAAAGGGAGGGGAAAAAACAGTGGGAAGAAAATTGTCAGCTGCTCGAAATATCAAACAACACTTCTACTTGGTTCAACATTCCTAAATCGATGCAAGAGCGGGTTGGGCGAATGGGTGAATGAGTGGTACTTTCCGACGTTATGCTATGCGGGCAGCAGAATCAAGTTATCCCTATTGATCTATCCATTCGTTGGAAAAGTGGAAGGGTGTGTAACTACTGCCTACATCTTCTGTTGTGCTATGGTAACTTATCCCCTATTCCAGACGATGCAGTATTATGATACGGCGTTTCCTACAGTGTAACGCACTATACGGCACATTCCGCGAGCCGTAGTATGCCACCCTCAACAGGTAGACATAATGGCACTTCTACGTGATGGCCAAACAACAGCCAACTACCCTACACACTCTCTTCTTCCACCTCCACCTCCTCCCCACTTATAGCCGAAAACAAGTTGAGCAAAAAAAACGAGAGGGAGGGAGGGAGGGAGGGGGTAATGATCCTCAATCAACCAAGTTACGAACCCTTCTATATGGATAGACGGATAGGGCGTGACAGCGGCCTTATCCCTAGTGCACCAATACTTACAACTCACAAGTGCGCTAGCAACCCTGCATAAATGAGGGGGGAAGTGCGTCAAACGTTCAGGGAGAGTCTGAGGAGGAGAAGATGAAGCGCCGATAACTCATCCGGACCCAGCCACTCGAGAGGTATGGGGGGACGACGGCAGTTAAGGGAGAACCAGTAAAAAGGTAAGAGAAAGATTGGCTGAGAGGGACATACACTAGAGATCGAGTAAAGAGGACGAGAGGGAGGAGGGGTAGGGGAGGAGTGGGAGGAGTGGGAGGAGTGGGAGTGTATAATATGAGGATCGATCTCACCCACTCCTAGGACATGATATCCAGAGAGAATACCCTAAAGCACCATATGAAACACCGAATAAACATAAAAAGATCTCATAAAATACCCCTAAGAAGATAACAAAGAAATACTTAACTCGTGGGATTTTTGCTGGCGTATCATTACCCCCCTCGCCACCCCAAGCCACACAGCCCGCCACAACTCACTCGGCACCAGAAAATGCAGCCAAAAAAACCGGAAATTCAGCCAATCATGGCATAGGTGGGGGGCAAGCGAGGGCCCAGATGCTCTCAACCCCCACCCAAACCCGTGGGCGAGATCCCTGCGATGATCAATTCCAGATTATGTCATTCATTAACTGCCCGTATTATTATTATTACCACTTATCACATTGGTGCTAGTCGAGGCTTTGGCTGGCTGAGCGATCCTCGGGAGGAGCTTTCTTGCCTTACTATGATAGTAACTATTGTTATGTTGCTATCACACTCCCGGTACGAGTGCTAACTAGTACACCACGCCGAAGTGCGGGAACACGGAAGGAAAGAACGAATGAATGAATGAATGAACGAAGGACCCGAGAGGAGGAAAAGAGGAAGAAAGCGAGAACCAATCCAGAAATCTTGCGAAACTTCCATAATGCATTATACAAACCACCGCCCCTCCCTCCATACCCAGGGTTTCCCGAGAGCCTTTGCTACCATGCCGGCAAATTATGCCGCCTCCCAACACCTCCAATCGGGTCTTCAAAGCACAGTACCAGTACAATTTGCCCGTACCAGATTCACAAGTGGGGGCCGGACTATACCAGTACTGTACTCGTAATTTTCTGACGTTTGTAAACACGACTGCTATTACATATGGGCAAAAAATCGGTCAAAGCATCATGATTTTGGTGGTATGCAATAGCAGTTGTGTTTACAAACGTCAGAAAATTACGAGTACAGCGGGCTTGTTGGAACTGGTAGAGACTCTCACTCACCTTGGGGCGCGATGCGTCCCGACGACCAGCGGATGGATCGTCGATTCCCATTTTTGCACAAAAAGCCATGTTCCGGCGCTGCAGGTATGATAGGTCTCTTTTTACTTACTTTCTTTCTTTCTTTCTTTCCAGGCTAGATGGTAAAGGGTAGAAGTGGATCTTGAGGCCGGCAAGTCCGCGGTACGATAGTAGCCGCGCACGGAAAGGGCTCGTGAAAATGTGCTAGGTGTCAGGTGTGGTTGACTGGCAGCAGGGATAGCACTGTAGTGTGCTAGGAGGGAAGGGAAGGGGGGGGGGGGGCAATAACTTGCTGGGGGGTTTCAAACTTTGCTTTGTATTTCTCCTCTTGTGTTTACTTCGCCCCTTGGGCTAGGGGAGGATGGAGGATGACTTGACATGGTAGTGGGGTGGCGGAGGGTGGAAGAATGGTTGGGGTCACGATAATCTTTCTAGGTTAACTAACAGGTATCCTCCCTTCTTCCCGTTACGATACAATACTCTGTTGGGTTTTACCCTTCTTATTTATTTTTTGTTTCCCCTTCTCATCCACAAAGGACCGAAGAACTACAATTGCATACTTGCCAGCATTATGATATCGGAGTAATAAACATACTACATAGTACTCAAAACAGACCTTGGACCCATAACAAATGAAATAAGACTAGTCCTAATAATACTATCGAAAGAAGGATATAGTAGAAATGGCTAAAAGAATAAGATATAAAATAATAATAATAAAAAGAAAGGAGAGAATATCCCCCGGTCAGTGGACAAAATAATAATAAAATATCGAGAAGATAGAACTAGATAGTATTAACCCGAAAAAGAAAAAATAATCAGCCCTCGCAGTATCCATACGGCCCATTGTTTCCATTTCCTAGTATCCGTTTTGTGTAGAAAACCCAAATCCTTGTAAAGGAATCCCATAAGGAAAAAAAAGAGAAAAGAACAGCGCATCTAACGCCTTCCCTGCAGTGGATTACCACCCAGACGTGACCTCTGCTGCCAGGAGTCAAAGGAAATAACAAAAGGAAACGATGCCATATACCAAATCCGTCCACAGATGTGGGATAAAGTAGGGAATGAAGAAAGAAAAGACTTAAGGAAAGTTCCCCCGACAGGGGAGGATAAATGCAGGGATTCGCGTAGCACCCATCAGACAACGTTGGCTAACACCGAGGCATCACCGCCGGCAGCTTCAACGGCGGCTGCTGCGGCTGCAGTGAGTCTCTTTCTCTTCTCCGCAGCCTCCCGTTCTCTCCTGGCCTTGGTTTTGGAAGACCCGCTTGGTGCTACACCATTAAGAATTCGTGTTTTGTCGAGGGGTGTATAGTTAACAAAGGCTAGTTCTGTCTCCCCCGGCATACATAAAGCTGGTGGGGCACCCGATTTTGCCTGCGAACGCATTGACCCTGTGCTCGCTTTCCTTCGTGAGGATGAGCCAGGCCGTGACGACTTCAGCTTCGAGGGTTTCGATGCTGCTAGAGCTGCCGCCGCCGCTACCGCCGCTGTAACCGGTGGTGAGCCACTTCGACCGATGGACGGGGTAGATGGATAGCCAATTTCTGGAGTGGGCATTGCGGAGGGGAAATAAAAGTCTGGGGATTCAGGAGGGGAAGGGATTGGGGATGCCATACTGTGAGGATAGATGCCACTATCCTCATCGTCGAAGGCAGGCGAGGGGGGTTGGTGAATATAAAGCAAGCTCCCATAAGGGGAATGACGAGAACTACCACTGTTGTACCTCCCAACCGTTGGGGCAGATGCTTCCTCATTAGGTTGAGACTGAAGCATGTTCAACCTTCGGATATCGACTTTGGGAGTCTCGCCCCACCAAGATTCAGACGGCTCGGTCTTGACTGCAGGAGTATCTGAAGGCATTGATAGTTCGAAGGAATGTTGGGTGAGAGCGTTAGATACCCAAGGGGTATAGTCGATTGACAGGCCGCGAGTCGCTGGTTGCTCATAGAACATAGCAGTATCTGTGGGAGCGCTTGACCGGCGGACGGAGTAGTGGAGGGCCTGCTGCTCACTTATAGTCGAAGGTGTCGACAAGGAGGACATGCTGTGAGGACGAGCTAGTGTCACTAGGTCGTTGTTGTAGGGAGACGACAGATCTTCGGCTGATAGACTAAAAGGTGTCTTGATCGAGTAATCCGAGCGGGAGCTCAAGGGTCTCGGTGATATATCTGAGGGGGCATATCTAGGGATGGTGCTTAGGGGTTGTGGCAAGGTGTAAGAAAGAATCTCATCGAAACCTAAATTGTTATCGTTCGGAGTGGTGGCTGTTGTCGAACAAGTAGCCGCAGTGGAGGGGGGAGTAGGTGAATGAGTGGCCGAAGAGTTGGTTGTACTAGTGGTGTGATGCAGGTGTTTCTGCTGGGGAGTGTCTCCCATCGTCATTGACATTGACAAATAAGCTCTCCTGGCCTGGTGCAGATCACGACTTTTACGGCGCCGGAGGGAACGAAATTTCTTTTCAACAGGAGTAGGGGGGATATTCCCAGCGTTGGCAACTATGATTGGCTTTTTATGAGAAAGGGAAGCAGAGGAGTGCAAGGAAGGGGTGTTGATTCCTAGGGTCGATGTGCTGCCGTCCGATTCTGGTATAAGGGACGGGTCCGCAGAAGTGGCAACAGATGCAGGAGTAGGGGTAGGAGTAGTCGATGCTGTAGACTTAAATTCGTAATTACAACCAGACTCTCCCTCAGAACATGCACAAGCAGGAGCAGGGGCAGAGGGGGAGGGGGAGGGGGAGGAAAAAATAGTGGAAGAAGTACAAAGGCAATTTTGACAGTAAGAAACAGAATTCACAGATTTTTGTCCAGACAGAGAGTCGGCCTTATAGCGGGCAGAGGTGTGCATGTGCATGATTTTAGTGGGTGCTGAGTGAGTGGCCCGAAGTGGAAGAGGCGGGGCCGCCATTTTTGGACCGGTGTATGGCGATACTGCGAGTGCAGAGAGTGGGAGGTTTCGGCCTTGCAAGAGTTGGTTTGGTGGGACGGCCTTCAAGTTATTTGTATCTGCATTAGACCTCTGTAAATTTAGTGTACTAGTAGACAAGTTCTGCCAAGATCTCCTTGCATGCTGATCGTTCGGACCTGCAGCAGATAGCTTTCCAGTCAGAGTGCTAGTGTTGCCAGTCTTCTTGGTAATGCTGTCCGCCCTGTGCTTGTTGCCACAGCTGCTCCTATCATTATCTTTACCGTTACCATCGCTCCCCCCTCCCATGTTAGTCTCGCTGCTGCTGCTCCTTTGCCTGTCCGTACTGGTCTCTGGCGTAACAGCCTCCCTGGAATTGTCCTTGTCACTCCCGCAAAGCCTTGCCCCCCCTTCCACCCACCTTCCATCTTCACAAAATGGCACAGATCTCGCCTGAGTCGGAGTCGCGGGGCCATCATCTTCTCCAATCACCACAATCCGCCCCTCAGACTCATCGTCACCGTCCCCATCTCTCCCAAAACTGACCTCTTCCCCTTCTCCCCTCCCGTGGGAATCCACCACAAAGTCGAATAATGCGCCGTATTGCACATCTTCATTGAAAAGCCGCACTGCATCAAAGGCGTTGCCGCCGTTTTCGGAAACATGCATGTCTGGCATCCACATACTTTTTCTTGAAGAAAAAAATAATCCTTTTTTTCTTGTTCTCCCTCGACCTTTTGATTTAATTTGAGGGAGTCTAATCCCCCAAGCCCCACGTTGCTTTGGTTGCGATCGAAACTTTAAAAACTCGTGACGGTCGATTTTGTGGTGGTGGTGTATCACGCTTCCTAGCGTTCGAATCGTTACACTTGAGTGGTGGAAGCAATACCCGTTGATGGCTAACTTGGGTGAGAAAGAAAAAAAGGCAATTAATTACAATGCCCCGACCCTCCAAGATCGTTTAGCAGATAAAGAAGGGGTGGAAGAGCTGAGAAAGGGTGGGAGAGAGAAAAGAGAGAAAAGAGAGATCGAGCCCAATAGAAATATTTGAGAGGGTGTGAAGAAAAGGATAAAAAATTCTCGGAGAAAAACCCAGTTGCAAGTTATTGACCAAGTACAGTTTTGATGCTGGGATAGAAATGTCAATAGCAACTCCTCTCAACAACCTTCAGAAACGAAAGGAATCCAAATATCCCGAGATGTTTCCAAATTCTGGTATGAAATAAGGCCGCATAATAGAAAAAGGGTAATTATTCGAAGAAAGAACCCGAAGGAAATGATGCTTCTTATCCCTGTATTTGACCTGCAGTATCACCAGCCCCTTCACTCCCCTGGCCTCTCGTTTACCCCGTCCGCTCACGATAACCTGGTAAGTAAATTAGTTATCTACTAAGGTCAACTATGATCAACCAGCCATCCCGGATACCAGAGCAAAAGATCACATGCGTTAAAGAGTATTAAAGTCCCTGTTTTGTGGAGGCGTCAACCCCTCGTAGTTACCCAACCACTGGCTCGAGCCTAAGCATCGCCAGAGGTATCATAGGTGGCTTGCGAATGAATGGCTCACATTCCAAATCCACGACCGGCCATCTCTGCATACCCCAGCCTAACTTCAAAATTCCGGAATCCGAATCCGAATCCAACGGCTCTGCATTCCGTTTGCCTAAGCGAAAATCCCAGGCAAAGCTTGTTTTGATTAGCATCAAATAGCGTGGACAAGTAAAATAAGTTGTCACAATCCTGTCCTCAACCCGCCCACCGGCTAAAAGGCAGTAAGTCACAACAAAAAAAATAATCCTCCCTACCACCGTATTGATTTGCTGCTCAAATGTCCTCCTTGGATTGGTAAAAAGACCCGAGAATGTCTTGCGTATTTAGACCATAAACTGTTACCCACTTTTAAATACCTCGGAACCCTTTTCAATAACATGATCAAAGAAAGGCAAAATGTTTCCCCGAGGCGCGTTTGAATAATAGCATTATGTTTGTATCCTAAATGGGTATTTCATGTCCGATCTCATGCGGAGAGGCTAGAAATCTTCGGAGTAGCACCTCTAAACGGTGCGTAGAACGGCGCAAAGATTAAACTTTTTTTGACCCTTTTAGTAGCGACCTCGTGGAGCAGGATACAAAAGCAGCTTGTTTCATAAATAGGGTAAATTACGGGGCCAGTTGCTTTCTGATGGAATCCAGTATCCGGTTGTGCCAATGACCAGTCACACCTAATCTTTGCCGTTAGAGTACAAAGTTCACGATCAGCACGGTGGGCGATCCATTATTGGAAACATGGACGAAGCTCATCCAGATCAGAAAGAATCCAACCCCCAAGGGTAACCGTTCAGTCCTTAATTATTATTTTCCCTTACCAACAAAGAAAATAAAAGGAGGCGTAGTACGAGAGACTCGGCAGGTTATCGTACCTCGAAATCTCCGACTGCTCAGTGGAATGGTGGTCGGTTTTGTTCGGCAGCCCACGAGGATATTTCCATACCATACAACAGATAATATTTGCATTCACGTTGGCAAATTTGAATGCAGCCTACCAGCCCCTCGAATATCAAGAAATGGCGTAAGCCAACAAAAGTAACACTCGCGGAAAGGAAATTTCGCTCCATTTCCCAATAAATTCCTTGGTATCGGGTATTGTACGCTCGCCGTACGAAGGCTCGAAAATCCTGTGAACCGCGGGTGAAAGTGATTGACAAACAATGTAAACCGACTCGGTTAATATCATATTCATAGTGAGACGCACGCTGTCCAAATATGGACAACAGTAACAACAACGGAATGGAAACTAATGGCGTTGGGGATCTGATAATAAGACCCCCAAGGATTAGAAGACTAGTTTGGGTTAAATTGTCCACACACGCTACACAATGAAATATAGAACCTGTCCTAAACTCTACCAAAAACAGCATTAGGGCTTCGGATTTGAGGGAAAGCAAGGTGCCGAGAGAGGGATAATCTGAGCGCCCGTAATGACATGTGAAAACCCATCCCACTCCCAAAACGTGGGATTCACGCGGGGCCTGAAAGTATCTACACATCAATATCTGTCGGGAGCACCATATCCCGTTAGAAGTGAAGATGGCACGCTCGGATCTGACAAGCGCTAGTGAATGTGAAAACAATGATAGCGAAAGCCAACGAAGCCCATGGGTGATCGGAGTGGAAACACCATCGTGACTGAACTGAAAATTGGGTCGAGAAGCCCTCGGGCACGTTGTCTCGTGGGGAACGCTCACTATCTTTCCTCCTCAAGTTATCGATACAATCAAAGTTGGCAATAGGGGTGCAATACCTTCTATACGTAACGGGCAGATGCCCTCCATTGCCAATAATAACCTCAATGAGGAGTTTGCAAGGGCCCCAAAATTAAAGCGGAATTTTGGTTTCACCAAAAAGCCCGAGTTGATGGTCAATAGCAGCGTCTCTGAAAAGTTACCGGCAGGAGTTGCCCACGTTGGGCCGATATGGCTAGCACCTTGTCAATAACCATTCACCCAATCCACGAGATCTATAGAAGAGAAACCTGTCGTTTCTCCCATAAAAGAATAGTCGCACAATACAATTTTTGAGGTTCTTGGCTTAGAGGTGGTTGGGCAGGCCAGGAGAAATGTCTGACGAATAGTAATGGACAACTAAACGCTATAACGAGACAAATGTGCCCCATCCAATACGGTAGTCTGACGATGACGCAGCCCCCCAGTTGGTAAAATAGGAGTTGAAACTTGCAAGATGGAGATACAAGCCGAAAGCAAAAGTGGCCTTTGTTCTAGAATGGACGTCTACCGGCGAAGGTCTTTGATTTGCTGTTTGATTATGGGGCACGGGGTGCTGAACCACTTTGTTAGGAACTATGATAACCTCTCCATTAAAGCTGGGCGGGGCTCAGGTCACAAATCAAGAGATAACAGAACCTGCACTAATCCAATTCTATAGCATCTCTAATGACACCTCCTCCTAGACACCTATCTCCGAACCATAATGCTGCGCTTTGTCCAGGAGCGATGGCCATTGCTGGACTGTCGAAGATAACCTTCAGCTCGTGAGGCTCATTCTCCTCGAAGCATGGTTGGTGCTCAGATCCTCCAGACTGTTCCACGCCAGAAACCTTTAAGGGGATTTGTCTGTGTCTAAATTGAGCTACCAAACCTCTCTGACCGAAAGTTGATCGTTCTCGAACTATATCCGCAGCATCATCGCCTAACCATCTCCAGTTCCCAATAATCATCCCTTTCCCATATAACCTAGCGTTGTCTTTGCCTCTCACGATCTCCAAAGTATTAAGTTCTCTATTCTTCCCAGAAACATACCACTTGCCTTGGTATTCTGGACTCCCTTGTGGCAATTGGAATCGGGCCCTTTCTCCTATTGTCGCATGCCAAAGGCCCGCATGCTCCCCCACAACTGTGCCTTCTGGTGCGCATATCCCTTTAGATTCGCTATCTCTAGGATATTTCCTAGACGGTCCAATTATCACATCGCCCGGCTCCGGTTCAAGATATTCTGACAAGAAGCGGCGGAAGGCCGTTTGCCCTTTCCCGCTTCCGGGCTCCACGAAACAGAGTCCCATGCTTTCCGGGCGTTCGACCTGTCCTGGACGCCACCCCGGCAACGAAAGCTCGCGGGCGAGCGATTTAACAGCGGGCTTAGAAAGTTTGTAAGAGCCTAAAGGAAATAGAAGTCGGGAAAGAACGTCTGGATGCAATGTAGATAGATAAAAGGTTTGATCCTTATTTAAATCGGCAGAACGAAGCAAGTGGGGGGCTCCAGTAGGGATATGATATAGGACATGAGCGTAGTGGCCTGATGGGATAAATCGGTGAGTAACGCTCAATAATATACGAATGCAAATTGGAGAAAAGGGAAGGTGCAGAATTATTCGTCCAGACCCCAGTGAGATACACTTACCAGTTGCCAACCACCACTTGCTCTCCTTTTGCGTCACCCTTTCGCTTCTCCTATGGAATTCATCCTTCAACCTCTTGATAACAGCACCGAATTTAATGCGGCGATTACACTCAACGTCCGGATTTGGGGTCATTCCGCATCGGTACATCTCGAGCATGGGAACGAAAACTTCGCACCAGTACTCTTTTTCAAAGTTCATATATATGGGCTCATACAAACCCAGAGCTCTACAGACATCCTTGACGTCGTTGTGTTCCCTCTCTGTGCATTTTGGGGATGCTTTACTAGATTGTGGTCGGCTCGGGGCAGGATTCCGCCGAACTCCGCCGGACGCTGATGGCAGCGGCAAGATTGGGTCTGGGCTGGCGGAGAGAGACCAATTCGCCATGTAAAACGGTAACAAGTTTTCCCGTGGATGCCCTGAACGCAATAGGAGTGCAGCTGCCACAGAGGAATCGACCCCAGAAGACATAGCAATGAAGACTATAAACAATATATCAGTCAATATGTCAAAAAGCTAAAAGGGGTTCGTTGCAAAACATGTCAATCAGGGCGGGTTGCCTATAATACCGTACTTTTATCCTGAGGCGAAACGTTGGGTTCCGAGTATTCAGCGGTGGAAAAGGGTAGAACATGTTGTCGTTGTGCCCGTGGTTGGATGGCTAGAGTCAAGAGTAGAGTTTGTATCGGTGTTCGTGATTTCAGGTTCAGGCGGAAGAGCCTCAGCGAAGCGCGAGTGATTGTTTGGCCATTCATCTGTGGTGACATGTGCTGGCGGATGTCAGCGATATCACTTTGTTGTGTCGGACCAGGCCTGATCACCAAATACCGTTTGCGGATCAAAGTGTTCGAATTGACGAGACGGAACCAATACCAGTATCATACAGTAGGAATTACTTGCACAATACTGGTATTCATACGATAGCACACCGTATTGTATTTATGATATGTTACGGGGCCCCGAGATTGCACTTTTGTTAGAGGGAGAGATTTTCCATTTTGGAGTTGAAGTTTGAACTGTGGTACTGGTATGGTACAAATAGTGTTTCGGTCGTTTTTGATTTAATTTTTTTTCTCCTTCTTCCGTCTTGTCCTTCCTTTCCTGTTCCACTGAATTCAGTACGGTAAGCACGTTGCAAAATAGCAACTATGTGGCGCATTTCCATCAGCCACACTCACGCCAGACTCAACAGACCAACCACACCCTCCAAATTTGCGCTGAGCGGGCAAAAGTATCAAGCCCAGGCCCCCAGGATGTGCGTCATGGGTCCTTGCCCTCTTTTGCCCTGCAAATCCGAACAAAAGGAGGTCGCCGTAATTGAATGACTAAGAATTTGGTGGCGGGTGATTTCATGCTCCCTCTCCCACCCCTAAAAGTCCGGCCCCTCTTGAACCTTTCATCTTCTCCTCTTCTCTAACATTGCCCTCTCCCACCAAAAGAAAAACTCCCCCCCATTTTTTTTATCAACCGTGAATTCATCTTGCCGAAAGAGGGGGAATATCGACTCGTCCCTGCTAAACAAATAGCGGGAAAAGAAACAAGAGACAAAAGGATAAATCTGGATGTCAGAAAGGGTACTTGCTTCGTGATTCTTCTCCCTACTTTATCATCGCTCCAAGTCTTCCTGAGCTTTTCTCGTGTGTTTGTAAGAACGATCGCAGAGTTCCTCTCAAAGACGCGACACAAAGCAAGCTGCAAAGCCAACAAGTGGGCAAGCAAACAAAAAGGGCGAAAAGGAAAAGGAGGAACAAAAATAACCAACTCTACAAGTTGAAAAAGCGAGAAAGGAAAACCGATATCCGATCAACGCCCTTTTATTTTTTTTCCTCATCCGTCCCCTTCCCCCTGTTTCTTTTCTCTAAACGATAGCACCGTGAAGAAGCAACGCGAGTTTTTCGTCGGGCTTGTTCATCATCTTCCGACCACAAAGTCCTGCGCGCAACCCGCAGGAGAAATAGGTCGCAAATTTGTCCTAAAAAGGTAGTACCTCTACGGTCGCCGTATTTGGTAATTTCATGCATTAACCTTCCATTTTTGAAAGTTTTCTACCCGATTAGTACTAGCGTTATCTGCATAGTCGCGGCCCCCCAAACACGAGGTTTCTTTTTTTTTCCTTTTTTTTTGATCTCCCTTGAAAAAGAAAAATAAGGCACCAGATAATAGAACCGATAATGGACACCACGGATATCAGTAATTCTGGTGGGCTGGTAGGTGCGGCTCTTCATGGGGGGGTGGCCGACAATATGGTTCAAGGTCAACCCTCTTCTTCACAGGCTGAGTTTGTGCCTTACCAACACCAATTGGTTTTCGGCCCTGGTACCAACGAATACTCCGCCATTCCAGAATCATTTCCACCCACAGAATACAGTCCATATCCGTCTTCCGAGGCATGGAATGCTCCTCCGCAGTCTACGCATCAACAGCACGCTCAACATTATACCTCCCTCGACCCAATGGCCCATTTTACTCCTCCGCCTCATGCCTTCCCCCAGCCATTCACACCCCATAACTTTCCAACAAACCAGCATCCCTTTGCAGCTACAGGTGCTGCCACAACGGCTGCTCCTCAAATTGCAACTGGTGCGCCTTCGACTCCTCCCACTGTTGTGGTGGGCGACGTTTGGAGGGAATACTCTCCCGCCGCTATCACAACAGTTGCAAACGGTACTCGCAGTGCAACTAATACCAAGTCAACCCCAATTACAGCTACACGTACTAAACAACCGCATAAATCTCCAAGTATACAGCAGAACTTTAGTCCGAATGTTGTACGAAACACAGCGACCTCAACTCCAAATGCAACAATCCTGACCCCAAATTCAATAACCCCAGCGACAAATGTAACGGCTTCGATCCCCAAAACTAATGACGACATCCGTGTCAAGGGGTGCCCCAATGTAACCGTACGGTTGCCCCACGATCCGTCGCTGCAACTCCCCCAGGGCTTTTTAAGTATCTCCCCATTTCGCAGCAATCCCGACTATCGACCTTCTAACTTTCGTATAGAAATGATATCAAGTGTCGCACTCGATCCCCCAGCATCGGTGGGCCCGCCAAAGAAGAACCAGAAAGTGGCTAGTGCTGCGAGTACTGCGAGTACTGCGACCGCTTCGAAGGTTCAACCTGTTAAACCAGCTGCGCTTCCTAAACCCAAGCTCCCCGAAGACCCTGCTGAGAAAATTAGGTACCAGATTGAAGAGGCATTGGAATGCGATGGAGGTGATGATATTGAAGACATCCGTAAAGCATCCAAACAAGTTTGGGATGTAATCATCCCGATACGGCCCGAACAGTCTAAGCTGGTTGAAGTAGCTGTACGCACAATTCTAAAGGTTGGGGATAATCAAATCTTAAGGGCCCTCGGGGAGTCTATCCTGTTCTCAATAAGGTTGCGAAAGTGGATGACGACCGAGTGGAACAGGGATAGAAACAGTCCCACAGTCTTTATGATACTAAAGGCAAGTTTCCCATGTATTCCATCCGCGTGATGAGCCCATCCCCTTTACCACATCTGACTTGTGTCTAGCTATTGTACAAATTCTGCGTATCTGAGGGAGATCTTGAGCAATCATCCTGGATTAAGGCGCTAAAAAGCATTGGGTCAAAGTCGGAGGATCAAAGAACAAGGGATATTTGCGTGGCAATTACAAAGAGTGCTAGAGAGCGCTCCGCTAAGAAAGAGAGGGAAGAGAGAGCCAGGGAAAAACAGCAGAAGCCAGCGTCATTAGCAGCTTCCTCTTTATCCGACCGTACCACTGATAAAGAGAAGTCTTTGGGGAATGGGGCAGCAGCCAAGAGTGAGGCCAGTAGTAATGTTAATGCGGGCATTAAGCGCAAGAGCGAGGACGATGCCAAAGTTGGCCAATTTACTATCAAGAAGCTTGCTTTGGGCGAGGGAAAAATCCCCGCTGTGCCGAGCTCTCTAAATTCAAAGACGGGTTTATCTACTGGTAACTCTAAAAACGCAGCGACACCAACCGCCGAGAAGAAATTGACTACAAGTGCTGCATCTTCCACTAGCGCAAATGGCTCCAATGCACCTGCCAAGCCGAAAGCCACTACTTCCGGCTTTTTTAAGTCTCTTCAGGGCACCCGTCCAGCCATTGTCAAGGCTCCCACAAAGTTCGTTAATTCCCCCCCCCTTTGGCTGCCTCGCGTGAAGCCTTCCGTTTCTGGCCAAAGGCCCGCAGTTATTAACATGTCACGTGACCTAACAGGCCTGTTGAAAAGAAGTCCACCCCCAACCCTGAATCCACCCCTAGTACATTCACTAGTATTTTCGACCAGCTTGTTCGCCAGCAAAAGGAGGGCACTACTGGACTCAGACCTGATTCTGATACAAAGAAACGTGAGACCGATGAAGACCAAAACGGCTCCAACAAGAAGGTCAGAAAGAAGAAGACTGT
>Ga0307509_10003600_pt1 | contig 23291 bp, 20 predicted proteins | sample 10_EM_MG_FD_202245 | JGI IMG/M metagenome (GOLD analysis project Ga0307509, IMG submission 202245) | Populus trichocarpa ectomycorrhiza microbial communities from riparian zone in the Pacific Northwest, United States - 10_EM | ecosystem: Host-associated > Plants > Roots > Unclassified | place... | reverse complement strand
TGTACTCACGCGGCCGGATTGAAATCAGAAGGCCTGGTTTTGGACTAGTGCGTGTCAGGTGACAGCTAACCACATATGGTATAAGCTTTCCAAACTCGCTATGCAGCCAAGGCTGCCGTGAGTGCAGTGCCACAAGTATGGTGGAATCTCCCACCAAGTTTGGCGAGTTTATACCGTATATGGTTAACTATCACTAAACATGCACTAGTCCAAAATAGGCCCTTCTGATTTCAATCCGGCCGCGTGAGTACAGTACACGCAATGGGGTGGAACATCCTCGTCTCCAGCAAGAAGTACTAGTACAGGCCAGGCGAGGGGATAGCGTGGTAGGCCTGAGGGCGGAGGTGGAGGAATTTTCTTACGACAGGGGGGCCCTTGGCCGGGGGGAATATCTTATGCCGAACAGCGATAACTAGTTAGCTAGTTGGATTGTACCTAGGAAGAATGGAAATTCGGCTACATGTGCCCGGACACAACTGAGGAGGAGGTAAACGCAACATTGAAGGGCGAAATATCCCTGCTTTCCCTCCGAGACGTTCGGGTACTTTTCCCCTGGGACGAGCAGAAGTATGGGCATGGGTTGAGGTTGGGGGGCGCGATTCTGGGCGAAGCTGAATCCCCGGATGCGAACCATACCTGTAGCGTACCCGGGTACAGTACAAGTACTGTACATGACAAATAACGATACGGTCCCGGTATTAATACTTTAAATCCACGACCGCCCATCGGCCTCAGATCCCCCCGAGCGGTGACAAAACACACCCCCAGAAGGAATAGTACTATCTAGACAGAGGGGGCTGAGCTTGCTAGATCTCATGCAACGAGAAAACCTCCTCAATGCCAGTCAATCCTGCAGAATACTGGCAGTGTTTATTTATTCTAGCAACTGTGCAACGTTTCACCCATTGATTTCTTGTGATGCCGAATGAGGTGATAGGCATAGTCTTGGCACAGCTTGGCATGATGCTGCACGGCATTTCAATGGAAAGGAGATTTATGCGCAATTTTGAGCAACAGAGGCGAAACCATAGCTATGTTTTGGCATGGAAAAGATCCCTAAGAATTTAGTAGTGTTTCTAGTGTGTTTTTTTAAAAGAAACATTCTGGTTTTTTATGATTTTTTGTGATTGTTCTTTCTCGCTTGGAGGTTGAAGTATCATTTACTTGTTGTAGGCGAAACTTTGAGTTTTTTTTTTAAGATAAAAGACGTTCGTACGAATATTCTGCGGGGATGGCCTGAGGCTGGCTGGCAGACTACTAAACCTGAACAGGAAAGTTTCTTGTGGTAAACTGTTGCATCAGCCGCTCGCTTCCTCGCAGTATGATATACAAATCAACCAGTTCGCATCTGTCCGAGTAGGGGTGTCTAAGTGGCTTGTGAAGTTCGTCTATTACTGGCCCTGATAGGTTCTCCCGCAACAAATTCCCCCGAAGTATGATATGATAACGACAGGCACAAAGCTCCCGCCCCGCAAAACCAAGCCGAAAACGCACAGACATTCGGATATTTTAACATCACCTGACCTCATCCGCAGCCACATGAGGCTGACCCATGTCCCTGTAACCAGCCCCACCAACCAGCCCACCCCCCCTGTCCTTCGCCGCCCACCGCAAGTTTATTTTAAATTAGCGAGAGCGCCAGTCCACCGGGCCGTTTAAAAACGGGAGCGTGACTAACGTGCGGCTGAGAAGGGAAACGGGGAAAATAAAACAAGCACGTTTCCTTGGGTGGCTAGAACCTCATAGGGCAGAGATCCTGAGTAATGGTTCCCAGGAGCTAGATCCCACGGGAGCTAGGGCAAGAGTTGATAGATGGACACCGCAAGGGAAAAAGTGTTCACTCGGCCGGGTTGAAGCCAGACACTTTTTACGGGAATTGCCACTAAGTATCCGGCTTCAACTCGGCGAGGTTAGTAGACAAGTTAGAGTTGGCTTGAGTGCCTGTACCGTCCCGATATGGCACTCGAGTACTGCAGTTTGGTGTGTGTGTGTGTGTGTGTGTGTGGCGCGAGGGCCCAACTGGTTTGGGGTTTGACATGGGGTTTTTTTTTACCGTATTGTGTTGTATTCCTCTTACCTCACGACACGGAATGGGCGTTCTGCGGGCGGGATGTGAGTCTATGATGGCTAGTCCTCTTATCTTGCAACTGGTTACTTGTTTTGTCAGCGCTTTAGTTTGGTAGCTGTGGTTGGTCACAAGTGAATTGGGGAGTCCAGACGTCATGCAGATGAGGCTCTTTTGCCATGATCTTACACCCGTGTGCCAAAAGTTCTAGCACCCTAGCTGACATAGTAAGGCCCCTTTGTGCTACAATTCCAGCTGGGGTGCTAGAAATTTTGACGTACGGCTGTGCGGGACCTCACGGAGGTTTATTTTGCTTGATTCTTTCTATCGAGAAACTTCTAGTAACTTAACCTCTCTGACCCCCTCTCCCCGTGAACCCCTGCAAAGTCTGCCTTGGGCAAACTATGAGGAGCAAGAATGTTGGAAAAGTAAGGGAATCCACATCTCTTTCTAGATTTAGAGGTTCGGATACGGGGTCCAGCAGGAAGTTGTGGAATGGTTATTTAAGGTTAACTAGCCAAATATATCCCTGCCTGTCCTGGTTAACGGGTTCCTACCCTTGTATGCTACGCATAACCTCCGACTCCACAGCCACCATCACCGTCACGGTTCCCCTGCAGCAGCAAGAGGCATCTAGGTTACCTGCACAGAATCCTCTATCACTAGGCCACAAAGCAACCGCTAGCCCACTGCCTGATCTTACATTTGCCTGCTAGCCGGGCATCCAGCTTATAGCTCCGTCTGGATCATTATTGAGGATAAAATCGCTGAAAATATCGCAATATTAATAATGGTAATAACAGCAAATGTGATAACAACTGGAATGTCATTAAGGTTGTGCTTCTAGGCTTTGCAAACCTGGAACCTGGACTATTGTAAGCATCAGATCAGGCAGTATCATATCGGCGAACACATTATAGCGAAATTAACCTTTTTCGCGAAGATGCAGCTGCTGGACCCCCCCCCCCCCTCCGGACTGCCCCTGTCAGGTCCCTCCCCTCTCAGCCCGGTTTTGGTTTTTGCCTGGGTTAGGTAGGGGTGGGGGAGGCGGTTTTTCTGGGAGGTCCCCTCTGCGGCACAGCAAAGTGTGGTAGGCCCCAATACGGTACTAGCTTTAGCATACTCTACTGGGGTATATCTTTTAGGCCTGAGGCGTGGCTGATGAGGGGCGAGTTCGAGGTACCATACGGGGAAGAGAGATGTTAGTTCCAGATTTTTTCCCTTTTTTTCGTGTATGACACATTCAGCCTGCTATTTTTTATAATTCTTTTAATACCCTTTTATGGTACTCTATCGCTTGCTTCTTGTGAAGTTTGCAACTGATTTGCGTTGTTGTATTTGTGCTTCTCTTAGACTTACTGCGATAGGGGAAACTATCTTCGATCGCGCCTTTGAGTAGCTCAATTCTGTTTCCTGCAGACTGCGCCTTTGTACTGCGGCCCGCAGGTTACTTTGGGATAAACCGGGATATATGGTGTGGAATAGTATGGCAAGCTCCCGTAAGGATGTTAATGATAGTCTGTCGCGGGGAACAAGCTTTGAGCCACACTGCAGAACCGTAAGAGGCTGCTTATTACTTGGTGTCTAGATCGAACTCGGGTGCAGGTGAGTGGTAGATCCCGGAACCTTCTGGAGGGCGAATTGAGCTGTGGGGGGATATCGAAGCGAGGAGAGATCCAACCTAGAGAGAGCACCAGCGAGGGGGGGAGGAGAATTGACGTCCGGTTTGGAAAAAAAGAATTGGGAAGTATTGCAAATTTTGCCCCTCACCCACTGATTGCCTCTCGGAAAGACACTCTCTTCTGCTAGGACCTTACGAATCACGGGATTATCCGCAAAGAACCGCTTATCCAACGGCACAGCTGCATCATAATCTGTTGGACAAACAGTTCCCCGCACTCACTTTCCTGTCTGCCTGCGTCTCTCCTCCGCTTTCTGCACCTCCACCGCTGCATTTGCCTTGCATCCACCCCGCACGCTACTAAATTAAAGAAAAGAGAGACTCCAACCACTCAACATGCGCAAGAGTCTCTATCAGCCCCTAAAATCTATATTTAGTACCGAGTGATAGGAGATGACGCACAAGCGCCAGCCTAGAGAGACGAATCCCCCGTAAAAAAAGAGGTCATCCTCTACGCGAGCGGCTCTTTGGCGGGCACCACACATATGAGGTTTGTTTGGAGAGTGTTATTGTTAGAGCCGTATGCGAAAGATACGGGTGGAATGGGTATGGTGGATGGCATGTACAGGGATGATGCCAGATATTTTATCCATAGAATATCACTCGGGGAAGTACACTCCGGCCCCCGGGATTGGATGGATTGATACTGTTGGATGTGCCTGGTCTGATGCGATCCAGGACCTTGATTTGAGGGCTGCGAGAACATGCGGGTGCCATGAACACGGCGCCTCCGCCGACAGATGGGTGGCTTAGACTTTGATTTAGATGGAAGAGGGGAGGGATCCTATGTGCCGTTCTTCTTAGCCTGAGGCGACCAGCGGTCGCTTTCAGGGATCACTCACCGGTAGGTTGAGAAGTGAACATAATCTTTGTTGGTGCTCTCTGGATATGCTGTAGTTGTGGGCCGGCATATTGTGGCAGAGCCTCGCTTGAGTGTAGTTCATGCGGGGTAATATCATAGGGAGAGCTCCTAACCCACTCTACTTGCTTGCATGTCGCGATTGGGTCATGCCTTGGCCCGAGTTGCATTTTTTCGCGTTTCGCGTTTCGCATTTCGCCGTCGGGGTGGGGGTGGGGGGTGGCTTGGGTTACTGTCAGCGTATCATACCAGCCCCACCTCAGCGTTTGGGCACGATCGATATCAGAGGGTTAGCCGAGGGAGTGGTCATGGCACGTGACCATTTGCCAAGTGACCTGATCTCCACAGTACTGTGCTACTTGAATCTTATTCCCTCCTTTGTGATAGTGAGTATTGCTCTAAGCTTTGATGATGGATTAGTATCTATGGTACATGGTCAAGTTGGGTACTATTTGAGGTATTTGGGCTTCGCAATAGTAGCCATCTGCCCACTAATTAATTTCACTGCTTTTTGGCATATCATAACTAATCCGAAAATACAACTGTTAGGATCTAGAGTGAAGAAAAAAATGACTAAGAAAGCATGAAGAGAAATTACCAAGTCTGAATTCGAGGAGAAATATGCATTTAGTATTCCTCTTTCTACCAGAAAAAAAATCCCAGTACACCGTAAGTGATAAGCTGTGAGTTTCTAACAAATCAGTATAATAGTGAATAGAATACTCTGAGTGGCAAATGCTGAGCTACCGCTAGTTGAAGCAAGACCGTAACACTAGTCTCTGTATTAAATATCAATTGTATCAGAAGTAACTGAGGAGAAAAGGTATTTCAGCAGGAAAAGAAGCCGCTAAGAGGAGGCTTGCAAATCATTGCCACTAGTGGAAGAGATAATTCCTGAAGAGTTTTTTGAGAAGCTGTAAAATCGATGTCTAATGAGTAGCTGTAGTTTAGAAGTCTAAAAAAAAATCAAGGTATTACCGGTAGCTGGTATTATTTCCTATAGGTCCGAATTTTATTATTTAATATACAATTATTTTGCTCTTGTGTTTTTATTCACTGGAATCTTCTCACTTATTGATTATTTCTCAATCACTGCTATTAAGGACGTAATCCTACTATCGCTTCTAGTGACCCCAAGAGGCCCGTCTAGGCCGTGGGTCGGTAGTCAGGCCAGTCCGGCGGTGATTTTAAAAGGCTTGGGTCAGTCGGGCGGGAGTTATCAGTCGCCATCAAAGCCCGGCAGTGCCTAAGCAGGTTAAAGCTTGGTTAAATCTCGGAGCAACCCAGGTAAAAGCCGCCAGATGCTTAGGTAAAGCCGCCTGGTCATTCAGCACCCCAACTTAGATTGTGACCTGTAGATGCCCGGGCAGCCTGCAGATGTCGGCTAACAACCTGTAGGCTTTTTACCGTTAGTCACTCGGGAGATGAGAATAAAACATGCACACTCTGCTATGAATTTCCCATAGGACGAATCTTCTCCATTCTGTACCTACTCGATTCTACCTCGAATCCCCACCCCAATTTTTCTCACAACCCTTCTACCACTTCCAGTAGATTTATTACAGAAACAGTGTGTGATGAACAGTGAGTCCTGTTTGATAATAAGCCTTTTAAGGTATGGAAACCCAAGCTATTGTGCAGAAACTTCAGCCAAAAGGTGCCCCAGGGCGAGCGGAGCTTTGGATTTGAGAAGCGACTTTCGCGCGGTCTGGCCCAGGGGGTCCCTGAAAGAACCTGGGTCAGTTTGGCCTTATCCAGGGCCCAACGGACGGCCCGGTTGGGATCACCGATCATCCCACCCCTACTACCAATCGCAATTACACCTATCTACGATCACAGACACTCCCGCTGTGTGGCTATACAGGGTATCGTAGAGCTGCAAAGAGCTATAATAGTGGAACTTATTCCAAATTTCTTATAGCTTCTGTAATCTACTACAGGCTTCAGCACTACTTCAAGCTTGTAGTGAGTGTTAAGAGATTAAGAGAGGCTACTAAGCTCTTACAAAAGGTATAACCACCTACTGCGTGAGACACTCTTCAAAGATTTTTGAATACATAATATATAGGAAGTCTAGCTTGAGCAGGATAGCTTGCTGGGAGCTTAGGGGGCTCCAGAAAATATTTTGAAGCAATTTGAACCATGGTTGGTCAATTGTTCTCTCGTCTTCTGGTAATTGTCAGGTTATTTGTTGGGCTGGTATTCGTTTTTTCTATAATCTCATCTACTCTGTCTTGTCAACTCTTGATTTCCATACTTGATTGCGGGAGGATCTGTTTCTAAAGCACTTCCAAAGCCTGAATATAACCTCACAGAGCCGGGGCCTTTGAAGCTGGCTGTGAGATTCCAATGGAGAAGCTTAAGAGAAGTTTTGTAGAAGGGAGGAGACCATGTTTGGCTATTGTGACTGGGGGGAGCTGTCAGGGTTAACCAGCCTTTCGTGGATCTGTTTCCCCGCACCCTGTTTCTAGTGCTTATGTAAATTTGTGCGAATATTAATGCGACGTAGAATCGTCTCCAATAATTCCTCGAGGGCTGAGTAGGTAAAGCAAGAGCTCTATCTCCATGTTCCTCTTCCCATCTACCGTTTTGTTTTTTCGTCTCTTCTATCTCCAAAGTTCTACACAAAGTCCCGAACGGGGGCAGCACCCCCCAGTTTCGATCCAAACTCTCGTCTTTACCAGACGGAGGAGGAATTCCAACAGATCCTGGAGAACATCTGGTTCTTTTCGCCACCCCTCCCTTTTTTTTAGTTTCATTGGCTTCGATTTGAAGCTGCCCTAGTTTAACTTATATTGTTCACTTTTTTCCTCTGTCGCTGCTTGATCAATTGGTCGGATATTCAATTCTGCTCTAGTTCATTTTCTCTTGCTTTCCGTAATGTTAGCCTTGGTCACTTTTCTACTACCACCATAATAATATCACTGTGCTATTTCACTACGTAAATAGTGGATCTCTCTAGCCCTCTCAGATACAATTAGATTCTTCAATCTCTCTCGCTCTCTGGAAGCCTCCAATGCACAGTTCCGTCATTTCATCTTTTACAACATCACTCCTAAGTTAGGTTCTAACTTACATATCTTATCTCCCTTGACTTAAGGGAAAGTCACCATAATAAGGCCTCTCGCCTAAAACCTTATACTAATTTTTCTGCTCCGCCACTCCCGCCTGTATCACCTGTGAATTCCATTGCTTGCTGAGCACCCCATGGTCTGGGTGAAGGGACTTAAATCTGAAGAGTGGCGCTGCTTGAATTTTTGAAATCGATTTGTTTTTGGAAGACTTTGGGTAAATTGGAAACCATCCTGTGCTCCCCTACCAGGGATTTCAAGGGTTTCGTACAGCTAGTTAGCCGACCCCCGGAAAACGTCGCAATATGATAGGCATTATATTGTGCGACACCCCGCATCACCCGTTCCGGGTTCGCACGAAATAGGGTGTGAGCTAGACACAACTCTTCGTAATCCTAGTTTAATAGCGGGTAGGGAGCGAGCGAATCATGCACTGTACCTTACAGCCCCACGCTATGCCTTAAAAAGTATCTAGCTTGTCACAAGCGGTGTCAGATAATTTAGTCTTAATTTACGGGCAACTTCCACGCTTCCCGGTAAGATGTTATCAAACTATCGTAAGCCTTCTTAAAGATCCCGCATGTGCAGGGGAATTGGAGGAAAGATAGAGTTTACGGGATCCTATAATGCGAGTGATATTATATGATTCCCAAGCCTTAGCAATGATATTGGCGAGAGTGGAGGGTAGGCCTCTAAGAATGAAGAGTAGTCATGGGAGGCGCCCTGAGTAGCCTAAAATATGACTTATGATATGCGGGCTCTGTTTGTTTGACAGAGTTTCACCTAATTCATATATATATAGAGAACTAATAACTTTGTCGTCCTCTCGAGGGTATACCTGGCTTTGTTTCTTTAAAGCTGTCGTCTTATGGTATCGTTCTACTATTGAAGCCGTTTCGGGGTCTTGGGGCTCGGTTATTTTATAAAAAACTAGGATTGGGAGATGACCCTAGAGAAGAAGGAAGGTGCTAACGGGTCGGGCACAGTGCCGGTGGATCTCCTTCGGGTCAAAATTATAGATTACATAGGGGGGAGCGATTCCCTGTGCCAACTTAGAATATGCCACACCACCCTCTGCGAATCCTTGGTTAACCTATCATATTATCATAAGCCTTGCGAGATAATTTTCAACTGCCGGGTTAGAGCTGTAGATCGTTGTCCCCCATCGGATTTCGGTGCCCAGTGCTGGCACCGAAGAGTGCGGGATATGCGTCGCTTATTAGCTGGCAATTATCTCTACTGCCCGCCGCGCTAAAGGCTCCTTCTATATCCCTTGACAGAATACTCGAGTGCAATGAAAATTGTTACAAGACCATCAAAGGCTGGGGTGAGCCCTCATTTCCAACTGAAGCACTAGAACAGTACAGTGTCATCACTCAAGAACCCCGATATACACCCGCCCAACCAACCTCATGAGCGGAATCACGGAAAGATACCCGCTAGCGCATGTCCGGAGCCCTGCACAAAGGCTTGTTTCGAGTCCTCCTTCCCGGCTGATACCCTTGAGACTCCAGACCTCGGGGGGGATAGAAATTCCCAAAATTGGAAGTTCAGGCGGGAGGAGCCGGGATAAATCCTATTTTTGCAATTATAGTTGGGAATCGCACCTGCTGTCACATTGTGGGCCGACCTTTGATAAGATATTACAACCTATCGACCTTCGGCCGGTTGGGATCCTGGATGATTAGGATATAGTTAGCGGTGCTGAGCCTCCGGCAAGTGTAGAACAACGGGGCATCGATCTTGCTTGGTAGAAAGCTCGCATGCTAAACGAAGGATTTGGTAATATAGCACCGCACTCGGTACTTGATGGTATCACTATACATTCGAGTTATCCAGAATCAACCTTAAGGGAAATAAATAGCACGAAGGATGGCCCCTGCTCTCGCCCAATGACGTCGCCTCGAAGCCCTCACCGGACCTACTGCATAGTTGATGAGATTTTCGATTCTCGTGCACGATATCGATTAGTCTGAGTTTGGTTATGCTTCCCGACAATACCGCGCTGTGGTACTCCAAACTGGAGTAGATAGTAAGCGAATTTGGTGGTACTCGAGAACTGTACCTACGTGCCTTACTAATATCCGTGCGTATAATATAAAACCTCTACCATACTACCGGTAGTAGATGAAACATATACTGCAAAGCGGCATCCGGAAGCATGAGATGCCGCCATCAGATACCGTTACCGGTAGTCTTATCAGTGGCGGCGAAACCAAACGGGTACCAACAGACACAGGTACGCACCCCTTCCTGCAGCCGTGACGAAAACTAAACACTGAGATTATTAAACAGCTAAAGACCAATTATGTTCATAGTGCCAAGATCAGGGACCCTTCGGGTAGCCTCCCGTCCTATATCGCCTGCATCGCTTGTATTGTATATTAATCCATATGCGGCCAGGACTTGGCTAGTAGGGTAGAAATCTCCCAAATCCCCTGGCCAGTTTCCCCCACCGCCACTGCAAGAAGGTAACCACTACCCCGCAATCGAAATTGATCCTAGTATTGGGTGCCTCGGCCGAGTAATGTAACTAGGCTTAATCTTGTTTGATAGGAAACCAGACACTTATCCGCGTTCCGGAGGGTTAGAACCCCGAGGGTTTCTAATATAACATAGGTTAGGGGACAGCTAACAGAAGGGGCAGCGGGTGATACACTAAAAAATCCAGCAAACATCAAATTTGGCAACGCTGCTCGGTGCCCCCTCTATTCATTGTCCCCTCTACTATCCCAGCACTAGTCTCTATTTAGATAGGCACTGTATATACGGAAGTAGCAGGAAGGAAAAGTGGGAGCGATTGGATATGTGATCGTTCAGTGACCAACCACCTTCTTTTTTCGACAACCGAGTCGCAAGAACATTTTCTCCAACAACTTAGGGTGCTTGAGAGCTGTCTTGAGCACTAACCACGTGGAAGAGTAAAATGGGTGAAGCTCCGTACGAGAGTAAGCATCTCGCCCCCACCAATTACAGTAGGATATGGTCCCCCCCACTCTTGTTGAGTGTCTAGACTATATTCGCTATAATTCATAATCATGTTATGGGATCTCTTGGTTCTCCCTCACAAGTTTATGACGGGAAATCATGGGGGTAGTTCTGCCATGAGTCTCTGCATGAGATATCCGTACGGACACGGGATTTCCGCTCGCCCACTATCCTCTTGTCAAGTTGAAATCGACTTCCGACAACTCCCTACATCTCTCAGTATAAAGGACTTGGATGCCCCTTCTTAGTTCTTTTGCTCGTCACGCACCCTCCCTTCGCCCTGACCCCAAATTGATCATGTTCCCCAAGCATCAGCTCCTCCCTCTATTTCTTAGGCTCGTTGCGGCAATGCCTGCTCCGGCCCCACCGCTTTCACAAGCTGCTACCAAGACGTACGCCATCTCGGGGGATCTCCGAGGCCCCACGTCCCTTCGCGGGTATGACCCTGAGCTCCCATTTGCAACAGAGAGCGCAAACCGGGCGCCAGTTCAACTCGCACCTGGACAAGATAAAGATGATCCAGAGGGACGTATTCTCGATTTTAAGAATATTACCGAACCGCAGCCATTGAGAGGCAGCCGGGGCGGAACAATTGCCAGCAACCATGATATCGAGCTTGAGAAGTTGCATCCAGACTCTTTTGCGCCACCGACAACAGACCACGGAAGTGTAAAACAGGCAGAATGGCCTCTTGGGTTGAGCCATGTCAAGCTAGGATTGGAGAGAGCTGGATGGAGTCGCCAACAGAACATCAATGTTCTACCTGTTGCGAAAGAAATGGCTGGCGTCAACATGAGACTTGAGGCAGGAGGATACCGTGAATTGCACTGCAAGTCGCGCCATGTCATTCTGATCAAACCAATCATTGATACTGATACCGTATAGGGCATACTGCCGGAGAGTGGGCGCTGATGTTGAATGGATCAGCTAGAATCCAGGCTATGAATGTCGATGGTCAGACGTTCATCGACGACGTTACCAAAGGGGATGTTTGGTTCTTTCCTAGGTATTCCTTAATCAGTCTTGAAATTGGGTTCTCGCGTAACAATTTAACACGAGTCTAGTGGTGTACCCCATTCCATCCAAGGCCTTGAAAACGGAACCGAGTTCTTATTGGTCTTCGACGACGGCGAATTCTCGGAGGATAGTACTTTCCTTGTCTCTGAAACATTTGCGCTTAATCCTGTCGGTGCCCAGTCCTCCAGCATAGCACGCATCCCGCTAACTAGTCGTGTAGAAAGAGGTCCTTACCAAGAACTTCCAACTCCCACAAAGCGCCTTCGAGGATATTCCAGAGGGCGAGCTATTTATTTTCCCGGGCACCGAAGCACCGGAAGATATCAAGAAACAAAACGTCACTGGTCCAGCAGGTATCATTCCCGACAAGGAGAGTTATTCTTACCACTGGTCTTTGCAAAAGCCAATAACCGCACCCGGGGGAACCGTCAAGATACTCGACTCCAATACATTCCCCATTGCTGAGAATTTCGCTGCTGCCCTCGTAACCATCAAGCCTGGAGCTATTCGTGAGATTCATTGGCATCCGGACTCTGATGAGTGGTCATATTTCTTGTCTGGAACCGCACGTCTCACGATTTATGCAGCCCAAGGGAATGCGCGAACCTTCGATTTCAGGACCGGTGACGTCGGATACATCCCCAAGAGTCAGACTCATTACATCGAAAATACTGGAACTGAAGACGTCATTGTCCTAGAGGTCCTCCAGGCAAAGCGGTTCACCGGTAAGTAGCTATCCGGAGTGTGAAATATTTGATGCCGACACTAATAATCCTTGCGAATTCAGACTTCAGTGTTGGCCAATGGCTCGCTCTTACCCCACCCCAGGTCGTCCAGGACACACTCCACCTTAGCGACGAGTCCATTTCCAAGCTTTCTAAGGACAAGCCCTTCATTGTGGATGGACCCATACCGGAATAATTGGGGGGGGTTGCGGGGAGATTTCTATGAATTCTTGACACTCCTTTGTCCATGTGACCAAGCTAAGCTTCATTTTCGATAATTCTCTTTCCTTTTCAGAGTCTGGGGACGAGGGTTTACTTTTGGATGAGTGCATTTATCATAGGGTTGTGCTGCAAAAGACATTAAATTATATACAGTGACCTCTCATTCATGATTGATTTTACTTTCAAAGATATAGTAACCGTGCGCTACAGTATAACTAAAATTTCTACACAACTTTGATCCATATTGTTTTGAGTCCAGCCTTCTACCTCCGGTCGTCAATCCACCGGTAGCGCCATTAATGAGTTGCGTATGGGCACGCGAGGGTTTAAACTCATGGCACTCGATTTGGTATATGTTGGAGGAGAGCAGATAAGGAGACGAAGCACTCCAAGTGAGTAGGACAGCTATCCCCCTTCAGGTTAGCCCTTACATCGACTTAGATGGAGTAGGGGTGGCCTTGCTGAAAGGCCTTCTTGCCATGAGTCGGTTCTCGGAATGCGCTGTGATTGCGTAGCCAGCATCTAGGGTCGTGAGGCCCAGAGAGCCACTTTTCTTCTCCCTCTTTGTTGGAAATCGTGGTCGTGCTCTGATATTCTCCGTTCCCGCGTTCACGAGTGACACCTTGTGACTGCTTTCGTTACCCACTCCTATTTCCACGCCCCCTTCTTCCTTCCTCAATTTCCACCCTACTCCTCCCCCTAACCTCTACCACTCTAACTCTCTACCCGAGCCCAGTAATGGCAAGCCCGAAGCCAAAGATAGAGGAAATACCTATGGCTGTAACCAGCCTCCGCCAATCGTTGGGGGAGAATTTTATTCTCATCGGCGGGGCGGGGTTGGTTTGCCTGGGTTCTGAACGAATTACATCGGATATTGACTTGCTGTTGTCGAGTGAATCGGTCGCCCGTCTTGCATCTACCTTAGATCAGACACAAGGTGTGACTCGAAGAGAAGGAGCCATATATAGCCGAGGCGGGGGAACTGAGTTCCCCGTTGACATTCTGGAGAGGATAATCGGCGACAAGACATACCAAGATTTGGAACCGTTCACTGTCACCATTTTAGGCGGGATCAGGACACTCGACTACTCCATCTCCTGGGAATAAAAATTCGCTGCTGGTACATGAGGAGTGAGACCGGCCCCGGGTTGTTAAAAAAGGAATCGGACCTTATGGATATTGTGTTTATCTGTAACAAAATGCAGGGGATGGGGAGGGTTGTTGATGCCGTAGAGGCGAAAGCGATCCCTATCGGATGCTACAACATGTTACTCGCAAAAACTGATTTGGAGCGAAATGGGAAGCTGGAAGTATTCCTTGCCGTCGGTGGGGACAAATTCCAAGTCCCCTGGGAGGACGATACTGAGGAACAGCGCGAGTACTACATGATGGAGATGGCTAGTGAAGAGGAAGATGATGCAGAGGAAGCTGAAGGCGGGGACGCTATTGAATAGGAGGTAAGTGCTATTCAAGCAGGGGGCGGGCATTGAGGGGAAATTTTGAGGGGCTAACACACCGCCTTCCTCTTCTTCTCTGCACAGCACCTACATCCCTCTTCTCTCCACCTTCCACTTACGGCCGTTATATCTATCTTTCTACCGTCTCGTTCCAACTACCATCTCACCTCACCTAGCCTTCGCCGTCCACTCACCGTCAAAACCATCTTGGGTTTTATTTTCTTCTAAGCGGTGCGTTTCGGGGGTCGCTCGTTGTGGGTTGGATGGGAGGGCTGAGTTGCTGCTCCTGAGTCCTGAGGGGTTGTTTGTCTTGATCCCTTTTTCTTTTTTGCCCGTTATTACCAATTTCGAAGAGCCTGTCAAAGCTGGAGTTGCTCGAAGGTTGCTTTCTCCTCCCGGAATGCAATTTCTGACAGCCCACTTTCCTGCTTTTAGCTGTGAACCTCATCTCTTTTTTTTTCCTTCCTCCCCGGAACTGTATTCTCGTCTAGACTACTTAGCAAATAAAGTTGACTGAGATTAAAAAAAGCTTTCGCATTACCCAGCTTACGTGATGGAGCAGTCCTGTGCGTGACGCCATAAGAGCTTAAAGAATTAAACCACGCCCTGGAAGTTGGAATCCCCTCTGCTGGTAAGGTCAGGCACACTCCGGTTTTTCTTTCGGCCTGAGCCGGGGCTTAGGTGGACAGTTTTCTCAATGATTTCGCCCTCCTATCAGGGAATTTTGACCTGTTCCTACGGCGGACACAGATGTTAAAACATCCGGGCAAACTGCAACTCCTAGAAACCTAGAAGAAAGGGGGGGATTCGTAAGCACGGATACAGTCTTGTGGCACAATGGCAGGAATCTATTGCCCGGAACTGAGAGGATTTATTTGGCGTGTTGACCTCAAATAACTGTTTCATAACTTCTTGCTGCAGGACCCAAAACATCGCGATTCGACCTTGTGCTGGGACGTTGGAGTTGCCTCCTCTCTCATCGCCCTAAAAAAAACAAATAGATAAATAGAACCCATTGCACTGTGACCCTTAAAGGAAATACCGATAAGCCAGCCATGATCCCGACCGGCACAGACTCTATAGAAGCAGGGCTCTCCAAAAGCCCAGGAAAATCCATTATATGTCTTATAATAAGTGAAGAAAGCCACAGCTCTTCTAAAGCTTGGGCTTTGAAATATAGAAGTCATGATTCTCGACTGCATGTCCCAACCTCAGAGCCCCATGCGGGGCACGGGTGCCCTCTATCCTCTGCAGTGTTGATGAGTGCCGAATTTCCCTACATCATACTAAAGAGGCACTAATGAAATTAGCGTATTCCATTGATTGGTAGATTCAACTTCATAGAGGTGTAGGGCTATCACATGACTCTGGATGGTAGCTGGTAAATATCAATGGGTGCATTACCTCACAGCTACGGCTAACATCACTCTCATATCAGGTTCAGAGCTCCTGTTGATCGTAAAAGATCTGCATCATAACTTGACCTGAAATGTTTTTGATATCACTCGATCGATATATCTAGAAAAGTGGGAAGCTAGTTTTCTAGTTGGTGTTTTAGCGCGATGTAGGGAAATTCGGCACTATCAACACAGCGGGAGATACGTGAACAAGGAGATGCTGTCAGCACTGGACCTAAGCGATATCATTTACGGGTATCTTTGACTAAACGAAAGATGAAAAAAGAACTGTAATGCTACAAACAAGGAAACTTGCAGTTTGCTTCCAGGGGTAGATGTAGGCGTTGTTCGTAGTGGCCCGGTCTGCGGGTTCATCTCTCGGTTGGCGGTTCAGAGAGATGGATACGGGTATGCGCAAGTGGCGAGCTAGATCAGAGAGAGAGAGAGGATGCTGCACAGCGCTTACACTACCATTGCCACTTGATCATGAAAGCCCAAAATTACTCATACAGTGTTGAGTTGAGGTAGTATACCGTAAAAACCGGAATAATCGAGTCGTGTGCTATTGTCGTTGAGAATTCCCTACTTTAGAAGAGGGGTGAAAAACACAGCAAAAGAAGAGCGGCTCGACCCCCTCTGAGATACATAAAAAAACAAAAAAACGTCAGACCTTATCAGAGGGGGCAACTCTGACTACACAGCATACGACTCGATTATTCCAGTTTTTACGGTACCCCCATTCGCAAAGTCTTTGCGGAAAGACAGGTACTGTGGCAGTGTCTCAGCGACAACGAAGGTACTGGTGCAAGATTTTGTGCCTAATCTGAACTGTAAAAGTTGTCCTAGTACCTTTATTGCCACCAAGACCCCGCCACAGTACCTGTCTTTCCGCAAAGACTTTGCGAGCGGGGGTGTACTGTAGACTAGGAAGTGGATCGGGTGGGAAGTAGGTCAGTTGGGACGTGCCCAGAAAGTAGAAATATATTGTTACATCAAAAATAATTGAACACCTCCAGGTAACTATTGGAATTAGATAAGCGACTTCAATAAGCACGAGTTGATAGGGTGGTAAAGGTTTTTCCCGTTGCTACCATACATTGGCACGTTCAGTTTTTTTTGATAACATGTATGATAACAATAGAGATCTCAATTAATGCACAATACTAAGAGTAGGCTCAGAAGGGCAGGAGATACTTCTGATACTGGTAGTACATTATTTCAGATTTGCCTACCTCTGAGATGAGTTAGGAGGTTCTACTTTTCTTGGACCCCCCCGCTCGGGTTTGTGCGAAGGTTCACAGACAAACCGATTCACTTCTAATCAACTTCCCGGCCTAGTAGGGTATTGTCGTGGCTCTTCCACGGGAGGCGTTCTTTTGTGGGTATTGGCAATCTTGGCTATAGACGGTACTGGCAAAGATCACCAGCAAGAGAAAAGAGAAGAAACTAAAACTGATAATTGAAGACGGAAGACAAGCACTGGCGGTTTCGATATACCCCGATGCTCAGCTCACAGAAAGAAGACGACGATGATGAAAAACAAACTGTTCCCGACGACTAAGGAAAATCCACGATCAAGCTCCGTCCTCCGACGAAGTCTTCCCCACTAGCTAACAAACGAACCCTTATCCACCGTGACTGCCATTTTGCGCGGCTATGAAACTAGCTACCCGGCCCATGACAATTACTGAAAATTATAGAAAGGCTATCCAGGCCTCCGACAGTATAGTACAAGCACGGGCGTGGCAACGCTGATTACAGTACCGACCTTACGGTCGCGTAGTTGCGACCCCCGTCGGTATCGGCGCAGGCAGAGGAGAATATACTTGCGCATTCCGAGAGTATCGGGATGCTGTTTCGATTGGACCTAGATCCGCGAGTCTTGGCGCCTAAGAGTCAGACTCATTATCGTGCGTCGAAAATACTAGAACTGAAGGCGCCATTGTCCCAGAGGTCCTCCAGGCGGTTCACCGGTAAGTAGCCATCCGGAGTGTGAAATATTTGATGCCGACCCTAATAGCCCTTGCGAATTCAGACTTCGTGTTGGCCAATAGGGGTGTTTAGCAGGCAGTCGTGAATGTGAACGTGAACCTGTTACCACAGCAACAGTCTCTCACTTTCCAAATATGGTTGAGTTGGCCAGCTAATCCAAGTGCACGCTACGAGTAAGGATTGGTCTAAAAATGAACGTATGTGTGTAGTTCAAGTTCACAGCAGCGTCTTACCGTACCCTAGTGTTACTATAGTTAACATCATCATCATACACGGCCGAACATCCCTATTTTGCGGATGGACCCATACCGGAATAATTGGGGGATTTGCGGGGGGATTTCTATGAATTCTTAACACTCCTTTGTCCATGTGACCAAGCTAAGCTTCATTTTCGATAACTATCCTTCCTTTCCAGAGTCTGGGAACGAGGGTTTACTTTTGGATGCGTGCATTTATCATAGGGTTGTGCTGCAAAAGACATTAAATTACATACCGTGACCTCTCTCATTCATTCATGATTTTACTTTTAAAGATATAGTAACCGCGCGCTATTAGAGGGGGCAACCATACTTCGTAGTCCTGCAGTTCGAAGGCCGGTCCTTTACCCAAATGATGAATTTTCAGCTCCGATTGACCAGATGGTAACTAACAAGAGCCTGCCTTGGCGGCGATCTGAATGCACAAGCAAAGAACGACAGGGATTCCGCAAATTCTAGGTGCAAGGGTAGGAGCGCATTAACCGAAGGAGACAGGGGTGGATTTAGCTCGTTAACCTTAAATAACTATTGAAAAACTTCTTACCAGATTTAAACCTCCAACAGTCCACTCGGAACTCTTGTGATACACTATCCCCTAGAGGCGTCGAGCCTCCGGATTCGGAGGCAAGAGCTCCTGGGAAGGATCAATGCTTTCCCGGCATGGTATAGCGTGGACCCCTCTGATTTAACTCGTTCTCCGCAGCTCCGTCAACTAAACCTATCGTGGGTCGATGCGCCGATTTCCACTGATGATCCGAGAACGAAATCGCGAGCGTTTTCATGGTACTCGCTCTCGGAAAGAGCGAACCGGGCGCCTTTTTTTTTTTTGTTCTCACAATTGCTCTCGTTGCTGTGGAGTGCTGGCAAGAGACGGCGAACACGATTCTTGGAACTGATCAGCACTGCGACGGTTGGGGCGTCCCACGGCTCGCAAAAGGATCCTTGGTAGGGTAAGGTGGAAAACAGATACGCGATAAGATCTCGGCTGAGATGGCGTAGTGAAGGGAGAGGCGCCCCAAAGACGGAAGGTTGGGGGGTTGGAAGCTTGTCCTGAGCTGAGAAATCTCCGGCTCGAGCATGTGGCAGCCAATTTCGAACCCTCAGTGGGAGGGGGGATACACCGATAACTTTATCCCCGCCAAAATATCCTTCTAGTCTACTACGAGTGGATTCCTTCATGCCATGATGCGCAGTGTGAGTGAGATAATGTGAATGCGAGTGATGTTAATCTCATATGAAAACTGGGAGAACGGTTGTTGCTTGTTGGAATTAGGGTAACTCGAACACCGATCGCCTGCCTTGATGGAGTTTAGTAGTTTTCCATCGCAGTCGCCCGTTTTGAAACTACAATGTTTTAGTCATTGTGAACCAGGAACGGTTACCGCAAGTTACGTACCGTGCCGTATGGTAGATCAATGGCCATAGAGGTGAAAGTGAGTGAAAGCTAATTCTGACGACCCAACAGAATACTCACCTGCACGCCGGCCTATAGGTAGCCCATGACATACTCATTGCAGACCCTCGTTCCTTGAACCACTCTCAATTCGCTGGGTAAATTTTCCCGGAAGAGATCTTGCTTGCTATTAGGCTATGAACTCTAGGACACAGGCATTCTGTCTCAGCTGGAAAGGAAATTACTACCACTTTTTCTAAAAAGACCGAGTCATGGATGCATTGAGATCCCCCCTTCGCCCAATACACTCACAAAAGTGGCCAACACTTCCACTCTCCCAGAAGCCTTTTATTCAATATATACTTGAGCCAATGCGCTGCCCTTAAGTGAATCATATATCGTTTAAGGTTTTAAACTAATGTCCGTATTCTAGCCAACTTCCCTTCCCCTCTCACGCCCTTCCTTTCTTCCCACGACCCCTCGGCGAAGGGTACCTTGCTTTGCGCATCCCTTCATTCATTGATCCCATATTTGTTCTTTTCGCCTAGCCTCTTCCCCTTCCTCAACTTTGGCCTCTAATCTGTACGAGTATTCCCCCCCCCTCCTCCTCCTCCTCATCCCCCCACCTCCCCCTAAGCAGCGCCTCTTGGAGAGGAATAGGCCACTATCTAAACTCGAGAACAATTACTCGAAAGGAAAAACAAACCATCAATGGACCACCAATTTCAATTCAACGCTGGCACCCCCCACCTAACGCCGCACACGTACATCCCTACTCCCATCCCCGCACCAAAGTCTGCCATGCCTCCGGGCAACACGGGCACGCACCATCCCGAGACTAGTGCCCCTCAAACGCACAAGCGGAAGAAGTTAATCTTGTGCTTCGACGGGACGGGGAACAAATTCAAGGGGAACGATGGGGACACGAATATCTTGAAGATATTCAGGATGTTGGATCGGTCGGGGAGCGATCAGTGTATGTAGTCTTACCATCGCTGTTTCTTGAGCGAAACCTATAAGCGTTTGGTTTATTAGAAAAAAGCGAGGGAAGGGACAGAAATGCTGACTGAATGCACGCTTGGTTCTCGGTCGGTTGGGTGGCGCGGGATAGTTCATTACTACCAACGTGAGTGTGACAGCCTCTCTCTCCCTTTCTTCCCTTTTCAGTTTCCTCCATTATGAGAAATGCCGTAAAAACTCGGTAGACCCACTATCGGAAATCGGGCCCCCGGCGTTCGCAATCCACGACGAAACGCCCCGGGAAGGAATAGTGTTTCCCAGACAAGGTGTAGCTTGGAGGGGCTTAGCTTGTTCGATCTCATTGACTGGTATTCGTTATTTTGTTAGCCTACTCTTCTAAGCCTGTTGTGGCTTGGTGAAGTGGTGCTATTGAGATCCCCTATAGTGGATCTCCCGAATTTTCACGGTACTGCAATAGCCGCAACAGGAAGTACTAATAATGCGATGTGATATAGCTGGGATAGGCACATACATCACCAATGGGACGTTATCGCGAGTGCATATCGGATCACGGCTTAAATCTTGGTATCAGAAAGCCCTAGACGCAGCTGTTGGGTACGATTTCCCCCAATATCGAACCAAAAATTCTCAACACTTATGTAACCAAAATGCCGGGATAAGGCTAACGCTGGAGAACAATGTAATAGTACATCATTCGACCAACATGTGGTAGGGGGGTACAAATTCCTGATGCGCTTCTACGCCCCGGGAGACGATATATATCTGTTTGGGTTCTCTCGCGGGGCGTACACTGCGAGGTTTCTGGCGGAAATGCTGGACCATGTTGGGCTGGTTTCGCAAGGAAACGAGGAGATGGTTATGTTTGCCTGGAAGACCTTTTCTAATTGGCAGCAGAGGAAAGATGGGGAGGGTTGGGGTGCTCGGAAGCAGGATATGTACAAGTATGTTGTCCTTCACCTCAAGTAGCTAGTGGGCGGGTGATATTTTGTGCAAATTATTTACAGCTTTGAGGGGGAATAGTTACATGCGAGCATTCAGGGAAACTTTCGCTAGGCCGGTCCGCAGAGTTCAATTCTTGGGACTATTCGACACGGTGAACTCAGTTCCTCGGTTTGAGAATGCGTGGTTGAAGAGGTCTGGGTTTCCTTATACCGCCAGAAGTGCCCCCCCCCCTTCCACTCCCCCACCCCACCTCATCACACCTTGAGCCCTCACACTGATAGGTGGATAGGTACTGCCCGAGTAATCCGCCACGCAGTCGGCATCGACGAACGCCGTGCCAAATTCCGCCAGGACCTTGTGGAGAAAGTTGACATGCAAGAAGTGGCCCGTCATCGTACCTTCAAGGCCGAACATCTGGTGAAGTCCGCCCTAGGGCACCGCCCGACCTCCAAATCGAAACCGAATAAGAAACATGGCAAGGGTGGTGACCCCTACCAAGGTGGCAATACTGCCAGTGCCGATCCAACATTACGGCGATTCTCGGGGAGTGGGGAAGCGTTGAGTGTCACTAGCACTAGCGGAGATGGCGGAAGCCTGATGAGTTTGAACATCCACGTCGAACCCGACTCGGAAGATGAGGATGAGAAGGCCGAACAGGATATCGAGGAGGTTTGGTTTCCCGGGGCACACGGTGATATCGGCGGTGGGTGGGATTTACCCGACGGGGAAGAGTCGTTGTCGCATGGGCCGTTGGTCTGGATGGTTGGTTCCCCTCGGACACTTAAGTCGGGTGATAAATCATGACCAAAGAAATATAATAATAGGTCCGGGAAGCTCGCAAAGCCGGCGTGGTTTTTGATAAAGTGCGCATGAAGCAAATGAACGTCTGGATGGATGAGTTCGAAACCGACGGGCTGGATCCTAAAGCGCCTGATACCCCGATAGATCCCGTAGCTGGTGATGACGGGATCCCAATGATCGAGGTATCAGCTTCTCCCTCTAGGGATAGCCCAACGCAATGCCCCCGACAGCAGCAGCAGCAGCAGCAGAGCACAAAGCTTACCCCCCTAACACCCACAAATGGTACACGAGCCAGCTCTCACTCCCCCACCCAACCCCAAACATCAGACCCAGCCTCTGCAAGGGCGGCAGATCCGAAGACATACTTGTTAAACTCCTACACCCGCGGCAAAATCCACGACTGTCTCTGTTACCCCTCCGGCGGCCTCTCCCTGAGTGGAACCCTCGGCTGGAAAATGATGGAGTACCTCCCCTTCCGCAGAATGGACTTGCAGCCCGACGGATCCTGGAAGCCCATTATATGGCCACTGCCCTGCGGCGAGGTCCGCGACATACCCGAGACTGTCAAGATACACAATAGCGTAATCAGGAGGATGAATCCAGATCCAAAGTATCGCCCTGGAAACCTGATCGTCGGAGGTGGTGGAAGGGGAGTGAGAAGGGCGCCGAAGAGTGCCGGGATCGGTGAGTGGGAGGTATTGAGGGAGGAGGGAAGTCTAGTTGGAGAGGTGCTTGTTAAGAGGGCTACTGTAGAGAAGGGGTTAGTTGAGAAGCCTTGAGTAAATTATGTTATGGAATTACTGCTGGGAAGTGTGAGGGGAAGTTAATGGGTGGGTGTGTGTGTGTGTAGTGGGTGAAATTGATTCTCTACTGTATGTGTTTGCTGTATATGCGGACCTTTTTACCGAGCGATTAGGATATGCTACGAGACCCACATATGTACAGTACAACTTATCAAAAGGTCGCATCTGATCCTCTGGTAATCCGCCATCCCGGATTTCCTTCATCCTTCTGTCCTAACTCCGACACCTAGCAAGAATAATGCATTCCTACCAAGCCGGGCTAAGTAGAAGAAAGGAAATATACTAGAGGAGAAAAATGGAACCCGTAGGTGTCTGGAGCTGTGTGCTGTTGTTCCGAGGGTCTACCGTCGGTGAGAGGAAAAAATCCAAGACAACTGAACAAGTATTTGTTCCTGTATCGATATGGCACCAAAATACCTAGATGGCGTCAGTCCGTCCTGGTTCAGGACGAGGACGGACCACATTATGTCATCCCGTCCGGCCTTTTTCCAAACTTGCCCTGCAACTCAGCCCCAAGGACAAGGTCCCCACCGTCCCCCGGGAGAAATGTCTCATACTCGCCGTCCTGCGTAGTCCCCTGAATTCCCACATAGTCCCCCACAGTACCTGTCAGTACCCGTTAGTCCCCCGCTGTACCCCG
>Ga0307509_10003599_pt1 | contig 23292 bp, 24 predicted proteins | sample 10_EM_MG_FD_202245 | JGI IMG/M metagenome (GOLD analysis project Ga0307509, IMG submission 202245) | Populus trichocarpa ectomycorrhiza microbial communities from riparian zone in the Pacific Northwest, United States - 10_EM | ecosystem: Host-associated > Plants > Roots > Unclassified | place... | reverse complement strand
ACCTCCGCTTTCATCTCCCTCCCATACCGCCTTCCTTGCCCTCCACTCACAACTACTCCCACAGTGCACAACCCCAACATTACAACAAGCAACCCTATAATCACATTCACAAGCACCCAGACACACACATATACATACTAATAAAAAATAGACATCGAAAAGTTTGAAAAAAGAAACCAAGGAAAGATATCCCACCAACTACAGTTAAGTAATTTTTTGCAAAAAATATAGAGGGAAGAGGACAAAAAAAGAGGCTATGACGAAGCAGATCGCATGTGTGTATATATGTATATAAACTAATGCAACAACCCTCCATCCCATCGTTTCCTCCACACCTCAGAACAAAACCCAACGTGTGGAGGAGGAAATAAAGACACCCATTCACCCGAGACACAATGTTAAAAACAGACAAACCCAAGGAGACCCGTCGCATAGTTCATTCCCCAGTTAGCTGGTTGGCTTGCAATGTAGACGCAAGAAAATAAAGATACAAAAAGGAAAAATGTGCAAAAGGGAATCTCTTTGATTTCGTTTCGTTTCCTTTTACAAGACAATGACAGCGACGACAGCAATCACTACTGCGAGCATGCTGCCCTTGATGACTTTTTGTCCGGTAGCTTCGCTCGGGTTGCTAGGCTGGGTGTTACCCTGAGAGAATCCGCCCCCACTCCCACTTCCACTGCTGGAGCCCCCAGATCCGCTTGATGAACCGTCGGAGCCGGAGCCCGAACCAGAGCCATCACCACGCTGGCCGTTGACACCTGTACCTGCACCAGTAAGACCAGGAATTGTTTCAACGTCAGATGACGGTGAAGAGTCTCCAGTTGCAGAGGACCCTTTGGAGCTAGTCTTAGCGGGTTCGATAGTCATGTTGGTTCCAGTTCCAAGGAAAGACTTAAGAACGGTATCCTTGTCAGTCAGGACGACGTTGGACTCGAAACCCGCGCGATCATCATATATGTAAGACTTGGATCCGGAACCTTGTTTCTTAGCACCACTTGGAGGGTCGTAGCACTGAATCTTGACCTCCTTGAAGGTAACATAGTAGTATCCAACATCTCTAGCATCGCCAGCTTTCCAGTCAATCTCACCACCAGCCCAGTCGATCGTTCCCTTGGCATTGGTGGGGAGGCCACCGGGCCAGAGAGAGAGCTGCACACGAGATGGTGTTGATGGGTAGTCATATCCCTTAGCTGTCTCATTCCAGGTGTCGGATTTCTTGAGTACACGACCAACTTGACCGTTGACGGACCAGGTGATAGAATCGGGCTTCCAGTCAAGCTCGTAAGTGACAAAATCTTTGTAAGTGTCCTTATCCACAGTGATGTTACCGCCGTGGGTGTCTGAGCCGGGAGGTATTAGCCAATCGGTAACTAATATTCCAAATGTGGTAAATACAGGGAATAGTGTGGACCTTACAATTTGGAATACCCTGGAAATACCAATTGGTCTGGGTGGTATGCAAGTCAACCCCGACCCACTCGTAATCAATCTCATCTTTCATGTCGCTCAACAAGATGAACGCAGAAACAACTCCCTTGCCGTAACTGGTCTTCAATGTTGCTGAGATCTTCCCGTACCAGACGTAGCTTGTACTAGCTAGTACAGTGCCGACGGTGCCTGGTGCCATGGTGATGAGAAGGTTACCATCTTTGATAGCTGGCTCGCCGTCAGAGACCCAATCGGCCTTGCTGGAATCTCCTAGGTACTTTGTCTTGTCGGCGATTCTGTCTAGATTGGGGAAAGTGCTGTCAATGCTCTTGCAAATAGGAGCAGGAACGCAAGATTCGAGAGAGTTGGAGTGTTTGGGATCGCAACCACCAAGGCAGTAAGCCCCAACACCGCAAACACCATATTCTGCAATAAGCGAAAAAATGTTAGCTTCAACAAGAAGGAAAAAACGATCTTCCTAAGTGCAAAACCAAGCAGGATTCCAACAGTAGCCCGGCGTGGAAAAATAAGAGAAAGCAACGTACGCGAGCAACAAGGCTTGTTACTGGGACAATTCCCCAGCCCAGAACCGCAGTCCGCTACAATCTTCTGAGCGTATGATGCAGTTCCCAACACGGCGGCGGCTACAAGGGCAGTGTTCAAAAGTCTAACCATCTTGCCTAATACCCGTCCTCAACGAGAAATTGATCTTCGGGGTTTTTTCCTATCTCTTGTTTCTTTTTTTCGATTTTCCAAATAAAAAAGTCTGGAATATTCCAAAAAAGAGAAATAAGGATCCAAGTAGAATAAACCCTTTTTATAAAATAATTAGAAAAGGAATGAAAAACGAGAGTGGTTGTGAACGAGAGGGGTGATAACGAAAGGATAAGCCCTTTGCAAGGAGTGGAGGCGAACAGAGATAAAGGAATGAAGGAAGTCAGAGATAGATGAGGGTAGGAAGAAACCCTCGATCACTGGCTACGGTGACAACACAAAAAGGTAAAACAGGCGAAAAGGGGGGGGAAGTCAAGTTTACCGGTATCAATGCCTAAAGAACGAGGTTTCGACAAAAAGTGACCTGGGGGAAGGAAGGTGCAGCACACAGCAAGGGTTATGACGATTATTTCGACAACGGAGGCGACTGGACGTGATAAAAAAGAATGACTATTTGAATTAAATAATATTGTACCCTTCTATCGGTTATTGAAGCTACGCTTTCCTACCTTCTTGTAAAAGAGTGAACAAGAATGATCAGAAAGCCCAAGAAAAGAGTGTGAGAAGCACGAGGAAAGAAAAAAGGAAGGGCAATTGCTGAAGTTGGTCAGAGGGAATGGAGGGGAGAAGACGAGGAAGAAGGAGGGAGGAAGGAAGGAAGGAGAAGAGGAGGAAAAGAGGAGGAAAAAGAAAGGAGAAGGAAAAAAAGGAAAGACAGAAAGAACTAAGAACAGAAAGGTCGAGCGAGACACGCAAGACATGGCAGGATATCCAGCCCAAGACTCGCGACGGGTTACGGAGGCGCTCAAGCCTAACGTACCGCAGAAAGTCGAGCCTGAGTAAAATGAAAATACAATTGTTCCTGTGCGCTGGGAAAGGTATCAAAACCTCAACTCTTGAATAGCTACAGTAGGATAAGGCCCGGGAAGATGAACGGAGAGAGCGATACCGAGGAGAGACCAGACGAGAGCCAAAACGTCCAAACAGATGGAAAATAATAACTCACATTCCCGAGCCCTATTTTCTTTCTTTTCCTCTGCCCTTCTCACTCCATGTTTCTTGGTTTCCCTTCAGCAACCCCACCAAGAAAGCTGGGCAGTGATGCACCGTACCTCCTCAATCACCAAAGATCACTTTATCATCAACGCTACCATGTGCAATCGAGCCAATCTTCAAGCGTCTGGCCTGGTATTGCATAGGGTAGTACGAAGTGCTCTTCTCTGCAGGCAAAGACCGGAAACAGTTATGCCATTCTGCACCTTGGCTTCCCACACCAAGCATCTTGTGCAGATGATCTGACATGTCTCAACCAGCAGCAGCCCGTAACTCTCGCTGCTCAAGGCTCCACTCTTCTGTCACACAGACACCTGCTCTCTCTCCAAACCGGCAATGCTGTATGCTTCCATTTCACCCATACATGCACAAATACTCGTAACCTATCTGTATGTGTACGAGTACAGTGATAACAATTTAACTCAATCTCCTTGCATCACCCCTCCTCACATGAATAACGATTAAATAAAAGGTACAACCTGTCCATATCCGGAATCCAAATCTCGGTATCCCAGCCCATCACCCTGGCCAATCCAATCCCATGTTCTCGATGTCGCAACCCACCCACAAGACCCTGACCCCTTCATCGGATCATACCGTGGGGCCAAAGCTTATCATAATATGGTAAAGTAAGATCAAACCTATCGTCTAACTCTTATGAAGGAGTCCTTCCGAGCCGTTAGAGGTTAAAGTCAAAGCACAGCAATTGTATCTCGGATACTGGCATGGCAGCCAAACGCGAAATTTACGCGACGTGGAAGTTATAAGTCATTAATCCGGTGGGAGGAACAAGCAAGGCAAGGTACGAGTTCGGTAGGGCACCTGTGTGGAAGGTGAGGAAAGGCAGGAAGGCAGGAAGGGAGGGCCAGGAGGTAGCATTCCGAGTGACTGTGTGTGGAGGTGCGAGGTCTTGGGAAGGGAGAGTACTGTAATTTATTGTGCATTGTGCACCAGCGCGGTATTGCCCGGTGCTTCCAGTGCTGGATGTGCTGCTTTGCAGCACAGCGCAGCATCCCTTGTTTAGCTCCTCCTTGTATGAATTCGAGAGCCACTTGGTAGAATTCTCTCTGCGCCCCCCCCCGTCTACAGTCTTCCAGCACGCGTCAGCCAGGAAAGTATGAGCCCAACGCCATCGGTGCAGTACTAGTACGGAAACAGTACGAGTGTTTCTGATACTGGTTTAATGTGCCAATAGGGGATTGATCTCACGCCGCAAGGCTCTAGCAAAATCCTCATGGTAATCTAATATCGCTTTGGCCTCAGATTCGTTACTTCCCCAAATTCTGATTCTGGGCTCCGTGGGCGGAACAAGTGAAAATCTGCTGCCAAATGTCCAATATCACGACCACTAAAGTCCTTTAATGCATTGTAAAAAGAGAGGGGAGCGCGCAGAGAAAAGCAAAATAGACCGTTGAGTGCTTTCCACTCCATTACTGTTGGTAGGCTAGTGTCCGAGCAGTATGGCCTAGGGTCTGGATTTGAAGAGACAACGAATTCGACGCGATGATACGGTATTGTCCTCACGGTGTTGGCACCGTATGGTACCTGTTTGGCAATATCGTGGTTTTGAATCTTGATGGTCAATCAAACCCCTGTTCTGGTGATATGATACTGTACCAACAGATAGGAAATTTAGACCACGGTAACCGCGCTCCAGTGCCGGTGCCCCCACAACACAGCCGCTCGCCCGGGGAACTCGGGGGTGGAGGTTAGTGATGGATGGGATGGACAGGGGCTCGAAGTCCCCGTACTCATAACTATCAGAGGTAAAAATGATTTAATCCGACAGGTATAATTCTAGGAAAGGTTAAAAGCTTTGACACCTCGAGCCCCTGTCCATCCCATCATTAACCTTCCACTCCCAAGCACACTGAGAGGTCTTCAACACCCGGGGGTTTTGGTACAGTAAAAGTCGGAAAAAAACGTTGCCCCTTGTCTCCTCAATAGTGGTCCGTACTTGTGCCGGTGTGAGATCGACGAGAATGGTTTTTCTTCTTCTCTTCCCCCTTATTGGTTTTATTGAAACCCCCGAGTTCAAGTACTCTCAAGCTACAGTACGGCATCCCAGATACCCCAAACCCTCCCCCCACCGCCCCGCCTCCACAGCTACGATCATATCCAAACTGCGGTCACATACCGGTACCGGTAGACTTATGGATAGAGACCGTTTCTAAGCGGGAAGGTCACTAGGGTTCGCATTGAGCCGTACCGACCACGCGGGGGAAAAGACGAAGGGATCGGGCAATCAAACCGGATTTCTCTCGCTGACTGGCTAGAAAAGCAGAGTCGCACTGTTCGCGTGATCCAAACAGGCTCCGAAAGTGGTATTAGACTCGAGCATATTTTTGAATGCCGTCCCCTGCCCCCTTGGCAACGGTCTCCACTCGAGTACCGTACTTGTATTAGATCGGTCTGATAAGTTACTGGTGCTCGCGCCCCGGTAGTGATCGTCGGGCCAATGGGGATTAGTATTGCGCTATCATTTGTACGATACTTGCATGATGCATTAAATCCAGTAACTTATACCCATGAATGGACACATCGTATGAGCGGGGAGTTTTCGCGATGTTTCTTCCCTGCCGAGTCCCCAAACCCCCAGTTCGAGGATGTGTTAATATTGTAGGGCTTTGTTTTTAGTAGTCGCTGTGCTTGTACTAGAGTTCGTTGAATGCTGGTTTCCTCCTGTGATGAGGGATCGTGAACCACTCACTATATACTATGATACTGAATTTAGTATTCTATCTGATAAAGTCCCGCTGATTCCTATTGGCCTGGCGATCGCTACTACCGTAAAATATCGCTTTTAACGAACTGGCCTGGACTAGGGCAGTTTACAATCGACCAAGTTTCTGAAATTTATGATAGGCCAAATATCTCGTCTCTTCCAAAATCCCCAAAAGCTTAGTTTTGACAGTACCTGAGATTTCGAAAAGAGCTAGTCCAGGCCAGTTCGTTAAAGGCGAGATATTACGGTAGCTATGAGCGCGTGGCTTGAACTCGCCGCCCGAATAGGCCCCAGCACCCGGGTTTTAGGATAATACCAGCCAATAAGGAGAAGCACAGCGACCATGATACCAACACAGATTATGTGCAAGTCCTCGCGCATATTTGATGTTCACGAGGTAGCTTGTTTGCTTATTACCGGTACAAGAACTAGATTCAGGATTTCACACTCGAGCTGAGTAGAGCGATAGTGCCGCCACTCGAGGGAAGATTGATTAGCTTCTCGGAGTTATGAATCCTATTGGCCAGGTGACCGTTGAGTGACCAATATCGCGCCTTTATGACCATGGTGCTGGGAGGCCGGAGAACGAACTAGACGGCCCTCTAGGCCACCCGGATAATTAAACCCAAATAAGAAACTTCCAAGAGGCTTACTTGGATGAACTGTGGCTACTGTGCTGACCGCCGCCCGTTTCCTCGTACGAGACCCGCCGGTGGGCGTCTGTCAGGGTGGGAGATGCAGCTATTAGCTACCGACACCATAGCCACATTTTTCACCTTTCCCATCCCCAAATGGACTACCATAATAATAATAAAAACCGGTGTAACTTATCTGACCTAGCACTGGAATGCTCCCCGGTAACCAAACCCTCTATACTGGTACAAAAATTCATCACTAGAATTGGATGGGATACTTCCATCGTGCCCATGCTGACCTCTACCAGTTCGATATTCGAGGACTGAATGGAGGGAGAACTATGGCATCTTCAGTCTTAGCATGTTACAAAGGAGAGAAGGGGGAAAAAAACCACTTTCATCGATCTTGTAAATCTATACCAAACTTTCCCACCGTCACTCCACCTGCTTTCTTTCTGGCCTCCTACCACCGCTCATCCGCGGGCAAGGACTTCAACTCTGTAAATAACTGCTACCGGGAATATCTTTCTGATCCTTGCCAACCTCTTCTTCTACACATCCGGCGGATACCTAGTCTGTTCTCTGGAACAAGATTCTTCCCTAGGTTGTGATACCAATTAGTTTCTACGTCCCACATCCAACAGGCATGCCTCTCCCCTCACTCCTCCATTCCCACCTACGCCAGGTACTGGTGCTGTATACTGCTGCTTCCTCCGTCTGCCCCTTATCCACTATACCAGTACTGTACTGTGCGCAGCCCCATCGCAGCCCCCCCCCCTCACCACCCCACCAACCATCCGCCCTCTTCACCTCGCACAGTACGCATCATACCTACCCTCCAAGTAGGATCCCGCAATGATATTGTAGACCCACTGCACTCTCCCCGCACCGCCCTCCTCCTCCTCCAAGTTCCCTCTCCCGGCATCCCCCAGCCCACAGCCCTGCGCCTAGAGAACCTCCCCAACTTGCTTGCATACTCCCTTCCTTCCTTCCTTCCTTCCTTCCTTTCAGGAACGAGTATCATACCAAACTAGTTATATCTCGGCAGGGATAGTAATTTTTTCCAAAAGGGGTTCTGCCTGGGAATGCGTGGCACCAGCACTGTATTGGAGGGCCTTTCTTGAGAGCGCGTGATAGCACCGTATATTATGCAGTTTTAATCAATACGATGGTTTGAAAGTTGGGTCGAAATTGTAGTGGTGGCTGGCCGGTGTTTGGGTGAATGGCTCTGCGGTTTGGCACTCCACCTCCCGCATCCGGATATGACAGCAAGGCGCTCGGACCAGGCGGGAAGAACCCGAAAACAGGGCCTGTGCACTCGTGTATTTGCATGACCGCTCAGATATGCACGAAATTATTATTTTTCACCACACTGTACAATTTCCGAATTCCTGCCCTGGGGTTCCTCTTGCTTACTACAAGTGCATCTTGCTTTTTGTGAGCACACGCAGTATTGGTTGGTACTTCATGGTAGATCAGGGCAATATATTAAAGTACTCTACTACAATCTCTCAAGCCAACGCGAAAGAACAGATGACAACAAAAAAGAGAAAAAGACCAGGGGTCAAGGAGAAGAAAGGAGGGGGAGGGGAGTATCTATAAAACTGCTGATACTCAACGCCTATGCTTGAACTGCCCATGATAGCAATCCAACTTATCAGTCTCGAAACCAGCCTCCTTCAACTCGCTCAATGGTCTTCCCATCCACTCGTATTCAACCTTGCTCACGCCAGCGGCATCCACCCTGTTTACTCCTTTCCTCTTCAATTCCTTTGTAATGGCATCCACATCCACTTGCAAGTATTCTCTGAGGAATTCGCCCACTTCGGTGTTTTCATGGTTGCCGCCAAGTTTGCAGGTTCCCGTTGATCCATAGATGTTTACGTCGACCCCTGAGTGACCGTGGGTAGTCCAGCCAACCTGTGCCCTGCGAGAAATGACGTCTGCAAGGACCCAGGCGGAGGCTCCGTCGGCTTTGTGATCTTTGATGGCCGTGATTTCGTCATCGGAGACGTCGTGGATGCCGAGACCTTTGATGAGGATGGTCTCACGTATGTAGTCTTCTTCCTGGTCGGCGGGGCCTTCATACCCAGCGTACTGAGCGGCGAGATATTCCGAGGATGAAGAGGCATTGGCAAGAACTTCTGGGTACCAGAGGTATTCCGGATACTCCTCGTGAAGCTCTAGATTTCCATTAGTATATGATTTATACCACTTTCGGAGGGGCTACTTACGTCTGGCAGCAGCCAGTCCTCCAGTCTCGTGATCACTGGTACTAACAACAACACCAGGATACCTTGAACTGGCAATCCAATCGGAAACCCTCTTGAAGGTTCGATCATAGGCCAAAACTTCGTGAACCTGAGCAGCGGGATCGTTTCCATGACCAGCATGATCTATTCTGCTCCCCTCAACCATCAAAAAAAACCCCTTATCACTATTCTTTGTGGCAATTTCCAAAGCCTTTAACGCAACCTCAGCCATCTCCTCAAGACTCGGGTAATCCGTATCCTTGCGGTCGATATCGTAAGGAATATCGGTGGGAGCAAAAAGACCCAAAAGCGGCAACTTGACAGCATTTCCCTTCTTCAATCCATCGAAGGACTTGCGATTGTCGACATATGAAAACCCGAATTTCTTCTGGGCTTCAGAGACTAGATCTCTGGAGTCATCTCTGCAGGAACCGTCGGTAGTATTGGGCAAGAAGTGACATCTTCCACCACCGAGCATGAGATCCACCATACGACCAAGGGGGTAATCGCCAATCTGTTGCTCCGCAATTCTGTCTTCCTCCCCGCGAAGATTGACATGAGCCGAAAAACAAGCCGGCGTGGCGCTGTAGCATTTAAATTAGTTACCTCTTTAAAAGCGGATCAAAAATAAACATTTGCTAACAGCTAAACATACTCGGTGATCCTGGTGGTGACGACCAGACCCGTCATGTATCCAGCTTTCTTCGCAGCCTCCAAAACCGTTCCGCAAGGCGACCCATCTGGCAACACAGAGATAGCTCCATTGTAGCTCTTCAAGCTACAAGAGAAGGCCGTAGCTCCGGCCGCAGAGTCGGTCACAAGACTAGAGCTGGATCTGGTCCTGCTGGTTCCGATAAAGTGCTTATCGAGAGTAAGAGTATTATCCCAAGGTAGCCCATCAACGAATTGGCGATACGATCGCGTAAGAGCAAGCGACGTTGGGCCCATTCCTACACATCGCGAACCTCGTTAGATCCCCACAGCCCCGTTTGTCACTTTTCCCCCACTCAAAATCTAGCTGCAATAAAAAGTATTATTGAACCCTACCATCAGAAACCATAAAAACAACATTCCTCTTTCCCTCTGGTGGGAACTTTGAGTTCCGTCCGCTTCCGGCATTCACCCACAGCACAGCGATGACCACGATCCCTAAACTCCACATACAACAGTTAGCCTCCGGGAAAGAAGAGGGAAAAAAACCTCTTCATCTCCTTATCCTCGGTGAACCGACCCGCTGTAGCAGCCATCGCCCAAACCCCCAACCCAAGCTTGACCCATCCGTCCCATTTCCCTCTCTGGACCTGTTTGTTCGTCGGCCGACCGCTCAACAGCGCTGCATCCTCCTCTGTGCTCCTCTCCGTACTAGATCTTCTCGACATTGTAATGTTTTCAGTTGTAACGGTGCCTCTAATGTTGGAAATGGGCGAGAAGTGAAAAGGGGAAAAGAGAGAGTGTGTGGTTGGGGGGTTGATTGGGTGTTCAGTGCGTTGCTGGGGAGGGTCAGCTACCGTAGATTACCAAATCAAAGTGATCTACGATGCAGAACGGGAAAAATATATGCCAGGAGTCGTAATAGGAATTCGTTTGCGCCACAGCGGGGGTGTGATAGCTATCATACAAGTACTCGAGCACAAGTACCGGTACATTACGGATCGGTACAGTCCTGCACAGGTTCAATATGGGTCTCGGGATCGCTGGCGGGGAAAGAGAAAAATTTCGTGGTTAGTTATTATAGCTGGACTGGCATGAGTCAAGCTGAGCTGACGTCTTCGGTACAGGGCCATAGCCGGAGGGACTACCCTCTGAGTTCTCTGGTAACTTAGGTTCAGGCACGAGGAATCATGGGCACGGTGAGTTTGGCACAAACATTGTGTAAAAAATCACCTGCTCCCTCAATTATATAACTCCTCATCTCCCCTAGCAATGGCGTCATGCAAAACCCGAGACCCACCCTCTGTTCAATCTAAGGTCAAAATTTCCGCCCCCAATCTATGAGGCAAAGCCGGGAATAAGAAGGAAAAAAGAAACTTTTGATTTTATTCCCACAAAAGATAAAAAAGGTTTGTGGGCAAAAAGCATGCAAGCCGCCCCCGATCGCGGTTGCTGGAGTATAGGGCGTATGAAAATAAGGAAATGACGATCACTAGAAAATGACGGGATGTGGTGAGGTGGAGAAAAAAAGAAGGAAGAACAGGCATAAGTGAGGTTATGGTATGGTGAGAAGATAGAGAGAAAACAAATATCAAGCCCTTATGAACACCGGTTCCCAACCCCCTTGAAAGAACACAATCACTCCCAGCCCGTGATGACTACCCCCGTGATATTGACTTTGTAATGAAGAGCAAAAATTTCACACATGCAATGTTCCATGATGAAGAAAGGGCGATGGAAAAACGCACAAAGAAGAGTGGTAATGAAAATGCTCCCAAATAGACTATCGACAACTGTTTTCCCCAAGTGAAGCCGACTGTGATGTGACTAGAAGAAAGAAAGGAAAGCCACTAGAGTAGCGGCTTTGAGGCAGTAGGAGGCGTAAAATAAATAGAAAAAGAAGATAAGCATAGAGTGAAACATATATTTCACTGGATACTAGCCAATGTACTCGCTAGCGGCCCTTATCCCCCAAAGCATTTCTCCCATAAACTGCGCTTGACATGCAAGTAATGAGAGCAAACACTTTTCTTCGCTCTTCAGTCCACCAATTCCCTGACCGACCCCCGCCCAATCTGCTAGACTGACCATATCTGGCTGGGCACATATCCTCTTAAGATATCGCCTGGCGCCTTTATCCAGCAGAACCTTAATCTCGCTGTACCTAAAGTCGTCCTTCTGGATACCCAACAACCTCAGACTATAAAACCAGGCCGCTTCCTTGAAAGACTGGGGCTCGAAGACATATCGGGGCGGAGAAGAAGCAGATCGGCTCGGTGAATTAAACGATCTGCCGACACGATCGTGGTGTTCAGACAGATCGTGATCGTGATTAGAATCTAAATCGTAAAACTCGCCGTCGGCGGGAGTTCTCGATGATGCGTCGTCGCTTCTGCCGGGGGAAAGCTCGTCATTCAGTCTCCTTCTCGGTGGTAATGTTTCCACAGCAGCATTGAAAAGGTCATCCTCTTCTCCGTCTGCTTCCTGGGCTTCCTTGAAGTAACGGTCCAGCAGTTCAACCACGCCATCGAGATAGTCAGATATAATGCTGCTGGCGTTACGTTCCCATTCAAACTCCTCCATAGGGAGAAATTCGTACTCGCACGAGTTTGGATCAAAGTCTTTGTGCTCGTGGTCTAAACTCTCTGGGTGTAGGAACCGAGTGTAATCTTCTACGATAGCGTTGGCCGGGACTTGGTCCCCGAGCAAGCTGGTGTCGAAAAGAGAACTTGTGGAGCTGGAGGGAGAAAGGAGAAAATCCCTCGCTTGGGTTGGCAAGGGTCTGCCATTGGAAAGACTAGAAACCGGGACATAGCTGTTTGGAGCGGATAAGGAAAACCCGCCAAGGCCTGTAGCTGGGGGTGGAGCGTCATCACTAGCTGCGCATTCCTCGAATGATTTTCTCCGTTTCTGGCTCTTGGTGCGACGGTGATGCCTCTCCCTCTCCTCAACAGTTCCTAATGTTGTCTGTGCCTTCCTAAGCGAGGCAGTAGGCACATCCATAGGCTTTGATGAGGAGGGCAATGGACTTGTCGGGCTGGTTGGGTCTGATATAAACGGTATCCCTCCGCTGGGCGTCTTCCTCCATTTCTCAGGCAATTCCACGGGCTCTTGACCCCCCGCCACCTGCTGCTGGCGCTTCCTACAAACTCCAGCCTTACCGGACTCTGCGTCTCGTTTTACGAATCCGGAGCTCTCACTTGGTTCGGTGGATATGGAAGTAGTAGCTAAACTTCCGAAAGGGGCCACGGGCGTACACTTTTCCATGGTTTTCACTGTTCCCCCCAATAAGTCTGCCTCCGGTAGAATTGCCCAAGCTAGAGCCATTGCTGACTTGGAGTGGTAGAAGCTCATAATGCATATTGCTTGCACAACTTCAGCCATGGTCCATCTTTGCTCCGGGTCCATATTGCTACCCTCCTCTCCTCGAACCAGTCCCTTGATGTCGTCTGGAGTGATAGTCCATGGTCTGTGTGCTAGTAACATATTTAACTTGGAAATCCTCTGTAATTTGGGAGGCGTGTATTGAAGACCCTTCAACCACTGCCTATCGCCTTGCACCGTGAGAAATTTCTCTGAAAGTAGCGAAAGGTAATATTGACACTTTTTCTCTGCCGACGAGATGATTCCGAGGTATATCCTCCACTTTTGTGGCAATGGACCATTCCCAGAATCGTCGGAGAGGAACAGATCTGTAGTTTCTCTATTGATTTCGGCAAACTGGGGAAAGAAAAAGAGTATCTTGTTGAGATTCCCAACCCTCCCGGTGCGCATATACGCGCTAACTTGGAGAGCCCTAACTTCGTCACTTGGAGACTTGGGCTTAGGTAGGTATTTAGGTATTGGCCGACGCGCTTGACGCCTCTTGACTTTGTGGGACGCACCGGCACCATTTGGCGGGGACGGCGGAGTCTGGAAGAGTGAGGAGGCCATTGAGATGGTAGTCCGACGATTACCCCTGCCGAAAGAACCGATTGGAGTCCGACCACGTGATGTCGATCGGGGACGCTCCCCATTTGCCGAGCCATTATTTGAATCAGGTATCATTATTCCAGAAGTAGAGTTCAAGTTTCCGTTAGACTCTCTAGGGGAGAACGAGATGCAATCTTCTTCATCTTCGGACGGAATGTCAAAAGATGTTGGAGATTTGGTGTTTGGTGTTGCGGGGGTCCATGGACCAAAGTTTAACCCAATAGTTTCATTTAACGGAATGAAGAAAGAGGGGCCTCGGACAGGGACTTCCGGTAAGCGTGCACCAGCTTTCTATTACCGATATGCGTCAGCTTTAAAACGATAGTGGATTAGGCTATTGGCAGGAAGGGAGGTAACTGGTGGTAACTGGCAAGGATAGAACGATAAGAGCATACCTCCGCTCTCTGCAGGATCGCCCGGCATCCTTTCCTAACATCCTTGAAGGGACAATCGATTGAGAACCTTAATAGCCATGTATAAAAATTCTCTAGGTTTGTCTTCATCTCCTCAACACCCCATGTTTCCTCGGCTACCTGACGTCCGGTCCAGGTGAGGTCCCTATGAGCAAAATCGAGCTCGGCCAACCATTTGTTGCCAAACCTAACCGCCCCATCAGCATAGCTTCCGGAGGCATCCGTTGGAGATACGGCGAAATCTCCAGATAAGGTTGCCCAGCCATCGTCCCTCTCGGGTGTTAGAGGCAAGAACGAATTGTGTATCGAGTCTTTTCTCCCTAGCTGGTCCAATGTCGATGTATCATCGCCGTCCACTCCAAATACGTCCTCAAAGTGCATTTTGAAACTGGAATCCCGTCTTAGTAGATTCCTGGATGAAGGCGGCGCTGGCGATGCCCCAGAGCCATTGCTTTGCTGTCTCGCCAGTGGTGGTCTTGTCAACCTCGGTGATATTGAGGAGCCGGATGATGTCCTGAGGTAGTCCTGCCAGGCTGAGGTCCAATGGTCCACCACTAAGCCAAGAATTCTCAGAGCACTGGTCCTCAAAAGAGGTTCATCATCAAAGAAGCAATTGAAAAGCCCGTGGCGAAATAAATTGGCCATCTCTGGAGCCACATGTCAGCACTAAGGTCTCTCGTCAGTTCGTTAAAGGGTGTTACCGAGTCTTGGGGAGTTCTTATCTCCCACCATGTCTAACCACCCTTCCCCAGATTAGCCCGGGATGCGGCTTCTCTTTGGTTGGTTTTCTGCCACAGCACGGTACAGCTCTAGGATATTGCTAGACCGAAATTTCTAGCGGAGGCGGTCAAACAATGTACTGAGCAAAGAAGAAAAAATAATTCAAATTGTATCACCGCCGAGAAACTCTCATACGTTGGAACAAATGGCAAGGGGAAAGGAAGAAAGTCAAGCCCGATTCAGCAAGACCCGAAAATATGGATCAAGTAAAAATGTGAAGTGAAAAGGCGTGACAACTTCGCCACGTCTAAACAAGCAAGAGAACCTCGGGGGAATAAGAGAGGAAGGGATGAGAAGCAAAAGGCAGGTGTTGAGAGATGAGATGGTTTCCAAACTTAAAGGGAACGTTGTTGAGGCCTGACCACCGCAGGTGTAATTGTAATAGGGCACACCGAAATAACTAGGGGTACAAGATAGTTGACAGGTCAAGAGATAGCCGCGCCAAACTGGGAAATTTTGTCTGCTGAGTGTGTGTGGGCCGAATGGAACTGGACTGGATAGTTTCTCACAGTAATTCCTTAGGGGCTGACAAGGCTGCTGCGCAATGACGACAAGAGGGAACTGAGGGAGGAGAAAGGAAAAGAGAAAAAAAAGTAAAAAAGGCTAATACCAGTCCGTCTGATGGTGAATAAGAGACTGGGGTTGTATCGACAAGAGCTGGGTTCGAGATCAGTCGGCGGCGGCTGCTGTCAGGTTTCCGGATCAAACTGCCCCAGCCTTTCCAACCAAGACTTGTGCAAATGCACTGGGGTAGTAGGAGCGGTAACGGGAACACGGATTCGGTGGCGGTTGGCGGAAAGGAAAGAGAAAAAAAAAATGGTGGATGGGGTCGTCGATGACGAGGAGGTTTTCCGACTGGAGAAGTGAATAGAAGGTGAGAGAGTGAAGGAAGAAAGGAGGAAAGAAGGGAGGTTGACGGGTCACAGTCGGCGGGCAGGCGGGCAGGCCAGGCAAGTAGGTGGGTTGAGGTAGTGGTGGTTGCGGTTGCTAGCTAGTTTAGAATGGCCGGTAGTAAGATAACGTCAAAACCGCACCATCAGGGTATTGCCCAACATCACCAACGTCCCAGCGACAGGCATACAACCGGGGAACAGGTAAAAGACGACGACTGTTTTTGTTTTGTTTTGGTTGTTGCCCCGATAGGTGGGACAGGGCATATAATTCAGGTAGGTAAACCCTATGATAGGGTATGCGTAGTGGAGGTAAGGCCTTCTTCAATGGAGGCAGGTAAGAGAGAAGCTAATGTATTAGAGGCGGAGAAATATGATGGTAGAGGACTTTCCCTGGGGAAGCGGCGTCTGGGCGGCGGTTTCCGTCCCGTCTTTTGGAGAATGTAGAGCGCGGTATGGAACTGGTACGGTATTTATCGTACCCAGTGAAACGGCAGAGGAACCAACTAAAACACAGAGATCAGCAAGAGGAGAGGAAGCGTGGGATATAGCTTTTCTCTTTTGCCCTTACTCTCTCTCTCACTCACAACTATCACAGCATCTGATCACTATTTTACCGGTATTCTTGTTGCCAAGCCCAACCCAGCATGCGCGGTGGCGGGGATGCGATCATGAGTAGTGGAAATAATAGGGCAGCGTATGATATATATGTGCCCTGTGTGTGTATTCTGGCTGCAAGATGCACGGGGTGACGGATGGGTGTTTTGACCCTGGAAGAGAGGACGGCGAACGCTATTTTGGATCCTCTTTTGGGAGGCTATGTTTTTAGGATAAGGGACGGCAAAACATCACACGCGCAGGATATGAGGCTGGTCGATGGATGATGCTGATGGCGATGAGAAACAGAGTGGAACCACAGGAACAAACAAAAAGCAGGGCATGGAGTTCTGTAAGGCAATATGCAATGGAGCAAAGGGATAGGGTAGTTTTCCGGCTACCAATCTCCTCGAAGCCAGAAAGCCACCGAATCTGGTCATTCAGTCTTTTGTCGCTCTCTCTGTCTGTCTCCCAGAAGCACCCCATTGAGCCAGCCAGCCAGCTGTTGCAGCTGCAGTACCATTTACAGTAGCACAAGCAACAACAAGGCGATGAGAAAAAGAGGGAAGCACAAAAAGAGTGCCAGGAAGGGAACTCTCGTTGGTGAATGGGTGAGGCACGCCTTGAGTGGGAAGCATCTAAACCCGTTATGGATCTTGGATCTTCACATCGGACCGTTGATTGGCCCGCACACATATTCCTTCCCGTGATGTGTCTAGCTACTTTGGGATAACCTAGCTTTTGTTGCCAAGTGAACACCCCACGCTCCCCACCCACGTTTTCAATCTCTTCCACACCCTTCTTTCAAGCCCTTTGTTACAGGGTAAGCCGATAGGTGAACTCACTGTGCGAGCACAGTTATTATATTAACAGTCACCTGACACGTATTATATCATTCATCCATCATAATCACTATCATACCTTGGGGGATTGTGAGAATTCAACCCTTCAAGGTGTTCATTCATGAATCCAACCCTCGGGGCCTGTCTCTTCCATCGAGCACAATACAAAAGTCGTATAGTAAACACAAAACAAGTTGATTTTTCGAGCACCCGGGGGGAGCGTCTTGCAGGTTACAGGCCCAATTGGAGTGCTTATGGAAGCGTGTGTTCGAGTACTCGAGGACTAATTTTCACACGCAGGCCTCACTGGGACAGATTTCTGGAGGAGTGGTGATTATGTGAGCTAATTAGATTAAATCTGCCTGGAGTTGCTAATGTCATGGGATGGGTGTCTGGGAGACATAATCTAGTTGTGATGCGGTGCTGGGTGCTGGGGCAACGCATCCCCCCCGGAACTAATGATGGGTGACGAACTTATCGCACCACTCGAGTAGAAGGGTAGGATGGATTAGCTAGCCCCCGTAGGCCTTTTTCCCTATTGATCAGTATACGAGTACTGTAGTCTACCGGTACTGGTATATCTCTGGGGGTTCCCCTCGGGCAGTATCTATCACCCAAACAAACCATTGTCCCCCTACGAACCCACTTTTGTTTGCAACTCCTTCACATGACTTGTACATGGACGAAGGTGGACGCAATTTTCAACTACTATCAACGGGAATTGTTGGCAGCAATCGATGCCTAACTTTGTTTGGCTCGAGACCACCCATCCGACATGCCAATTTATTTGGGTGTCTGGCAAATGGGGCCACGGTTACAGTCGACCTTTGATCGCGGAAGGCATGAGACCGCACCCTATCTCACAGGGGGCTACATCTCGACAGGTCCTGCGGCATTGCATTGTCCATGTTCCGGGTCCCTTAGCCTAATGACTAAATTTTTAACTGAAGTCAGTAGTCAGTACGTAACAACCTTTGCCTTTAATATCTCAGCCTGCCAGCAGCTGGAAAATCGAGGGAGTGCGAGTTGAGGGTGGGCCGAAGGAAAAAAAAAAAAAGCCTTGAAAAGGTGGGGAATGGGTCCTCTTTCAGGGGAGGGGCATGTTTTCCCCGCATTTCGAATGGTCCCCTGTCATGCAGACGCCCCCCCCGTAATACCACACACACTTTTCACAGAGGACAAGTGTTCCTGGCTAGGTTCGTTCGACCCTGCCGGCCACCTGAATGGGTGAAAATATTTCTCAACATTTTGTCGCACTGGGAGACAAATCCCCCCGCTGCCGTCATTTTGCGAGCATTATGCACTGGTGTATGATATGGGTTATCGGATAGCTGGGAAGGGTGGGCGGTTGGTTGGGGGGGGGATGCATGACAGGCTAAAGATCCTTTTATGATCTACGATGCCATTTTTTGCTTTCCTCGCGTGCCGCCCCAATTTTCCAGAGATGAAATCCTCCGCTAGAAGCACAAGTCCTTCCAACCGAGATGGCTCGATATTGGATCTCTCAGAGTTCAGGAGATGGACATGCAAACTGCCTGGTTACGCTTAAGCATGTGTTCAAGCCGCTCGATCTCTCCATTTGCTTTTGGCGAGCGAGATAAGTAAACAGATTAGTATCTTAATTGCACCATCCCCTGTAGAACCTCCAGAAAAAAGCGACCCGAGAGGATTGCAGTACGCCAAGGGTTACCCTGTCAACCTACTCTGAGAGAACAGCCCACAATTACCCTATCATGATATTGTGTGGGTTTTCTCCCATCAATGCAACATTTGAAGCCTCATGTACGGGTGGTTTGTGGCCGTATGGTACCACACCTATAGGACTCCACTTGCGAATTAATAAAACGGAATGGAAAGTGGAGAGAGGGAGGGGGAGGGAATCTTTGGTTACTAACACGCCGATCCAAGTAGTCTTGAGAAGAAAGATAAAGACCTTGAAGCCTGGGGAATTTAAATGGAGGGTCCCTCTAACCCCGAAAAGTTTATTCCCCCAGATCGTCTGCTTCTGATTTGTAGCGGAAGAAAGGGCTGCAGTAGCAATGAACATGAAACCTGGCAACCTCGATTGCCAATTTTGTTTTCGGGCCTTCACTTTCACCATAAAGTTAGTCTCCCACTCCACGCAGAAAGGGTACAGATATAAACCCGGCCGCTTATCTTGGTTTACATAACTGCATCAATTATCATTATGAGGTCTTAAGGCCGGAAGCTGTTAGAAGCATCGTTGCCCCCAAATACATTACCGGCTTGCCCGGCCGGAGTGGTGATTACCCATTTGTTGAGGGCCGGTATGCCTGGCCAGTGCAGTGATCTCGTTTCAGTCTGTGCCGGCATCTTGCTACGTAGATGCAATAACAACGACAACAACGCAACAATTGCAACTTTCAGGGTAGTCTATCTATCGTAAGAATGTGGTCTGCGCCTGGTGTCGTCGCAATCCAACCAACCAACCAAACCAACCGTTAGGGAGGAAGAACCCCATGCAGATATTAAGGCAGAAAAAAAGAACCATCGGAGTATAAAACGCGATCATATTTACCCCGCCCTTGTGGTCTGCTTTAATGGTTGGGTGGGTTCTTTGTTCATGGGTGGTCACTCGAGAGGTCACAAAGTGATCTAATGCGTAAGCCAAGCTTGTGTGTGGGACGTGGTCTGAGCCTAACTGCATTGACCCAACCCAGGGCCACCAGTTTGCTGGGAGGTCGTCACGGAAGGTTTGATCTGATTCCCCGTGGGATTTCCTGCTCACTTTTTTTCTTTCTTTTCTTGCGATGATTGGTTCTACTTTATTATAACAGCGCCTATCGCGCAAAGTACTCTACAAGAAGCCCTGTCCCGCCTTGCCATATCAACCATTCAACAGGTCTCCCAGAACTCCATTTGATATCCATTTGGAGCCTGCCGGGGTCTACGAGTCTAGTAACGGAGCCAGGCAAGTAGAGCCGGGAAACCGCTGTGGAGTAGCGGGAATCGCCGAGGCTGCTCCAGGGATATGCGGGGATATTGCATATCTTGCTGGCAGTCTCATAAACCAAGCAGTCAGTCAGATAGCTAGGCAATGATATTCTTAGGGGAGAGCTGCCGGTATTCCATGAGATTATAATTATCATACCGTCGGCTTGGGATGCGGGTGGAGGTCGAAATGATCTGGTAGGGTAGAGTCCTTGATTAGTTTAACGTGGAGCTAGCTTGTGTCACCCGTCTGAGGCCTTGTAAAGGAATCTATGGTACACGCTCTTGGCTAACCGGTTTCACTACCGCCCGCATCAAGCCTCGGTTTTAGTCACTTTTGCGGATTGGGCGAGGATAGGGGTCGTGGGTGGGATTATTTGCCTTCCGGGGTGGAGGGCGAATAGATACGTGGCCATGACAAGGTACTGTCTTGGTGTATTCCTCGATCTACATTTGGGCATTTCAGGGCTGGTCAATGACGGATTTCTGCGGATATCTGAGATAAAGCTTTGGCTTTTTTACATTTGTGGTTTCTCCGAGGATATTACTACCGTCAAGGAAGTCATTAAACAACTCCTACAGGACCTCGTTTTCCATTGTGGCGCCAGGTGCCATTGCATTCGCTCAAATGCTGGAATGGAATACCTGTTTTCTGGCGGGGGCGAGGGGCTGGTGACATAGCTTCCGTTTCTGTCAGACAGAAAATCGAAATAGACTTGCACCGACTCCCTAATTTCCGGGAGGTACTTTGCGGGGAAACGCTTTGTCTGCAGCGAACCAGCGGTGCACAAGAATATGCGTGCGGATCCTGCTGCACCCATTGGCCAAGCACTAGATGCTGTGCAATTCTCAACCGGGACGGCGTCTCCCTAGAGATCCGTGTTCTGATGGCTGGTACGGCCGCTGGCGTTACTCGAGTACACACCCCTTTTGCATTAAGCGACCTCTTAGGCGAATTGTTTCTGTCAAGTTGAACAACGCCAAAAGTTGTATTTGCGAGATGGGTGATTTCTGTCGGCCGGTTCATCTCCGTATTGATGTTGATGGCGGATATACTGCCCCACGAGGGAGGTATATTCCTCGTTCTAGCGACCTGCAGATTGACTGGAAGGGTGTCCTCACGGGTATAAGCAATGGGTATGAAGTGGTCAAATTGGAAGTACAAAGCTCTGGGTCAATGTCGTCGGCTTTGAATGCTATGAGCGGTTTGTCCGCCGACATGGATCTAACTGAAATGGCTGGCTGGTCGAGGTCGAAGCTAACTATAGCAAGTAGGTTTCGGCGATCGAGGATTGACTCTTGTCTGATGTTGTTAGAGTCTTTGTGGATGACATTTGATGGCTCTTTACTGCTGGGTTGGAATGACGGTGCTTTTTTTGGCTGCAAAATACAAGATCACTTCGTCGTCACCGCTAATAACGACCGCGCGGTTCTCAGCCTTAGCGTGCCTATATAACTGCTGTTAGCCGACGATTCATCGTATATCACTCATCCAATCAGGACTTACCTTTATCAACCTGGAATCTAGCTAACGAATTGAACCAATGCGCTCGTCTCTCGTTCCTTGTTGCTCGCGCTTCTTGTTAGTGTCCCATTGGTTGCGCTCCTGCTCAAATTGGCGACGCTGTCGATCCACCCGGTCCACTCGCGGGAAATTTGTACGCCACGGCGTTTGCGTGGCAATTTGTGACATATTCTCTTTGGAAGGTATTTAGTACCTGCGTAGACTAACTCAACTCTCGAGATTCCATCTCCGGTATCTAACTACCCCTTCTAGTTGGTGATGTTTCTCGGGTGACCAATGTCTAGGGTCGGGTTGCCGAGGGGTTGGCATGTCCTGCGTGGGGCGGAGATGCTAGTCGCGGCCGCCGATAGGCTTTGGTCGGCTTCGACAATCCAGCCCGTGCCTAGAAGATCTCTGGCGATCGGGGGGGTTGTAAGGGAATTTGGGCTCACGCGGCTCGTTGGGCCCCTACTCCAGATGGAGTCTTGGCTCAAACCTAGCAATCCAACCCTTACTCGTAGACGGCAATTACACATTAGCAGCGCTACGGTGACCTGATTAGTCGGCGCCCCTCTTAGATCGGAAGTGGGAAAGTTGGGGGGAATTTACTTCGTTTGCAGCTACAAAGTCCTAAGGCTACCAACACGGCGAGGCGAGGAATGGCCAACGTTTTAACATTGGTTTGCATGCCTGTTCATATAACCGGGGGCCTTTCTCAAAAACGGCGTATTCTTCCTACATTTTAGAAGGCCATTGTGTGCCCTGTCTGCAGCGGCCAAAGGTCAAGAGACGGCCTACAAACCACTAATCGACGATCGCCGCTACCGCCCGCTCCTTGCTTCTCCTACTCTGACCCCAAAATTGCCACCCATATTGTGCCTGGGAGGGGGGGGACTTCGTGCTGTAGCAGGTTATCCTTTTTTATATACCTAAATGCAAGGGCAGAAGAGGAGCAAATTTACGGCAAAGCTATTCGAGGGGGGAAGACCCCGTTCCCATGGCATAATCAAGCGGTGCTAAGTAGTGCTTTAGGGTTGAGCCCAGTTGCTAGCCTGTTCAGCATAATAATATTATATCATAATATTATCATACGCTGATTTTAGGCTGGCTGGTGAAAAATAGGTGGGGGTTTTCTTCTCTTGTTTTCGATTTTGCGAGTGATGGACTATGACTCGATAGCAATGACGGAGAGGGCTCTGTGAGGAACCCCTCGTCTCACTTGCACAGTTACTGCCCTAGGGAAGTAGGGTGCTTGGAGTCATGGATAAATGAAGGAAGGAAGGAAGGGTACCGGCACGGTGCGTACAAGTACCGATAGTTGTTGATCCATGCTGAGATTAGGCTATTCGACCGGGTAAAAGGGTCTGAGATACGGTAGTTTACTTGTAAGTCACTGTACACGTGCATGTGGGGGGTGCTCGAGTAGTGTCGTGGCGAGGGTGAGGGGTGATTGAATGTCTCTGCGGATTGTAATTGCTCGAGCAGGTTTAAAACGCCCGCGGTGGGGTTGCAGCGTGATGAGATATGTATCGGTACTCGAGTGTTCAGTGATGCCGGTAGTACCGTCAAGAAAGCTAGGCTATGGTGCTCTAGGATTTAAACGAGCACGGATTGTGGTCGGGGATATCTTGGCATTTGCCTCATTTCTCCATCCCCCCCCGCCCGCCCATCCTGTTGCATCTGTGCTCCAAATTTCACGTGACTTTCAGATCCATTTGGACATTCCATCTCTCCCTCCCCACCTTAACATCACCCAACCACCCCGCCTTGAACCAATCCATAGGAATGCTCCCCTTCCTCCGCCCAACCACCCGTCTCCTCCGCCCCCGGCCCCGCCGGCGGCCCCGTCCCCCCCCCCCCGCCAAATCCCGCCGCAGGCCC
>Ga0307509_10003598_pt1 | contig 23294 bp, 28 predicted proteins | sample 10_EM_MG_FD_202245 | JGI IMG/M metagenome (GOLD analysis project Ga0307509, IMG submission 202245) | Populus trichocarpa ectomycorrhiza microbial communities from riparian zone in the Pacific Northwest, United States - 10_EM | ecosystem: Host-associated > Plants > Roots > Unclassified | place... | reverse complement strand
TGGTATTCGATTTCCTTTGAACGGATTCACTGAACCGTCCGGATTTAGCTCCCGCAGGAGAAGGAGACCAAGTGCGAGGTGGATAATTCACGTGGACGATTCCCCACTCTGTTCTCCCTGGAAGACCACGACCCGGTCCCGCAATTCGTGGTTCAGCGCCCATGAAAAGTGGGAAGAGAAGGTGGCCCGACGGTCCCCGCCGACCCCGCCGCCAGTTTTCACGATGATATTCACGAACCTCCCAAGAAAGGCAGTCGAGTTGAGAAAAAGGCTACTCGCTATAACATAGAATAGTATATCAAACAGATTCCCGACCTTCTACATGAGGGGTTGCAAAATGTAAAAATATGAGAGGAAAATAAGCACAGACGGGGAGGTCACCGGCGGCTGGAGCAATGGTTAGTGGAGTGTCTGAGGTACGAGGGAAGTTGCCCTACCTGTTCGAATATCGGGGACCATATGCCTCTCCGGCCTTGCGTTCCATGATCTCACGGAGTGGTCCGAGGAGTCGGGTAAACGCCTGGGCGTCCAATGCCGCAACCTTAAGTTTCGGCTTCGACGGATCGGTGCGAACAATGGCGCTGACTGTCGCAGCTCGGGGTGCAAGGCGGAGAAGCGATAGCTCTGACACGAGCAAGAGGTCGTTAGTTACGTATCAATGACGAAGAGAGAAGGGCGCATTACCTCCAAAGTAATCTCCTTTCGCAAGTTGTCCAACGGTGATGTCCCTCAACTGCCCATCCTCGGCGGACTGCGTCTGAGTGACAACCGCCTCTCCTTCCTCGACAAAGAAGAAGGTATCACCCATGTCGCCCTGCCTGACGACTGCCTCACCATCTCCCAAGACCCTACTAACCAGCGCGTCCGCGATCTTGCTCTTCTCTTCCGACGAAAGAGAGGACAACAGAGTCACCGACGAGAGGAACTGCTCGTACATCGTCCTTCGCCTGTGCGCGGCTTTGAGGATGATCGTCCTGAACGTGATTCGATCCAGAGACCAGAGAGTCGAAGGTTCGACCGATAAGACGGTAGCTGCTCGTGGATGCCCATACATCAAGGCCAACTCTCCGAACGAGCTTCCCTGCTTGCACTCTGCGACGTTCTTCCCGTACTCTGGGTGGTAGCCTGGTTGAAGGAACTTCTCTTCCGAAGGGAGGGTCGTCGGGCTGGGTTGGCCGGATAGCCAAGACGGTGGTAAGGGCTCCGGACGAATGTAACAGTTTAGGTGGCCAGACTCGACAACATAGAAGTACTCCCCGACATCCCCTTGGCGAATCACGACTTCATCCGCCTCAACCTTCATCTCCTGCATCGCATTCAACACCCCCGTCTCCTGCTCCTCGTCAAGATCACGGAAAATGAAGTTGTTCGCAATCGAATTTCTGATCCTGCGGAGTTGGTCGGCGCTTTTCGGAAACACTGGGAGGGGTTCTGTGGTTTCGCTATCAACGGCAATGGATTCTGCGCTGACGGACGTCCGTCGGGCGAAGATTGTGGAAGATGGAGGGAGGAGATAGTCCCCGGGTCCGGAAGGGGAGAATTGACCTGAAGCTGGACTCGGGCTCGTGTTCTGATAAGTGGAATACAGGCCAGAGTTTAGCATCGGTCCGATAGGTGTGTTGGGTTCGATGTTAAAGGTGGGAGCGTGCAAATCCTCCGCCTCCTCCTCTAACAATGCATTGCCAGGCACGTTGAGGGTTCCGAACGGACTGGGCCCTCTGAGATTCGCAAGAGATGGTCGATGTCTGGGGGGAGCGCGGGAGTATGGTGAGACCGTTTCAGCAGCGGAATCATCGTTTAGCTGGCGATTGGATTGTATCGGTGTGTCCACGAAATGATCATTCGGCAACGCGGTGCGATAGGACGGAAGTCGGGCGAGTTCATTGCGGCTACGGGTCCTCTGTTCCTCCAGACGTTGTTGGAACCAATTAGAGCACCATTGGAGTGCGTCCTGGGGTTGGACGCGGTTGGCGTCCCTGGTGAGTTCCGCGACCAGCGTTTCGAACGTCGACGCCATTGGAAGTGGGTGCGGGGGACGAAGACGGTTCGAGGAAGGAGAGGAGATTTTTATCTTTTGTCTGGTGGACGAAGACAAGGTATGTGCGGTAGCAATTTCATTTTCCTTTCTTGCAACAAAGGCTTCGTGGGAGCGACCCCGATAGAAACGAACGGCGACGACTAAAGGTCCCGAAGGGCCAATCCTATGCCTCATCAACTCTTTGAAGTCCCTGGTTGGTCTCTTCCGACCGAACCTTCATCGTCGTCGTCCTCGAAAAAATCTAGAAAGCGGAAGAGACCTCACGATGACGATGTGTCGTCGGGAAAACTCGAATCTGCTCAGGTCAACCTCGATAGGCTCATGAACACCCTCGAACGGGCCGACCCAGTAAAGCGACCTCCAAAGAAAAAGCACAAAGGCAAAAAATCGACAGCTCCGCCTGAGGGTGTCGCGGGCGATGAGTCTACTGCTCCTGCACCTCCAAAGGCACCTCCGGTGAAGGCGGAACTGAAGGACGTGAAGAAGCCTTCAAAGCAGCCAAAGGGGACACAGACAACACCCAAGGAGAAAGGCGGATCCAGACCACAGTATCCTCCGAAGGTGGCGGATCCTGTGAACCCAAATCTCACCACACTTCAGAATCGGATGAAGCAGAAATTGGACGGTGCACGTTTCAGGTGAGTTACAAGTACACAATACGACCCATATGAAAGGCGTCCACTCTCCTTATCGTGTCGTCTAACACGTCCTTGTCATGCAATAGGTGGATCAATGAAGCGCTATACAAGTCCGATAGCCAAAAGGCGGTTGAAATGATGCGCGAGGACCCCAGAATGTTCCAAGAAGTGCGTCTGCCATTCTCCCATCCAGGAAACAATGATGACGGAATGCACAGTATCACGTAGGGTTCCGCCAGCAGGTTCAGTCGTGGCCTTCCAACCCCGCGGACGAGTACATCACTCAACTCAAGGCTTATCCTCGTGGGACGGTAATTGCAGATCTTGGGTGTGGAGATGCCGCTCTCGCTCGTGCCCTTGTGCCGCATGGGTTGAATGTCCTGTCTTATGACCTCCTTCCGGACGGGGTGTATGTGATTGAGGCGGATATATGCACGGGTATTCCACTACCCGGGTCGGAACCTGATGAAGGAACGGGGGAGGGTCACATCGTGGATGTGGCTGTATGCGCCCTGAGCCTCATGGGTTCAAACTGGCCGAAATGCATACGTGAAACCTGGAGGATTCTCAAACCGACGTACGTCCCATTCCCTTCCCACCCCCCTCCGACCAAACTGAGTCAACGACACGATACAGAGGGCAACTAAAAATCGCCGAAGTGACGAGCCGATTCGAAAATGTCGACCAGTTTGTCTCTCTCATCTCATCAATTGGGTTCAAGTTCAAATCCAAGGCATGTCCAATCCCTATCTGACGGCGTTCCGAGCTCACGGAGGGGGTTCCCATCCAGAACGAGCGCAACACCCATTTCATAACGTTTGAGTTCCAAAAGGTCACCAGGAAGGGCAAGACGGGACAGGATTGGGAGAAGGTTATGTCGAAAGGGAAAATCCTCAAACCATGCGAATACAAACGTCGTTGACGTTAGCCACCCCCTCCAACAAAACTGTGGCTGGGTGCTTTACATATTTTCTTTCGTCATGTACTTTCGGCTACCAATGGGCCAATCACATTCCCTCCTGCGGATCATGGGGAATCCTACTTGAATCGAATTGGAATCCGTCCATCCCGGTGTCCTCCTTGTTCCGTACACCCACCTCCTCGAAACCGCTTCGGCCTGCAAAACGACGCACATGTTGCCTGGAAAAGTCACCGTTCTGAAACACCCAGTTGTTAACTCCCGCCTCGCCGATCTCAGGCAAACGGGCACGTCCCCGAAGGAGTTCCGTCAGGTGAGCCAATCCTTCCGTTCTACTTCCACGATTACACTTGTGCCCTTTGTGGCGCGGATGAACTGTTCTTTGATCTTTGTTCGTTTGTTGTGGCGTTGGATATGAACCCTGTGGTGTTCTAGGGGATCCATGATATCAGCACCATCCTCGCTATCGAAGCCACCCGCGATCTCGAGGAAGAGCCCATGTCCGGGGTAAGCTCCTCCTGAAGCGGACTAATACCCTGGTTCTGAAAGGAAAGCTTTATAGCTGTCACCCGTAGGACCATTCACCGGTTCGACCATCAAGCCCAATATTGGTCTCACACCCGTGTTGCGGGCCGGTCTCGGAATGACCGACGCGTTGTTGAACATCTTCCCGTAAGTCTCCGTACTTTCTGGTAACATGCGGGAACGGGTGTTCATGAGTTTTTGGGTTAAAGGAGTGCCCCTGTATATCATCTAGGTAGGGTGACTGCGTTTTGGGAAGACCACTTCTCGAGGCTGAACGGCCCTCATAATAGGTATCTTCAGGGAGAAAGTTAGCTTGCAGCCCGTAGAGTGTACGTACCCCCTCCTCCCGCCACACTTTGGATTCATTACTGACTGACCTTACCAGACTACTCGAAACTCCCCTCAACCACAACCGTCGACATGGTGTACCTCCTTGACCCTCTCATCGCCACAGGAGGAACAGCCATCGCAGCAGTTCACATGATCACCGACTGGGGTATCCCAGGTCCGCACCACACCTCACCCTGGTCCGTACCGCCGAACCATACCGCCTGACTTCACCTTCTCAGTCACGAGGATCAAGCTTCTCTCTATTTTGGCTTCAGAAGATGGTCTAAAGAATGTTGAGAAAGAGTTCCCAGAGTTGGAGGTAACGGGGTGGCTTAGGTACAATTCAGATTTAACTGATCTTAAAGCCGCGTCGTAGGTCTGGGTCGCAGGGGTTGACAACCAACTCACGCCGAACGGTCTCATTTTCCCCGGCCTCGGAGACGCTGTAAGTTCACCCCCCCCCTCTCGGTTCACCCTCTGACGAAAAAGATACTTTTCTACGTGTCCAGGGAGATCGTTTGTTCAGCACCCTCAAGGAGTAGACCGGTCTTGTTGCACACGTCGCACCTTAGCTTCTCACGTGGTAGAAGTATCGTGCATAGGCGTCCAAAGAAGTGTTGTATCTTTGTAGTCAGCTATTCTAACCCCATTACCAATCGAAAGGAACGCGAAAGCGAACAAATCCGGTGGTGAAAATTCTCAGTATACCTCTAACACATACCGCTCCTCCTCCTTGAGCCCTTCCAAGTACTCTCCCGCAGAAACACCATCGAATCCATCCCCGTTCCTCACTAACGCATTAACGAGCGCCTCGTACACATCCGGGACGGGCCACGTCGGTCCACACAAATAGAAAACACCTCCACCCTGCCCTTCCTCCTCGCTCTCCAACAAACTCTTGGCAAGGGTATCTCCGTCCTCGGTCATCTTGTGTTGAATGTAGACCTTCTTGGGCCCGTCTCTCGAGAACGCCAACCCGGCTCTGGTGACAACCCCCGCCTCGATAAACGCCTCGATCTCCTCTCCGTAGAGGTACTCCTGAGATTGATGACGAGAACCGAAGTAGTAGTAGATTGGGCCGATAGGAATGCCTTGTGCTGCTTCCCAGGCCCGGTATTGGAGGAAGGCCCGGAAGGGTGCAGCTCCTGTCCCCAGGCCAGCGAGGATGAGCGGTTTGCGAGAATCCGGTGGAAGCTTCATCACGCTGGGTTTGATAGAGACGGTGACCTTTTGACCAGGTTTGAGCCCAGCGAGGTAGCGTGTGCATTGACCGTATCGTGGAGAGCCTGTTCACAAGTAACGATGAGGATATGCGGTGGGATTAGATAAAATGAGCGGAACAGACCTGACGGTGTCTCCCACTCGACTGTGACAACCAACAGATCTACCCTGTCTCCGACAACGGCCTGGGAACTCGCGATACTGTAGTGCCTCGGTTTGGTGTCCCCCGCGAGCTCACACAGCACTTCAACGCCAGGACGAGCACTCTTGAACTGCTTCAACACATCCGCGAAAGTCACCGTGTCGATTTCGCTCATCTTCTTGAAGGTGGACGAGCCCTCAGCGCTGCCAATGAACAACAAGGCAAGACGGTCGATCTCGTTCGAAGCAAACGCGGCGAGATCAGAGTAGAATGACTTGGGTGGTTTACCGAAGATATCGACTTGTTGTTGAAGTGCCTGGAAGATCGTCCGTGTGTGGTATCGGGTATAGCCTCCAGTTGAAGACGAAGAAGAGGGGATGGGGAGAGTGACGAGGCCGTCGGGGTTGATTCCATACCACTGGCAAAAATCCAACACATCCTCCGCATCATTCCAACCATGCACACCCAAAGCCTCGCCAATCGCGTACTTCAGCCCGGTGCCGGAGGTGTCAAACTCGAGGTGGAACACGTTCCTATCATACTCCATAGGAGTGAGTCGTTTGTTCACCGCGCAGGTGACCAAGAAAGTCCTATCGGTAACCTCGGGCCGCAGACTAGGATTTTGAGGGTACGTCTCCGGTGGCGAGGAAAGTTTTGAGGGGGCAGAGAAGATCGACGGGAAGAGGATATGCTTCGCGGCGTCGTGCCACGAAGAAACTTTGGCTCCATTGACAAGCGTTTCACCTCCAACCTCAGTGGCGATCGCGTTGAATCCGAATCTCTTGAGGGGAGGAGGAGTGACTTTGGGAGGGACTGGATTTCGGTCTGTGTACTTGTGGTTAGAACTCGAAAGTGAGACAGAAGTGTCACCAGGTACCTTCGGCAGCGACGGCCACCCTGACTAACCCTTCCCACACACCATCAACTAACTTCTCAACCTCAACTCCCCTGAGATTCTCAACCGCCCCTGCGATGGGATTGGCTCGGGCAAGTCTGGCGACGTCGGACTTGGTCGCTGCTCCAAGGTACAACCTCAAGAAGCCGATGTACACTAGAAGTGGTTCGAGGGCCCTAGCAACTGTGTCATGAACGTTGGGGACCAGTTTCTTCACGTCTAGAACGCAGATCTGGAGCTTCTGTTGATGGATGAGCGAGAGTGTCTCGGCAGGGATGCCGGCGATAAACTCTTGGGCGGTCCATGAAGTAACGACGAAGACAGTGGCACCAGGCCTCGCGATCTCCAAGACTGCATGGGTCTTCAACAGTGCTTGGTCGAGAACTGCGACGAAATCCGCTGGCTGATCGCCACTTGATGACGTAGAGGAGGTTCCTTTGGAAAGGGTGATACGATCGAGGGCAATCCCACTCGACCGCGTCACGAGGTCATAGTTGGTGACCAGCGTGCTGGAGATAAGTGATTTTGATGTCGAGGTGAAAGCCCGTTCGATGATCTGAGGGACAGAGGAGAGCGGGGTTCCTGGCGTACTGTAGAATTGGATTATCTTGGTGGAGGGGGAAATTGGGGTAACTCGGGGAGTGAATTGTGGAATGATTCCGGAGATGAAGTTCTCTAATTCCGAAAGGGCGCAGAGGAGTGCCTGCAGGCGACTGGGAACGATCCTTTCGCTCTTCACGACGGGTAGGGGGCGTTCTCCACCCGCTGCAGAGGATACTAGGGAACCAAGGACATCGGTATGTAACACTCCCAAAGCGGTTTCGAACAACACATCCTCGAGGACATGAACGTTCCTAACCGCTTTGGGCAAGGCATCGGAAAAACTGTCCTCGTCCCAGGGCCTGAGAACCCTTACGACCACGATACCAAAACCGGAAGTGTCGCCGATCAATGAAGTCACGGCAAGTGCGAGTGGACCGTTGAGTATTACGAGGACCGTTCCCGCATTGGGGTCGCCGTGATAGTCGAAAAATTGGTACCCTGCTCCTTGGAGGGCCCGGGTGAGTGACCCCTGGTCGGAGTTGGGGGAGGAGAGGGAGTCAGGGTATGGCTCTAGGGCATGTCCAACCTCTCTGGCTGAACTCCAATGGTCGAAGAGATGAATGACGTGGGAGTCATTGATGGTATACGACAGCAGCGCCAAATCTACGGTTTCTTTTGGGGTGGCGGAGAGGAGGACCGTGGTGGAAGATTCGGGGAGGAGCGGGAGCACGGACCCGAGCGCGGCCAGGGTCGGAGAAAGCGTGAAATCCTCGTCAATGGGGGAAGCAGTCGGAACTTGGAGGACGAGTTTGCTGGTTGGCGTAGCGGGTGGAAGGTAGGCGAGGGAACTGGCCATAGCTTTCAAGCCGGTGGGGGTGGTGTATGCGGTGACCACATTTCTCCTCTGCAAATCGGAAGAACTGGAAGAATCGTGAGACAGCCGACCGAGCAGAGTCAGACCCGCACCCGCTCTTGTTTGCAGCGAAACCACCGGGGCAGTATCCGAGGGCGAACGTTGGGACGTCCGCTTGCCCTCGGAACTGTTTGTTTGTTGGTGTAGATCCCAAGCCCTGGTTAGAGTTCCGAAGCCGGCTTGTTCGGCGAGATCGTATACGAAGACCGCACTTGACCGGGCTGCTCTGGAAGTGAGATATTCGACATGGTTCGAGGCTGAAAGCAGGCGTCCGCCGGAGGAGAAGTGTTGGACGGGCTTGAGACCAGGAGAGGTGGGAACAGACAAGGTGGAGGTGGGAGATAAAGGAGTTGTGTCCCCGGACTGTGTTTTGTCGATGGCCATGGCCCCGTCGGGTGGCTGGAGGGAAGGGTGATCTTACATTCTAAATTTTAAGCACTCTGGTTTCCCTCCGTTTGGGTGACGATGTCGCGATTGAATGTGGCAATTGCGCAACGGGGAGGCGAATGGCACGTGACCGGCTGACTGAATCTTCGACGGTCCGACGGTCCGTCATGACGCCGTCGATCCGTCTTCCCACGTCCGATAGGCCCGTCGAGTGTCTTGCAAACGATATGCAAATCTCACCACGACCAAGTACCTCGTGTAGCGGGTGGGCCAGGGTGTCAGGCATCCGTAACGCCAGCTGTTATCGCGCCCATCGTAGAACTCGGGTGTCATCAATCAAGGTTTACACCTCAATGCCAGCTGGGAACTTTCTTTCGTCTGTGGCCGTGGTTCCGTCCGGTGGTTAGAAAGGATCTCACACCTCGCTTTCCTCCATTAGGCTGGGCGACGATGTCGCGATCCAATGTGTCGATTGCGCAACAGAATGGTGGCGAGCACGTGACTGACCCAGCTGAGAGGTAGTGCCGTTCGACCCTGTCGATTGACCTGACCATCAACTTGCATGAGCGCCCTTTTGCAAACGACCAACACCAACGCTCGTCGTGAAACGCTCAGATTGGCCTAGGAATTGTCCCACAAATCCCTGGGGTCCAATGGGTTTTGCACGCGGACGGGGTTGGATCCGCGCACCATGCAGTCCGATCCACGAGGAAAGTATTAGAGGAGCGCATCGCCAGGCCTCCATCACCCTGTCGTAACTGCATAAAGGCAGGTGACGCAATCTACACCCAGGTCTAACTTGACCAGGGCAGCCAAGTGATGATTCGGGCCGAATGTGTGGACTCCGCAGTGAACCATAAATGTTTCACACCCAGGATCGCCGTGTCTTTCATTGCTACCAGCTTGTGCAGAGGTGAGTGACCATCGATAGGTGTGGGCCAGAATTGACGAGGGAACGCACGTCACAGGTTGATCGCGCCAGCTGACATCGAGGTGCTTCTGCGCCAAGTTGCGCGGCCATCCATTCACCCGTGATGGGGCATTCGTATTCTGAACAAGAACGATCTCTTTCCCAACTTTTCGATGCTATCGAAAACAAGCTGGATGAGATGATGGAACTCTTCAGGTACGGTCCGACCGATTGCCGTTGTCCCACACGTTCACGAATCCTTTGGAATCAGCAGCTGTACGGGGGTTCCGCTCGATACACAGGTTCGAACAAACGATCGTGCCCAACTACACATTTTCTAATCGTGTTTTGACACAGATCGATGAAATCATACCAAAGGCTACTATCATCTGGAAGAAGACAAGGTACCTCAAGAATTCCTTCGCACGGATAAATCGCTTCCCCAGAGAACTCCTCGGTCACATCCCCACCTTTCTCGAGAGCGAACGGGACCTCATAAACACCTCCGCCGTCTGCAGACACTGGCGGACGACGTTACTCTCCACACCCCGTTTGTGGTGCAATATCAGCGGGTCCTCGGCTCCGAAAATTCGGGCATACCTCGACCGTTCCAAGATGCATCCTCTCAGGGTCCGCCTGACATCATCCGACTCAGCTCAATTGATTTCCCCACATATCCGGCGCGTGGCCTCCTTACACTTGAATCTATTCAGCCAATCCCAGATGCAACGGATTGCGCAGCACCTGCTTGAGCCAGCCCTGTCCCTGAGAGTACTCAGTATCCACTCTCGCCATTTCACCCACACGCTGGATATCCCTCTGGCTTTCCTCGGAGGTTCTTTCCCTTCCCTGAGAACGCTCTTCATGAAAGGAATTTCCGCGTTCTCCGCACAGAACCTCCACATCCCCATCATCGAAGTAAAAGGTCTCATGCGGAGTTGCGGCCGTGGGGTCGATGGGAGACTTGTCGCCGGAAGCAGTGATCGTGGGACCCGATGCAGTGGCGATGCTGGGTGGCGGAGACCGAGTGACGAGAGATACGGTGGTTGTATCCATCTCCGTGGTGGCGGACGATTCGAGTGGAAGGGGCGGAGGTTCGAGCTCATTTTTAGGAAGTCCCAGGGATGTGGCAACGAGGGTTGCAGTGGGGTCTTCCTGGTTCGCATCAGCCGGTTTGAGCTTGCCGGTCGCGACTAGAGACAGGGGAGGGATGCCCTCCGAACCAGGTCCGGATGGGGCAGCCGGGTGTGGCGGGCCTACGAACCAAGGGTGCTTCAGGATATCGGTCACATCCATTCGCTGTAGTGGGTCATATACAAGGATTCGCTGAAGCAGCGCAATTAATCCGGGTGCGTCGTTGTCAACATTCGAGACCGATAGGACCCTCTGTTCGAGGGAGGTCGCGGTGGGGCTGCTGGCAACATACGATTCTCCTGTGGATTTCGTCGAAAAGCAAGAACCTCTTATGAGTAAGTGTACGTACCTAGCGAGCTTATCCATTCCTCAGGAAGTGGACCAAGTACAGCCATCAGCTCACGCAGCACCGCCGCTTCACCGAAGGCATACCAGCCTATCAGAGGACTTGATGTGGCCATTTCGTAAATCTTTCGTCATGTCAGCCATCGCCGTTGTGTTGATATCGTGAGACCTACCAGACACCCTATCGACCAAACGTCCACCCATGTTCCAAATTCAATTTTGAGTCGTGTTGAGAGATGGTTGAAGATTGCCTCCGGCGCCCGAACTCGTAGTGGAGCGTACAGCTTCTGAGGTACCTCGGTACTGAAGAAGGCTGCGGAATCTTAATGCTTGGCGACGCGGTTGAGACTATCACAACGAACCTCCTCCCAAGTCAATTATCTTTATGTGGAGGTCATCTTGTTCCACATAGTCTATCAGGCTCTCAGAGAGAACCAGATATTTGGGGAGTGAGTCGGTCTGGTAGGGCTGGTCTCGAGTAAACACTGGTACGCATTTTGGCAAGCCAAAGGTGTTCATCACGTCCCGCTCGGATTTCCCGTCGATATCGGGGATCTCGAACGCGACGTTGCCTTTGTGCAGATCTAGATCACACCTGTGAGCCGCCTAAGTACCGGTTGACAGAACAGTTGATGGACCTGCGTGAACTACCCCGAAGTCGTGGAGGAAAGAGATTCCGAGCGCGATTTGACGCGCGAGAGGTTTAATCGCCTGGTGAATCACGGTTGGCTCTTCGTCGAGCATATCCTCAAGATGAGGTCCAATAACTTGCAACACCAACACGTCATGTTCTCCGTTTGGGCCTTGTACCTGAAAATGATCCAAGAGAGCGAGGACATGATCGGATCCAGGATGTGTCCCTGACCGGGACGCGAGATGACGATGAATCCTAATCTCGTCGTTGCTTCCGGTGAGCTCGGCCACGATGAACTTGAGGGCGACATATCGGCTGCATGAGGGAAGGATCGTTAGTGGCTGGGGCCGAATGGGATGAGGAATGGTGAGTTGGAATTCACGACCAAAAGAGCTCACGTCTGAGTGGTCGACTGGTGGTCGCGTGCGAGCCAAACTGTAGAATAGGTGCCGAATCCAAGCTTATTGATCACCCTGTACCTCTCGCAATAGACGTCCCCAAGGTGTACTGGATGGTATCCTCCATGTCGATACTGGTCTGGATTCTCCAAACCTGGGCCAGCGAAGTAAAAGTCAAGGGGGGGGGCCATCGAGACTCCGCTGGTGAAGCGGGTTAGGAAAACACCAGTGGGAGAACACTGGGGATGTCGTCGTAATCCGAGAGTGTCTCGTGGCCTCGATCATTTGCGGATCCTCCCACATGATCGAGAGCGCTGAGTGGCACCCTCGGCCAGTCATGATTGTCGCAACCAAGGGATGAATCACGTAGTTACCCACGATAGGATCTCGTCTTGATCTAGATGAATACTCTACTCCCCCCGTAATTGCATTTCGCCTTTTTTAGAATACGTATGGCAGGTGCTTGTACTTTCGTTCCCTTCACGATTGAACGTAATCTATGGGTCGCAACTACAACGGACCTTGGTACGACAAAGCCCAGGCTTTTCAAGCTGATCGTGGCCGTGCCGCTCTCCTATCTCTCATGATAACGCGTACGGAAAAACGCCTTCTTAGGTTCTACATTACGGTTTCGGGGCTAGAGGATCTAAGTAGAGGTCACAGCGCCGGGCCTCGGCCACACACAGCTCGCCCAAAACCGCAAATACCTGTCTATCCGTAGTTCGCTCGAGGCCCAAATACGCGAGGGCAACTGAATAACGTGGCCGCCAGCACCCCCCACCTGATTCCTCAGTGAATTACAACAAGACAAATTTCCTTGAGCGATAGACGCAAAAAAGCGACACAGTCCAATTGTTTTCTGTTCGGAGTCAGCTAGCACCGGAAAGTGAAGGGGGGCGAGATGGATCCAGGCTCGGTGAGACATCACGGGGGGTGGTGGGTGGTGGGGCGTCGGTGAGCCTGGGTCGATGCTAGGCCTTGCTGAAAACGAGGCGGTTTTGTCTACGCGATCACGGTGCGGCGAGGTTGGGATTGATACGGTACACCGAAGGGGAATAAAGGGGACCCCTGTGTCACTCCATAGTGTCGTCGCGTATTACCAGAAAATGACGGTAGCTGGACCACCTAGATCACTGGAAGAGCCACTGGATCCAAGCCCATTAGCGCTGACCAACTCCCGTGAAATGGGCCACTCACCAATCCAACCGAGTAGAAGTGTGGAGCCAGGGATACCGAGAGAGTCCCATAAGATGACAGCACAATTAATATCGTCGTCGTCACGCGTCTCTCCGTCGGAGCAGCGACCTCTCACACCAGCTACCGTCGTCTCGTGGGTTGCGCACAGAGGACCGATTTGTGACAATTGGTGCAGCCTGTGACCTCCTCGACGTGTGGTGAAATGAACTGCCGCGAAGGGGAGTACAATCACACCAAAGGCCTCGGCCGAACCAGCCAGGATCTCTGCGATCGGGCGATTGTAGAAGGTGAAATTGTAGGGGTTGAATGAGAAACGGAAAGCGAGTACGGTTCATAGAAGCGCCACTGATTGTTGTGAACTCCCAGGAATTTGGAACGCAAGATGTGCATCCTCCATTCGGCCTTCAATCCGGAATGAAATTTGTCGAAAGTGGAAACCTCGAACGAGACTGGGCCCGGTCCTTGAGGTTTGGTGGAAGTCCTCTGGGCGTCGTCGTCAATCCCTTATCACGGCAACCTATTTTGTCACCGCATGGCAGAGCCACAGACGAAGAGATCTACCCCAGATGCCAAACGTAGTCGAGAGGTGGAGGCGCGAGGGGATCGAACCCGAGGAACGGGGTGCGACAGTGGTTGGGCTTAGAACTGATCGAGAAACCTCTGGAGCGCTCCGGACGAGAGGCGATACGAAAACCCGTGCCAACCACGAGTCCCCGAGCCGTAAACAAGTATCCGAATTTCACACAATTCCCCCAGCCGAGATGCTGTCAAAGGGATCCTGATCCTTGACTCATGCGACGGACGTCGGGCCGGATATGGACACGGGTGTTGCAAAGATGCTCGGGTAAGCCAGCCCGACGCGGAAAGTGGCACTTCTCGGTGCGGAACAACGAGTGAGGGGGGGTGAAGCGGCCTGGATGCCCGGCAAACCCGGGCACAAGGCGGCGGATCCGCTCACGTGAGGTGGGTGGAGATATACCTTGCGCGGTGGCCTCGCAGGTGAACATTTGAGCCTCTGAAAGATGGGGGTGGGGGAGCAGACGAGGTTTACGAAGTTATCCAGCCACAGCCAATTGGGCGGCCTGGTGACGGCATGGTGGAGCGGTCGTGGGAAGATTGCTGATTGGATCCCTCCAATTGGCTCAGGGCACGCTCGGGTGGAACAGAAACACAGGGCCATCGGCGGTTTTTATTCGGAAACCTAGGAATAAATTACTACTGCAAAGCAAAGTGGAAGTACAAGGGGAAACCAGGGGCTATGCGGGAACGGGACGGTCGTGGATGCAACTCATGAAAAATGAAGAGGGTGACAAGGGGGAGGGGGTGTCGCGTGTCATCGATAACCTATCAGTAAGGTCAGCGGCCGGGTCTTCTCGTCGCAAAAAAGGAGGGAAATTCACCAATGAAACTATACGACCCGTTGCATTTGGAGATCACGGTCTCGGTGATACCGTTTGACCATGTTGGTAACTCTCTCGCAACTCTCCATCCTTGACTCGACCAACTCGGCGAACATCTCGAGGATTCGCTGGCTCGGGCGCGTGCCCTGCTGCTTGAGAATGGGTGGTGCGATGCCGCCGAGTTTGAGTCGAAGGTTGTTTTTCTTCCTGTTCCTCCTTCGCTGCTGGAGATCCATGGACTTCAGACTTGGTGTGAGGGGTTCGGCTTTGACGGACCCATAGTCCGAGTCGTCAGGGAAGCCGGTGGTAGAGGATAGGGTGGAGGAGGTGAGGTTGGAGGTGACATCGTCGACGTCAGTGGAGAGGGTGATTGACCCCTTGACGGTCGAGGCAAGAGCGGACTCGAGGGCAGCGCGGGTGTGGTGAGTCCAGTAGCGCTCTTGTTGGTAAAATGCCGTCAGGTTGTTTAGAAGGGTGAGGGAGTTGTTTATTGGCTCGATGGAGAGCTGGCGGGTGGAGGGCGACTGGGGAGGGGTCGGGAGATGGGCTCGCTGCATTGTTGGACTGGGGCGGGGAGAGAGAAAGGCGAGGGGGACATTTTCCAAGTGGGCCTTTTGATTGAACCCTGGGAGACCCAGACGTCCAATCACCTTCCCTTGCCTTTTTTGGTAAATCTGTCTTTTTTTGGTAGCGACCAATCACGCCCCCTGCTCACGATCATTGGCTTGTTCCTTCCAACCCGATGCATCACCTCCGCTTACCCACCTGGCTAGCAATCCTCGCCGCTCTCGTCTCCGGTCTTGACGCAAAGGCTCTCTATCACAGGATATACCACCCCACTCTCGCACCGACCGCCCAGTTTTCTCTACGCGGCACTCTCCACGATGGCGCGGTCATTGACGCGTCAAACCTCGAAACTGATCTCGCTTCTTTTGCCAAATTCATCTCTCGGCCAGACACGGTCGGAAACCTGGACGAGGTTCTCTACCAGCTCGCCTTTGAGCGGGAATCCGATCTGTCGTCACAAGACTGGATTCTCTCTTCCGTGAAGGCCGTGAGCGCATCCTTTCATCGCCCGCCGCAGCCTTGAATTAATCCAATTTCCCGGCGAATCCGTCAGTGCCACTTGCGTGCTGCATCCTCTGATACCGTCCTCCTTCATTTGGCTGGCAACGGGGAACCAGTCGCAATCAACTATTTCCTTTCGCCCCTTCCACTTGATGGTGTCTGCCCATCGACGACGCGGGCCGAGGCTCGAGTGATCAAGTTCGCAAACACTACCGTTCAAATTCAAAAGCCGAGGCTTCCCCCGTTGTGGGTACCTATTCTACATTTGTCACCCTAACCGCCTCGGTCGACCAACCAGACCTAGTCCCGTGTTCTGGTTGGTCCGGATGGGGTGACAGATCCCAAACGTGTATATGATCTCGAATCTGATCGAACGCGACTCTAGGCCGGAGCTGCGCTCACCCCCGCCTCTTACACCCGAGGGCCAGGTCGTTACGCCCGAGCCTGAGAAGAGTTTCCTTCAAAAGTACTGGATCTACATTCTCGCCGTCATGGTCGTCCTTGGTTAGTTCTCGCCCCCGCTCGCCAGAACACTGCCTGACATGATGCGGGAATTGTAGCCATAGCACCTTCCCCCCCTGAGGAAGAAGGCGGAGCAGGCCCAGGAGGGTCTGGACGAGGCGGGAGGTGACCACGAGCCAATGGCGGCCGTAGGGGATTGGCTGCTGATCGGATCGGTCCAATGATAGTCCATCTCGGTTGATTATGTAACCAACAAGGGATCAGATCGCCTCGCTTGAGCTCACACCCAATCGGGTGCCACCAATCCCATTACAGGACACTCCACTCCACATGTCGATCACCATTCGAAAAGCTGGCGAGGTCAGAATATTGTGCACGATCATTAGCTCACACGTAGATCCTAACGAGACCGCATTATGATACACAGGCAGATGAAGCAGCCTTGTCCAAAATCTGCCTTTTGACCTGCGATGCTGGAAAATCCGGAGAAACGCTTCATGATCACCCAGAACTCCCTGGCCTCGTGTGGGCCGTGCCCTACGTAAAGCTACCATACGCCTGGGGGTTCGTAATGGAACGAGACGACACCAAGGAGGTCGTGGGGTACATTCTCGGAGCAACCAATACCCGCGCGTTCGAGAGAGCCGCCGAGGAAACGTGGTGGCCTTCTCTCCGGCGGAAATACCCTGCGGAGGGCGAGTTCAAGATTTCGGGCAAGCCGGCGGATGAACTTTACGCCAAATTGATTTCAAATATGAACGCTATTGAACAGGAATGTATCGACTTTTCGCCCGCTCATCTCCATATCGATATCCTCGAAGAGTACCAGGGGAAGGGATGGGGGAGGAAGCTGATTGGAAGGGCGGTTGAGTACCTCAGGGACGAGGCCGGGCTGGATGGCTTGTTCCTCGGGATGGATATGAGGAACACGGATGCGAGGAGGTTTTACGAGAGGCTTGGGTTCAGGCGGTGGAGCGGCGCCCCGGAGCATTGCGTTGGTCTCAAGTTTGCGGACTGGCGGTGCTAGGCGCTCATAGGGAGGGGAGCCAATGAAGATTATTTTCCCACGATTCCTCCACCCAGTGCTCTCGGCCAACAAGGACTCGGTCTAGATGGCCCCTCACTGGAACAAAAAAGTTATCGGACGCTCATCTCGGCGGCGTTGATTATTAACACCCTCCTCGTCTTTTGTTATCCTCTCCTGGAGGGTGTTCGTTGGTTCCCCGCGTTGGAGCCGCCAAGTCTCAGCGTAGTGGGGCACAGAGCGAGGTTGGTCTACGGTCCCGCCCCATCGTTACGGAGGGTGACCACATGACATCCGGGACGCGGACAAACCCAGAGTGAGAAGGGGAGAAATCCCCCCCCCCCTCTTCACCTCGGCCCGAGCCATTTGTCACCCAAGGACTCAGACGCGTCGTTAGGCGACCCCAATCTTGTCCCTTACGTCCACGCATGCGCTATCCGCGACGTTCATAACGGGAACGGTCCCTTCTCCCGACCCCAGCGGCCTTCCCAGCGTCCTTACTTCGTCTGTTGATCCGACCCACCCCCGGCCGAGCCGCCTACTAGCATCCTCTCTTCCCTTACCCACTCTCCACTCGCCCTACCGTGTTCGGTTTGCCTCCTACCAGGGGACCCATGTTCGCCGGTTTGGAGTGTTTGTTTGAGCCGCTCCATATCGCCACGCGGACGCGGTGAACTCTTGTGGTACGAAGGCTCGGCGACCAACGTGTTGGGAGAAATGCCCAGTTACACAACTTGCGCATTCTTCGCGTGTAACACTGCGTGTGGTGTACCTGGCTCGTGCCCACCACGTTAACCCCCCACCCACCGTCGTTCGATAAGGCCTTCTTGCCACAGCGGTGTGGTATGAATAGGAGCAATTTCATTCTTACCGTGCCTCAATTGCGCCAACCCACCGTCTAAGATTAACAACATCATATGACGTTGGACCGGGCCTCGAGTTGCACGACCATGTGAATTTGCGTGACCACGGTCAGAGCAGTGTGCTTGTGCCGTTGGCCTCCCGTCACCTCCCTCGAACTCAAGGGATGGTGTCTACTCCCAACCGGTCGCCGCTCTCTGGGCATCTGACCTTCCGAGGTTGAGACAACGGATCCCGGATCAATCGCTACATCCAGTTCACCGCGCCGAAGCGGATCCGAACGGGTCTGCGTGGGTATCGAGAGAAATTAGGGCGGTCAACCCCACCGCGCCTTACTCAGTATCCCCGGCGCCAATCGCGGCGGGGAGACGAGGCATCAGCTGTTCGTTGCGCACCTCCGATTCTCCACCGATCGCAACCAATTCACGCGGCAGAACGCGCCGTACGCCCACACACCCTCGACCTGGCCGCCTAGGCGCCTAACTCCGAACTTCGCCTATTTCACTTCGGCCGGCATCCGGTCTCATGCATCCCACGTGCGGCAGTTCTGTCGGGTCTCGAACGGTGCGACTGCGGACCGCCGCTCTCAACGTCGGTAGTTCGGAACCGCCAGGCTATCCACGTTTTTGTAGCTGAGAGTGTGTCGCGTGGCACGAACGTTCAGCCTGCGCCCCCACTCAACCGCTGGGGCCTTTGGTGCCCCAAACTACCCCCGTCTATCCAGGACTACCGCCGACTCATTACGCTGGATGGATGTCGAGAGGGGCATTTCGACGGAGATAAAAGACACCGGATCCTGCTGTGTTTCAAAACGTCGCACCATTCAGAGACTCTGCCTTGCGATGTTTTCTGCTCGTGCCTTTATTTTCCACCACGCTCTTGGTTGTGGTTACCTCAACTTCTGCGAACCCAATTAAATTCGCTATCAAGGAATACTATACACCCTGGATCAACAGTGAGTGCCGAGCGCTTTCGCACGTTTCTCGAGATTTTTAGACCGAAGCCGCACAGAATACTCCCCGGAAATGTCTGGGTGCGAGGATCTGGAGGTTGCCTCGTTTGGACAAGATTACACGCCAACGGTCTCTCTTCCCTTTTCACATTGCCTGGGAACTTATTGGGCGGCTGTATCGTATAGCTCGAACGCATTGAAGGCGGCACGAATGCGTGTGCGTACCGTTTTGGGATAACGGGTGTGACATACCGAGCTGATTGGTGGAGGTCCCCAAACGCGCCATATGCACCCACCATCGGTGGGGTGCACACATTAGTTCACCCTACCTTTAGACAGTCATCGACGTTCGTCGTGAGGGAAATCAATCGGAACACACCACTCGGGTGGATCATTGTTAACGTTTGGAGGAGGGCTCCCAACAGACCCTTCCTGTCGCCCGTATGGCACTGGGGCAGTCATTACCCCCACCTCGCTTCTCTGGTCGAAGCCGGAGGATGGGATCGGAGTCAATTCGAGCGGAGGGTCACACAGTTTTGCCAGTGCGATGGCGTGGGTATCAGTTAATGCATTCAAGTACTTGGCGAGAAGCAAATAAATATAAAAAGAGGGTCGAAATAACGAATGGATTGAGGGGGGGAGGTCATTTAACGAATGTTTGCCGATGCTACGGCGATTGGTGTTGGGAGGACTGTGTGTGTGGGTATAAATTGAATAATAAATAGGTGGCTTCTGGAGCCTTCTGGCCGTGTCTTTAGTTCGTTAGATGGTAGATCTGCGGTTGGAGTCTTTACACGGGCCAGGACTGGCTCCTGACGGTACGGATCCAATCGGATCCTGCGTGAGGGTATTGCCAGACCATGGCTCCTCCGCCTGCAACAGGAGTTAGCGCCACGACAAAAGGCTTCCATGTAGACACTCACTCCAACCGGAGTTCTTGGCTTCGCCAAGGCAAGAAGCAAGGGTACCAGCGTCCATAAAGCCGTTGGTTGCATCGCCCCCGCCTGCAGGTTTACCAATCACGAGTTTGGCGAGTGACACTCCGTTCCCTCCGATCTCGAAGATGGAGCTCTGGGGCCAGGTACCGGACGAAGACCTGAGGAGATTGTCACAGGTGGTGTACTCACTGCCACCCTCTGTGGGGGGGTGAGTTTGGAATGGTGGAGGTGAGTTGTAGCAGTTATTTGTACTTACGGTTGTAGAATTGGACATTGTACCAGTCGATGAGGTCTCCAACCGTCCTGTCGATGGTCAAGTAAGCGCCGCCGGGGAATTTTCCAGGAGAGAACCAGGGCGCGACGGGGGCGTGGGTTAGGATGTAGTCACCTGGGTGAGAGGCGGTCACTAAAAAGGCTGAATGGAGAGTGTGTCACTACCACTTACCCTGTGGAAGGATAGTCCGGAGTTGTCGGGTGAAAGACTGGAGCCACGCTTCAGCCGTACCTGTGTCTAAAATCAGGGGCCCGATCGCCCGCTCCACGAAAGGATCTGCGTACCTGCCCACATTGCCGAGAAGTCCTGATCGTATCGTCAGCCAAACATCGACGGGGGACAAGCGTGATGTCTTTACCTCGTAGTCAACGTCGATACCGTCCAAGTCATAGTCCCTCACCCAGTTACCCATGTCAGTAGCGGCGGCGACAGGGTCAAGTCCAGAACTAGTGGGGGTCTCGGTCGAACCGAAGGCGGACACAATCAACTTGATACCCGCAGCGGCGTATCGGGCCTTGACCGCAGCACGGTCTCCGTCTGAAAGAGATGCCCAGGAACCGGCGTTGTCCAAAGCACCACGAGAGGTTAGAAACGACAAAGCACTGGGGCGCGTGCGGTCAGTATCCTGTACGAGATGGTGAAACGTTGCACCCTCACTAAGTGTTGAAGCCGTTGACGGAGGAGGGATCAGGCGGGGAGGAGGAACCGGGCCACGCGTCGGAGTATATCACGAAGTGGGGAGCGTCTGGTGCCCTTTTATCGAGCTGGCTGGTAGGAGCACCCATGGCCACTTCAGAGAAGAGGGCCAGAACGGCGGCGACGATTGAGAACCGGACGAAGACCATGACTGAGAGACTAGAGGTGAAGGCTTGGGGACCGTTGATTCACCATCTTCAAATCCACCCTCCCTTTATACAACGATACAGAAGAGGCCGTACGCTTATTCCCCTCGTCAGCACCCGTCCCAGAGCACGAGAGACCGGGGAGGTTTTCCGAACACCGTGTGGCTCGGAATTCCTGCCCCATGTGGTGATCGCGGGACAACCTGGATGGAACTAGAGAATATCCCTGTTAACCATACGGCATACCTGCACTGATGATCAGCGACAACAATGAAACGAGGACGGAAATAAAGAATTGACGTGGCAGGTGCTGACTGTCGCTGACCAGCATTTGTGAACGTACTACGACGGTCTTCTTTTTGACGTGCGGTCGAGCATTGAGCGCCGAAGGGTACCTCAGCGAGGTGACAGACGACTGTGCACGAAACGTAGGTGTAGCGAGATATTGGCCAGGAGCAAAGAAAATCCCGGCACGTGGTTGGAAGAGAGGAATCATGACGACACACGTGGATCTGAACGTCCGATCATCTTCCCCGAGCGGTCCGGCTGAGAACTTGAGCGAGGACTTCGTCTCATCCAAACTCGGGACTAAAGGCCAGTGAGCCCGCGTGGGAGCGTTGTTGACATTTGACATCACTGACAACGCCAGTTGTGGTGCTACGCATACCACGAGGAATTCTACATCTTCTATGATATAGGTGATGAAGGAGAAACCTGGCGACCTCAGCTCCCATCATCTGTGCGCATTGGCGGGTGCCGAATCGGTCGGGAAGACCCTTCAATCCGGAAGGCACTTCGAAGATCGTCTTGGAAGTGAGGTGGCCGCCCTTCGGGAGACGAGCCTGATGTTTTCATCCTCGACCCCCACGCTACTGCAACGTGAAACTACATGCCCACGAAACAGACAATCCGGGCAGGGATTGGGTTGTCGTGAAGTTGCAGCCTGGGAAATGACTCACCAACACTCGAGCATACAAGGAGATAGACGGGAAGCTCGAGGAACCAGAACGAGCTACCCCGCGCCCCACGAGTCCGTTTATACACCCGTGTATCTTGACACCAAGAACTACATTACAGATTTCGGGGGCGTTCATCATGCGAAGGCTAAGATGGGAGAGGGGAACGTCCTCGTCGAGTTCAACGCGAACAAGGTTGTAATTTTTTTCGCATAGCGTGACTCGAGGTACCGATGAATTGCATACTCCGCTCCCTGGATCCGTTAACAGCCAACTGCCCATGATCTCATCGATTGGGCTAACGCGGGCCGTTCGCCTGCATCCAACGATGATCCAGAGCTCGCGATTGCATGTGTGAGTCCTCGCTCGTCCCACTCTCCCCACAACTACATGAGCAGGTGCACCCCTACTCTGCGGGGGTTATGCCACCTCTTCGGGTAAGCCCCGTGAACTATAATACGCATACCTGACGACGGATCCCCGGACAGAACAAGGTCGACACTTTTTCCCAGGTGATCTTTCTCCCGCGTAAGTGATCTTTCTCCCGCGTAATCCACACCTTCAATCGGTCAGCGGATTCTTGCCGTCGTCAGTGGTGCAATGTTCTCTGGTGAAGGCCGCGCTTGTCTTAATCCAGGTACTACCAGGTCCCGATGCTTTGTGTCACCCCCGCGTGCGGAACTCCTGACACTTACTAGTAAACACGTGCTCACGGGTAGATTCAAAAATCGCCTGCCGATGGTGGAAGTTGCCGACGTCTTGTTCTCGGCCACGGTCGACCGACCAGCACGATTTGACTCACAACTCTGGCGCCCGACCGGGTGCGCGCCATGAAAATAGAGCCCACTAGGGCGGGTTTGGGCTCACCGAGTTTCTCGACCCCCACCCTCACGTCTGAGGGGTCGATTGGATGTCACGTGCGAACTTTTTGATCGCCCTCCACCTTTGGCAATAGACGCCCTCAATGGTATCCTCCAGGTCGACACCCATGTGTCTCTTCCGAACCTGGGCCAACGGAGTAAAGGGCAAGGCGTGTGAGGGGGTCCAGGATGGTATGTGCGTCGGTGAAAGAGCGATATGCGGGTGAAGGGGGGTGTTCACAGGTTTCCCCGAATAAACGCTTCGAACCTGTCGGAGGGATGTGCGCTGTACGTGGTGGACGTGGGTGTCTGGGGGACTCCGGAGGTGGCTAGCCGAAGACAACTGTGGGAAAGGTTGTCGTCCCTGATCGTTGTGATTCAGCGAGATCGATTTCCTCAGTTTCGGCCAAAGACTCCTTCAAGATAGTTCAAGATCTGGACTGGTGTCGGCCAAACCTAGCTTGCCGAGGGTGGCGAAATGATCTTGG
>Ga0307509_10003597_pt1 | contig 23296 bp, 28 predicted proteins | sample 10_EM_MG_FD_202245 | JGI IMG/M metagenome (GOLD analysis project Ga0307509, IMG submission 202245) | Populus trichocarpa ectomycorrhiza microbial communities from riparian zone in the Pacific Northwest, United States - 10_EM | ecosystem: Host-associated > Plants > Roots > Unclassified | place... | reverse complement strand
TGATGTGGATTGTCGCAACTGACAGGGATGAAGTTTTTGCATTATCAAGGCTTCTGTTCTTCCAATTTTGGCTTAAATCCCTGGAAATACTTTTCTCTGAAATCCTTATGTGCAGGAACATGAGCGTCTTGATCTTCCTCGGCCTGTGGTGCTTTAAAGGATGGCGGTTGATGTTGTTCCGTCGTTGTCTTCCTGATAGTAACCAACTATTTTTGCAGACAAAAACGTCAGTAGATGATGGATAGAAAAGACAGATAATGGTCGACTTACCCGGCGACCCCAAGACCCAAAATCTTGTAAAGAATTGGCAATGACATCCATGCCCTCACACAGCATTGTGTAAATGTCGACTTCCTCGTACTCTTCTGTTACCGTTGGAAGGAAAAAGACCAACCTCCCCCCTGGTTTTAGCAAATATCTGGCGAGCAGAACCAGGTCTGCAACCAGATGTGATAACTCGTATGGCTTTGTAGGTGGAATATATGGTTGATCGTCCCTTTACGATACAATTAACAATGTTCTCTTTAGCTTGAGGACACCACTAGAAACGACATACGGGCGAGGAGAAAGACTATGTTGTAAACAGAGCTCTTTTTGGCGGTCTGTTAATTCCCTCTTTCGCCCCAAACGCTTTGCACCAGCACGGACGCCGTCTGTTCAAAGGTTAACATATTTGCTGCAAAGTCGATGAAGTCGATGAACTTGCAAGGGGGATCTGTTACGATAGCATCGAATAATTCGCCACATCGCCATGGATTATGGGTAACATCGAAAGTTGCCAAATCTATCACGCGGGAAGCAGTTCCGTATTGAGTTGCAGCACGAATGACGCCTGGAGTTTTTTCTGTGACCAGAAGATAAAACAAACGAAGTGCCATAGGAGACAACAGGGAGTAATTAACGTACGCTTTCCTCTCATTTGTCGCCCGTCAATATCCGACCCGAATACTAATGCACCGAAGTGCGTTGTTGGCTAGAATAAAACTTGAATGTGAAGTAAAAGAATCAGGAATAACGACTAACATAGGCCATACTACCTGTTCCCATGAAGGGATCGTATAGAAGTTTTCCAGGCGATGCCTAAAGGAGCACAACAATAAGTAATGAATAGAGAGCAAGATTGAGTGAAAAAAAAAGGTTCACCAAAGTTTGGTTGGCCATCAGCAGGGAGATCTCGGACTCCATGCTCGTATTTCCATAATATACGCGTTTCTTAACATCGAATTTTCCAATAAGCTGCCTCGCAGAGCCTTCTTCTAACTAGGAAGTATCAAGGGTCGTCAGCTACGCCGGACTATGACAAGATACATGAGACATACCAACCTGCCGAAAAACACTTGACGGAAACCTCCATCTCCTTCGTATTTAACTCGAGTCGTTCCTTTTCGATCTTCATCTACCGAGAGTTGCTTCACTTTAGCTAAAGGTTCCACTTCATCAAGAGAGTACTCACATTCCTCAAAACAGATCAGTAGGATATCGGGATTCTTCATCTCGATCTTTCCAAGAAATCCCATATATGCAAAACTTTCGATAACCTCTCTTTGTCTAGACTGCGGGATCTTGTGCTGAGATGAGGTGACAAGGAATCGGAAAGAAGTATCTTCCACATAACGCGTCCACAAAGGTTCACTCTTGCGGTTAGCTTCATGCAGTTCGTCGTATGTCGAACCTTGCCCATAAAATTCGTAAACAGCTCTTAGGTGCGGTAAGAATAAGTAGAGATTTTTGTATTGATCTATTTCAAGGACATACTTGATCAATATACACCGTCTGGCGAGGATACGAGCGTGCTCTTCCTCTTCAACACCGATGACCATGAAAGGTCTCGTTGGATCTCGGTCTTCTTCCTGTGGAGGCAATGAATAGGCAATTCCATACAGTTCCGCGATAGATTGAAGCTCTGGAAGTCGAAAATCACTGTGGGCTTGGGCGAAATGCAGGAGATAACGCGAAGACATGATGGAGAGTTACCAACTTGGGGAAATTTGCCAAACAATATTTTGCTTGTCACCTCTCTCATTCGAACGGTATGTAACGGCTGGCACTATATAAAACACCGTGCAATTTCTATCAGGCGTCTATCTCGGGCTTCAAGGGGCTGGGGATAATGGGATTCGATGAACTCTTGCACTTCACAAACACTATAATCAATTCCATAAAACCTGACAATCGCGAGTACTTCCTTTTTTCTAAGTTTCCTTTCCTTGATCTATTTTCTACGTCAGTGTCTGATGATACCTTAACAATCTTACGGGCCATTCTTCCCGAGAGAGTCCTTGTTGCTGCTCTTGATCTTATTGACCGTGGCAATGGTATCCAAGGATTAGATCCTGTTTGTGCCCCATTGACTCTCCAATTCTCTAGTTATCCACTACGTCACTTCGTGGGGACATTCTGAGTATGAAGTCCTGGGATCTACAGCAACGTATACTGTTCTACTTGACGTGCCATCGTCACCGATACCCTATTCCTGTGCCTGTCCTGCATTTATCCACTCGGTCTTAATATCGAGAACACACATAATGGTGTGTATTTGGCACCCACACGTCCAATTCTTGCCTTTATTCCTATTGTAGTGCAAGCACATCTTAGCGGCTCTCATTGCGCGCAAGATGAATTTATGTATCGAGCAACCAACCAGCGCAGACGACCTTGCCGCCATATTTCTTCGCCAATTTCCTTCAGCAAAAGAACCCAGTGAAACCACCACATCATATGCTTCAGGTCAGCATGGCCAAGATTAAAATCGGAATCAAATGATCAATAAACGATATAAGTAAGGCGATACTCCCGGCCTAATGTATAAGGTATAGTTGGTGATATGTAGCAATCAAAAATATGTAACGATTCTATAGATCTAAGGTGTCTCCTTTGATTTCGAGGCAGTCTCTTCCTGCAATTCGGCCAGTGAAACGGTTGGGATCCTAGGCACGGCCGTCAATTTATCCTCGCGGATCCTCCATTGCAATAAGGCTGCATAATCTTTGAGCTCCGTCACCAGGCGTCTCATTTGTGCTGTCCGCGGATTGGTAGACGAGTCGGCCTTGTCTTTCGCAATGCTCGAGGACGACATACGGGAGTCGCCAACCGTACTTTCCTCATCGTCGTCGAGGCCAGCTTTGATAGAAATCCACTCGGCAATCTTGGAAATTTCGTCAGGTTCCCAGAAGCCCCACCATTTCTCCGCAGCCTCGCCCTCTGATTCGCTTTCTAATTCATCGGCAGTGCCATCGATGTCCATCTTCTGTGTAGTTTGGAGTGCTGGCGGCAATGATGGAGGTTTCTTGCCCCAGACAACGACAAACCACGACCACTCCCGCATTTCCTGCCTCTCACTGGGGGATAATACCCGGCCTTTCTTTTTCGGCCTGGATGGTTTCTCGCTAGAAGCGAGTTCAATATATTCGAACGCTGCCTCGCGCTCAGCCACACCAGGCGACAGAGCATAGTAGATCCGGTCATCAAGATCTGTACCCAAAGGTATAAACCGCGGGGCAAACACTGTTGAAATGATCTTCATTGAGTTGTCGATGTTGGCGATTTGATCTTTGTGCAACATTCGCTTAGCCCGATTCTGTAGCACGGAAGCGGGTCATGAGCGCTGATACTGGGGGAAAATAGGTAATTATTACTTCTGTTTTCAGAACCTTGTCTTTGGGTGCGACTTCCATTGCATTTCTTTCTTTCTCCCACCTTTCGCTCTCAATCCTAGTGGCCTCCTTTGCATCACGGGTCATGTCTTTGGCATCTTTTGCCCCTTGATCAAGCGCTTCTCGGACAATTGAGGTCTCCAGAACTTGGTGCATCAGAGAGACAAGAACTGGAACCATTTGAGTGGAGTTAACGACGTTCACCATGTTTTCTGACTGACGGAAACTGCGAAGTGAGCGAGCCGTTGCCATGGTAGAATTTGGAGGAGGCGAGGGATTTGGGAATGTTAAAGGTGTTTCGAATCGTGCTGACTTTGAGCTGGTCTCGGAACTTCCAGACGCGGAGATCGTGGTCATGTCTTCACGAAGGGCAAAGAGGGCATTCCAAATCTTATTCAAGTTGAACCCAGCCGACTTCAAATCTTTTACAGTCGTTTTGATCCGCTGCTAGAAAATCAGAATAGAACTTATAACAAGAAAACGGGAAGGACAAACCTTCGCGATACGGCTTTCGTGATCTTTAGCAAGGAGACCCAGTAGCCCTGCAGCCAATGCTTTGATACATGCATCGCTAACCCAACCTGTAACTCCACTGTCATCGTCCGATTTTCCTGGCCTGCCACCAATCAATTCAAGTTCTTCTATGTTCGTCTTTGCGATCACAGGATCCAAGAGGTCACCAAAGCGCAGGATGAATTCTCGGATGAATATTCTGTCCTCGGCTTCTACTTGGGTGAGGTGGATAGGAACAAGGGTCCACTTAACTGTTGGAAGATCTTTTGGCTTAGCTTTGGTTGCTCCTTTGGATTGCGCTTCGTGGGATTTCGAGCCTTTGACCTTCAGTTCAGGAACGGGTTTCGCCTTTGGAATGAACCTAAGAATATATACAATAAGATAATTCTTAAAAAAAGAAACAAATAAGAGAGACATACCCGATTGGTTCAAGGCCCTTCGACTTTCTACACCTCGGGCAGTTGCAAATGTCGCGACACCGTGGACATCTGCAATAGAATTAGGACGGATAAACTGGATCTCAAAATATATTACTTACTGGAATCCATGGTTCGTTTCGTTCTTTCCATTTGTCGAGGATTTAAAGGCCTCTATATCCTCTTCGTACCGATTCTTAAGGCAAGATTTGCAATACTTGTTTGCACATGTACGTTCTTTGATATTCTTATCTTTCATGGTATGATATTTCTCGACAACGGTACAGCGAATAACATCTGAATTTGATGTGTGTAAGTTTGTCTTTACTTTAGGAATGACGACGTGGGAGCCAGAACATACCCAACATGTCGCGTTTCTTGTTGCATTGATGACAGTAAACGAAACCATTAGGAAAATTGGGATAGGGTTTGTCTGACAAAGATGCAGGTTGAATTTCCTTTGCATTTGAAGTGGTTCCATTCATTGTGGAGGATAGTTTAGATTTCTTGAAGGGGACCACCACGCCGTCGAATATCAGAGATGAAGAATCACGATCGGACAGTTTGCGCTTCAATGAAGTGGACCCGGTGGGTTGTTGGTTCATTCCAAGTTGTAATGGACGCAGCGGCGTGTTTTCTTTGAGCTTGCTGCTTGCTGCAACGTGGGCGGGAGTACCGAAGGTACGGTAAGAAGACAACGTTTGAGGGGATACAGGGACTTGGACAAAGGCTCTGTTCAGTCTTTGAACACTCGGATGAGGCTTGGGCGTTGTGCTCATCGTTGGAGGTCGTGGTTCGAAGTAGAAAAGCAAACGCAACCACTTTCAAACAAACCAATTTGAATTCTTAACGCGACTCAAGTCACGTGTAGCCATTCTTGGCGTAACACGTGCCATGAAAAGTTTCACAGCCGGGATACTGCTCAAGCGTTCCACCACCTCTTTTCCTTTCTTCCGCTGTTCATTTCATCTTCACCTTTCACCCGGATATGTCCCACGCTGATCATACAAGAGACCCTTGGCAAGCCTCTATCGCAATCTCTGGCCAACATTTGCTAAACGTCCCGCATCTACAGCCCTTGGGTAGTTCTCAATGACTTTGGAGGTGCTTTCTCGATGGGTGCTATTGGTGGTGGTATCTGGTACGGCATAAAAGGCGCCAGGAACTCTCCAAGGGTACGCACCTCGATTCGCTCATAATTTGGCTCTGCTGAGCTGTCATCAATCAGGGAGAGCGATTTGTTGGCGCCATCTCATCAATAAAAGCACGAGCACCCGTGACGGGTGGTAACTTTGGCATATGGGGCGGTCTTTTTTCAACATTCGACTGCACGGTAAAGGGCATACGGCAAAAGGAGGATGCTTGGAATGCGATTATTTCAGGGTTCATGACGGGCGGCACATTGGCGCTACGGAGTAAGCTTTCTATTTCGTGACCCGTTCATAACTCAATCCCTTGGTTTTTTTAGGTGGCCCACGGTCCGCTTTAGGTTCAGCCATCGCTTGTGGTATTCTTTTAGGTGTATTTGAAGGTGTTGGTGTGTTAATGTCAAGAGTGTTCAGCGAAGGACAACGACCACAGATGCAACCACGTAGGTCTAGTTAACTGTCGCGACATTTCTATCTCCCTGACATTCAATTCAGTACCTGGAGTCGCACCACCTCAACCCACCCTCACGCAGTAGATTCGCCCATCCTATACTAATATATTTAATTCTATGCCATCGACCGCTACTCACGCTTTATCATCCGATCTGCTGCTGGAGCGCAAACCCTGGATTCTTTCCATCCTCCTCGAAGTCTGTTGCATTAGCTTCGACTTACATATCCTGTCCATCATAGATACATGAGACGAAACGTATAGCATTGCTGCTGTGCTAATATATGTATGTGCCCCAAATTTCTGTATTGTGATGACCCAGGTACCCATGTCTTGATCAGTATGCATTTAACAACCTGACATGGATTAGTATATAATTTGAGCCTCTGAAATGCCACTCTTTTCACCGCTTCCTCGAATTATCACATTTTACAAGTACCCCATTTCTCTAGTTTTCGTTCTACACCGTAATGAATTTGAACCTCCGCGAGTATAGATTGATCTATTGATCGCCTTTGAGTGCAAGTACCTTGCACGACTCCTTGTTAACTTCTTGCTCAAATCTCGCCAATAAACTTCACCTCGTTGGGATTTTCCAAGGCTGCTCGACTGCAGGCTGATCAAAGTCGGGCCTCAGCCGATGAGGCGGCTGACCGCTTACTCAGTAGTCCACGGAAACTATGGATCAAATCAAGGGTGCTCAGAACCAAGGTGCCAAAAAACGCCTCAAGGAAGCCGACTACACGGAGATGGGATCGCTCAACGTACCATGTAGGTCATGAGGGCCGAGGGCAATCGGCGCCGTAGAATCTAACACAATGAAAGCGTAAGTGGACACATAAACCCACCAATGACGAACGAAGACATGTTTGTCCAGGTGCTGGGCCCTTTGCCCTCTAGTCCTAAGGCCTGAAGTGCTCTAGTGTGCAAATTTTTTTGCCCATTTTTCGAGTGTTTTTGGGATCCTCGGCGACCCCCTTCCGAAAACGAATATCTCCCCGGCCCAGCGATGACATCAATTTGTCGACGTCACTGGTGGAGATACTCAAACTTATGATCAGATATATAGTGTATTCCTTGATTGCTTTCGCGAATCACGAACGAACAATGTCTACTTATAGTTCTATTGACAAGCTGGACCCGTACACTGCCCAAGCACCTAACGACACTATGACCCCGCAGGAAAAGGTAGCAGGTTTGGCCCGGATGTTAACAATTCTCAGTTGTCTGCTTTCTAACCTGGGTGGCTGCTTTTTTTCAGGTCTCAGGGAGATCATCCATGCAACGCAAACTGCCATGCTAACCACTCGCTCCGCCGATGGACAGATACACTCGCGTGCCATGAATCCAGTCTCCCGTAGGTTTAGGCTTTATATATATATGCGCTGATTCCTAAATAATTTATCCTTTCAGCTGATTCCGAAAATCAGTTGACTCTGACATTCATCGCCAACAATGTCTGCCATAAATTCGAGGAGATACAGAATGATTCGCACGTGAACGTTAGCTTTTTAGACCCTAGTACGACCAATTGGGCTTCGTAAGTTTTATATTTTTATAACAACGACCTATTCAAGTGGCATCCAGTTTTTCGGGACAGGCGAAGATAACCGATAATCGTGATGAAATTAAAAGACACTGGTCATCGACGTGAGTACAGCCACAAGTTCGCTTCAAGTTTCACTCATTAGCATACCATAGCACATCTGCATGGTTTGGTGATTTGGGGGATGGTGTTCATAAGGGTGACTCGAATGACCCAAGGATATCTCTTATCCAGGTTGTCCCAGATGAAATTCGTTTTTGGAAGGCCAACAAAGGAAAAAGTGGAAGTCCTGGTGAATTGCGGACAATCACTCAAGAAGACGCAAGTGTTTTCATTGATTTGAGTGGATGAGTGCTGACTCGTGCTTCGATTAGATTACGCTTACCCAATGTTTGCACACGTAATGACCCCTGTAGTATCGCCGGCTGTCATGCTCCATCCAGGACCTGCAGTATGGACAAATGTACGAGGTATGCAATAATTGTACACTTAGCACTCCGGTCGTTATTCCCACGTGTACCAATTCTTACAACAATGTTACAAATTCACTGGACCAGAGGTATCTCAGCTGGTGTCGTAAACTCGAAATGTACAACCCATGCTATCCGGCAACTTCTTGGGAGTGCTCATGTGTTTTGACTTTTTGCATATGGAAGGAACCTGGCAAAATTCTGGTACACTTTTTTACCTGGACTCTGGGATATAAAATGGCTTCCCTCCCCTAGCCAGGGATGCGAATAGTTTACGTTTCGTCGTCTCACCCATTCTTTGCTCTTTAAGGTTTGTACTTCGCGGCCCATTGAAGGGCTCTCGCTTTTTTTTTTTTGGGAAGCCAAGCTTTATTGCGAATAAACGCTGAGATGTCCAGCACGGGCGACGAAGTATGCCTTTTTCAACCACGGATTCATGTCGTCTCATGCAAAACTATTTGCAGGATCTCGCATTCCATGGAACGCACGCTGCAGCAGGCGATTTAATACCCCTAACAATCCTTTCAATCCCACCCGAGATCCTATCCCTGATTTTTCAGTGTGGTAAAAATATGACCGATGAAATTCCATTTTCGTCCAGCATTGGGGAACAGGAGCGACGCACCTACGCTTTCGAAATCGTGGTATCACAAACATGTTCCCATTTCCGCAAGGTTACGTTAGCGACACCTCGTTTATGGTCGTCCATCTACGTTGACGCGACGCGACGCATCGATCATGTTGCCCAAGATGTAGCACGGTCCGGCGTCTGCTGGCTTGATATCCGCATTGACCTAGGGGTGCAGGACCTCCAAATGAATGTCCAGAACTTGGAGGCGATGCTGGACCTCCTCACTCCTCACTCCCGTCGATGGCGCAGCTTATCGATCGCCTATAGCCGTGAATGTGTCAATTTTCCTGTCGTTGGTCGTTTGTGTAACAGTGCTGCACCAGGCCTCCAACAACTCTCTATCACAGTGGACGATATAGACCGAGCAGATGCTACAATGCTTAACACAAATGTTAACACCCCGCACATCTTTATGGACGGGACCCCGAAATTGGCCTTCGTCCGTCTCCGGGGAATGGCTTTATCTTTCCATCGACCACAGTTAAATTATGTGGCCACCCTGCACCTCGACCACACCAGAAAGAGTCTTCTGCTGTCCTATTCCACTTTCTGCGATATTGTCACATGCTCGCCCTTCCTCGTGAATCTTTCACTTCATGGAGATATTATCGCCCCATCAAGCTGGCCAGGAGGAAACAGACAAATTCTTCTCCCTAATCTTCGCTCGTTGAGGATTTGTGGCGAAGCAGGACACATTTATCCTGGAATGTTGTTGGGGATCCAAGCTCCCAAACTGGAATCCTTGACATTGAAGGATATGAAAAACCCCGACCTGGACCCACTATGGAACACGGCCGATGCGTCTTGGTATGCGCGCCTTGCGCGCTTGACTCTCATCGACTTTGATTTATCCATTCCAAAATACGAGAGCGTCTTCCAGTTTTTCCAAAATATCACAACCATCTCGGCGTTGCAGTCGTCCGTCTCCGAATCTCCTCTCATATCCCTCCTATTGGAAGGCAGGCTTGGTGGCCCCAACGGACAGTATATTCCGTGGCCCAAGTTAGAAACCGTGGTATTGAGCTACGACACCTATGGTTCCGATGAAGATTCGATCCAAAGAGTTATAGAAACAAGGCGACAGCAGGGATGTCCTCTCTCGAGAATCCGCCTCGGCATGGATTATGAAGAGATGGAGGAGGAACCTCCTCAGCCAATTGACGCGGGTGAGGACATCAAAATCGAGTTCTTCTGGCATGCGGAAGTATGGCCTGAAAATCGCTCTTATTTCGACCATGACGACGGATTGTTTACTTGACATCGCCTCTCTCAGATACATGGTCTTTTATAGTCAGGTTCTTAGGACTGCAGCTGTAAACTTCACTGGAAACTAGTCTTCAAACAAGGGTCTGAACATCTAGAGGTACGAATGTTTAGGAGCTGCAACTAGCGACAGGGAAGAACATACCTTATCACCATTGTCTGATGACTGGGTCGCTGATAAGCCTCCATCCCCAATAAGTTCGAGGCTATCCTGTTCATCGACTTCCATATCGTTGCCCCGTTGAGATGCAAATGAGAAGTCAACCTCCTCGCCTTCGCCCTCCAACAAATCCGCAAGCTGGTGTGCATTCATGGACTCAACACCTAGTCCTGTTGCCCGCAGGACTTGTTCATCAGCAGCAGACATCTGCGATGAAGGTAAGAACAATGGTTCTCTCTGCTGCATCGATGGCTTCGGATCGAAGGAAGATGGAGCACGGTTTCTACCGAACTCTTGCGATTGGGGCATCTGAGAAATGGGGCGGTTGGGTATAAAGGAAGGGGGAGCCATAGAACCAGGGATGTGAGATCCTGAGCGAGAATTAGAGTTAGACCTGCTCGGGAGAGTCTCGGGACCGGCTGGTTGCACGACTTTCAATGGTTTTTTTATCCTGGGAGTTTCGTTCGCGGATGGCTCTCGGTCTCGCTTTTTGGAGTTGACAGCCTGGCTGTTACGTTGACTGCTCGTGGTCGGAACACCTGGGACCTGACTTGTTGATATAACGAACAGAATGTCTACCGCGTCACCCTCGACATCAATAAAAAGCGGTGCAGCAGGATCTGTAAAGCGTAGTTCGAGGGCAAGAGACATCGAGTCTGCAAACGCAATGGTGGCCTGGAAATACGTTTGAAAACACGCTACAAGGGATGGTAACTAGACTCACGTTGAATTCGCGTAAATGGAAAGCAATGGTTGTGGGTGTTTCATAAATGTCATAGACATCAAATTCCCCTGTGCTGATCGTCAGTTCGGTTGAAAGCTGGCCTTTCCCTGTACTACCATGAGTAACCTGCTTAGAAGAAAGTGTTACTGACGTGCCTCGACTATCGACGGATGATTCCATACTCTTGAGACCAACTTCCCCGTCTTCAAAAGTCCACACAAGCTGCGGATCCGAGCGTGCCCCTTTGGCCACTGGAAAATGATCGATTAGGTCTCTCAGAGGTTTAGGCCCGATGGTTAAGCGCGATTCGTTCGTGGCGTCTGGGACGCCCGGGGCCATGAGCGACACAGATGTCAAAAGTAACAAGCGGTGGGTTTTTACAACACCTGGATATGGTTTGAATGGATGAGATAGGAGGTGTGGGGAACTGACCGTGTTTACAGTGCAGCCTCACGATCAGCTTGCTCTCAAGGCTGTCCTCATCTTCGCCAACTTCCTCGCCTTCGACCGTTGGTTTACCTTCAACGATAGACAATTCACACCTTTCGACCGATTTCTCGACGGTTCTATGTTTCAAAATGGATAAAAGGGACTGAAATAACGCGTGTATTTTGAAGAAAGCGAACAAAAATAGTTCAATGGGTACCTTGGTCAAAAGTTGCCCAGTCACATTCTGAACATCCTCATCGTCGAAATCCCTTTGGCGAGACTTGTTGTCTCCTAGTCTATACCTAGAGAAGAATTTCTTCTCGTATTTGAATCTGGAGTAAGCAGACTTGGAATTATTTGTCGCGGAAAAAGCCAGATTTTCGCGAGTTGCGTAAATTGCAAGCTCATCGCCGTATTTTGAAAGACAGGTCAAAGCCTTGGTGAAAACTGTTCTTACATGAGCTGGGAAATTCTATGCCTAATATGACAGACCTTTGAGAGAAAACGCGTCAAGAGTGGCCTGCATCGTGCGTGCACAGCGGATGCTGGTGGTTCGCAATGTTTGTTCAGTTCCCGGTTGCCGGGCCGTAATGGACTATCTTATCTTATCGCAGAATGCAGGGCTTTCGAAACACCGAGCTGACCACAAAAGACTGAACTGCTCAAATGGCTGTTCCCAGAGTGTTGATTCCAATGAGCGATTACGGCCACGATCCAACAGAGACAAGCATACCATACAGAGCCTTCAAAGAAGCCGGCTTTGAAGTCCACTTCGCGACCGAGAACGGACAAACGCCCGAATGCGACAAGAAGATGCTTCGCGGTGTCATCCAGAAACTCCTCGTAAGTATTTCTTTACACTCGTCTTGAGTACACACACCGAACACGTCCACCTTATTCAGGGAGCAACTAGTAAAGCTGTCAAAGCCTACGACGCAATGGCCGCAACACCTGAATTTACAACCCCACTCTCATGGAGCTCTCCCACCTTCTCTCTCTCTTCCTACAACTTAATCTTCCTCCCCGGTGGCCACGAGAAAGGTGTTCGACAGCTCATTGATTCGCCTGTCGTGGCGCAACACCTGGCCTCGTACCTCCCACAAACAGTCAAGCCCTCGAATAAGAACGTGGCTGCAGTTTGTCACGGTGTGCTTGCCTTGGCGGTCGCGAAGCTGCCAGATGGAGAGCATAAGGGAAAGAGCATACTGCATGAGTGCGATACGACGGCGCTGCCGGGCACGTTTGAAGGGGTGGCATTTTGGGAACGAGGCTGTTCTTGGGGGACTATTATAAGACGTACGGGGTTGGGAGTGATAGTGTTGAGACTGCCGTGAGCACTGCTGTGGTGCTGTTGTACTGTAACATGGCTAATAGACTTCCCAGGTGCGTAAAGTGCTCGACAATCCTGATAAGCAATATAAAAACAGCATTGGGTTGAGTCCGTAAGTTTATCAATATTTCTCCTTTCTCAAGGATGTCTGGCCCTTGGCTGACTGATTTATTAGATTTGTTGTTGAGGACAAGAAGTACAACTATGTTAGTGCGAGATTCCCTGGAGACGCAGACTTACTAGCGGCGAAAGTTGTCGCCATGGTGAAGGCAAACAGCGTCTAATACTTCAGCGCAAAGCTAGAACTGTCACCAAGCATTTTCTTACCATGCAGAGCTTGCTCTCCTACTGACAATTTGCCCACAACGGAATATGGGGATATATGATGGAACACCGCAGATTACAGATGCTCGATTACAAACCTTCAACCTGCTGCAAACATGCCTTGGCATCGTCTAGGGCGCTTAATATCACGGATTCACCAGCTCAATCTAAGTAGACGAGTTGTACATATGGATATTAGTTCCTCTATATTTCTACCATGTAATTACGTCGAAATAATTCATGCCAACTTGAACTTGAGTCTGTGGGCATTTTACTTATATAAAACGCAGATGTTAGGAAAACTCACAAGTAACCCTTCCATTATTCAGATACACATGATCTGACCTACAGGAGACTGGGTAATGTGGAACAGTCTCCTTGACTCCCCTTGACAGAAGAAATCTATTGCCCCACGCAAGCCCGAGCTTGCTTTGCACTTTGGTTGCACTACGTTCCTCACTGGCAGGCCGGGCGGGCCGGGCGATGCAGATTTACCAGATTGGGAAACGATTTTTTCTAGATTGTTTTTAGATCGCTGCACTGCGTCGGTTCATCCATATACCACTCAAAAGCCTCCCAAAAATACATCAAGACCTACACACATTACTTGGGGGCCAAAAAACACATTTGGTCCGCAAAGATTCTGCCCAAAAGATGGTGGAGCACCACCATCGACCCACGCTCAAGCAGGTGAATTATAACCTACTGGAGGCACCCAAATCACTTTTTAAGGCTCTTTTCTTAAATAGCAAAATAAACCATTCAAGTCTAAGCATGCTACCAAAGGATCATTGAAGGATGTAGCGAAGGGTACGAGTCAACCCAAACTAAACTGCGGTTGAATCACTAAATCAAGCCATTTGAACAGGCAAGATTGCCCGTCAGTCCCCCAAAGCATCTCCAGCATCTAATACAGCAGCACAATCTCGTCTAAATCGCCGCAACAATGCGAAACAAGCTCAATTAATTAAACGAAATGCTTTGGTTTCGGCAACGCGTATTTTCAACGGTGTAGATGGCGCGCCTCGAATCGTGGCCGTTATCCCGTTGACCGAGGACGTGAGTCCAAAAATGACTGTTGCATCATTGGCAGAATCGTTGGGCTCTACTGCAGAGGATTGCCCAGAAGATGGTCTCTGGAAATTGAGGTGCGTAACGACTTCATTTTATGCCAATTCACTTTTTGATCGTCTCGCAGAGCTGATCGCTTCAAAACATCTCTGCAATTCTGCACAGTACCTTATGGAAATTTTTATGCGGCTCTGGATGCTTGCAAAGTCGCCGACTATGTGGTGTTCGTTCTCTCGAGTAATGTGGAAGTGGATACCTGGGGCGATACGCTCCTTCGAACCTTACAAGCACAAGGTCTACCTGATGTTGTCAGTGTCCTATATCCAGACTCGACGATAGACCCAAAATCCCGCCAAGGAACTCTAAAATCACTCCTTTCCTTCATCCAATACTTCGTCCCGACTCAGACGAGAATCTTTGATATGCATGCTAGCTCTGATAAATTGAACGCGCTAAGGTCGCTTTCAGAAGGCAAGCCCACAGAAGTACGATGGAAAGAGGGAAGGTCTTCTATTCTGGGTGAATCGGTGGAATGGGAAGATGGCACGTTAAAGGTCACTGGCGTTGTTCGTGGTTCTTCTCTCTCCGCCAACCGATTGATTCACATCCCCGACTTTGGGGACTACCAAATTGAAAAAGTACATCATTCACCTAAATCTCGCTCTTCCTTCGTATTTACTTTAAATATCATCTTTAGATCGTCTCTGCTCCGCTTGTTCGACCGATCAAGGGTGGTAACGCCCCAAGCATGGACATTGAGCCAGTGCTTCTGACTGAACCTGACCCTTCGTCTGCTGACTCCCTCGTGTCGAGTAACGACCCGGACGATTTGGCCAATGAGCAGACCTGGCCAACGGAAGAGGAAATGAATGGTGTGGTCGACGACAGCCAGCAACAGATTCCCGATGCAGTGAATGGAACCACACCCAAAGCTGTTCGACGTATTCCTAAGGGAATGAGCGAATATCAGGCCGCATGGATAGTTGACGAAGATGAAGACGATGAAGGGGAGGACGACGACGAAAAGAAAGAAGGCGGAGATGAAGTTGAGATGGACGTAATGCAGGAGGAGGAAGAGATGCAAGATATGCCGATGGACGACGCCCAGACGGACACGGGTAGGAGAGATGTGCATTTCGAGGACCTAGACTTGGAAGAAGAAGAAAAGCAGTAAGCCTATTTTTCTCAGACTCAAAAGATCCATGCAACCGCTAACCGTGTTGCCAGGTTAAACAAGTGGCGGAGCCGGCAGAGAGAAGAAGAGGACGATCTATCGTTCCCTGACGAGATCGACACGCCAAAAGATGTTTCGGCAAGAGTTCGGTTCCAACGATTCCGTGGCATGAGGTCATTCAGGACAAGCCCTTGGGATGCATACGAGAATCTTCCTCGTGATTATGCTAGGATATTCCAGTTCGAAGATTTCAAGCGTACTGAACGGGGTGTCCGTCGAAGAGCAGCCCAAGAGCTGGGTATCGTTGAAGTCAGTGTTTCTGTGTCTCGACCACATTCGACCATCCTCATACTCATTCTTTAGCCTGGTATCCGAGTTACTGTTTATCTAAAAGACGTACCTCAGGGAGCCGCGGCTTCATCCTCAAGGATTCTTTTTTCCCTTCTGCAACATGAACACAAAGTGACGGTATTAAACTTCACCATTCAACGTAACACTGAATATGATGGTTCGGTACGGTCAAAGGTATTACAGATACTATTATGATCTACACTTTGCAGTGATTCACGCTCTTTCAGGATCCTCTGGTACTTTGCGTCGGTCCGCGTCGTCTGGGAGTCAACCCGATCTATAGCCAACACACTCGTGGTGGTGGAAAGGGCGCCAACAACGTCCATAAATTCGAGAGGTATCTCCGTCACGGAGTAACTTCTGTGGCTACTACGTATGGCCCTGTGATTTATGGAAAGCAACCTTGTGTTTTACTGAGAGAGACGTTGAATGGGGAAGGTGAGTCTAGAGTGCCACTCCATGGGCCTGGCTCTTCTGAGGTGTCGTTGACTCTGGTTGCATTTTCTTTACAGCTCCACAACTCGTGGCTATGGGTAGCTTCATGAACCCAGATACAACAAGAATAGTAGCAAAACGTGTGATTCTCACCGGCCATCCGTTCAAGGTGCACAAGAAAACAGCCACGATCCGCTATATGTTCTTCAACCCTGGTGTGCTCTATATCTTTTCTGGTATTGTCCCCTGTACTAAACACTTCATTTAAAAGACGATATCCACTACTTCAAGCCCATTCAGCTCCACACAAAGCACGGACGAACGGGCCACATTCGCGAATCATTGGGCACACACGGGTATTTCAAAGCCTATTTCGATGGCCCCATCAATCAGATGGACACCATTTGCATGTCTTTATACAAGCGGGTCTTTCCCAAATGGGTGCGTACATGGACCCGAACAACAGATAGCTGCCAACTGGATGGCGTTCAACCTGCGCATGCTCCACAGTCTGATGAAATGGAAGAGTAAATCAATCTCGACTTGGTTGTTTATCCTGCTCTCTCGTTTGTACCCTCGAATTCCGTGACAGTAGGCCGTATGCCATTCAACTTTTTTGAATGGAAGTAGAATGGAAATCAAAAGCAACATTGACAAATGATAAGTAATATCGTACCTCTCTCCCACTCCACGGGCCCAGGATTATGCGTCATTTTGTCTAGGCTTTGGCAACGACCTCTAGATCGCGAAAGAGTCTTCTATTTTTGGTTCCCGAGTGTGTTATGTCCTATCATAGCCCTTCGAAGTGATAGTCCGACAATCGGAGCACCTCCATTGACCGAGATCCTGGACCTGCATATATGTGTGTACCTCACAGATAATGGATCGGCAAAGTAGCAAATGTCTGCCTTGTAAACAAGACTCAATGAGGCACAAAAGGCATTCTATGGTCCATCGATGTATAAATTTCAACCTAACTGGTGGTTCGTAGACATTGACAGCCTCGGCTCAATGTTGGACAAATCTACGCATACCACATAGATCCTGGACATCTGTATCCTCAAAAACACTGCTCCCATTTGAATATATCAGCTCCTGACCAGCCCAAGCCATGCGCATAACAGTAAGCATGGTGGTGCAAATATAATAACTGTGATTTTGAAGAGTTGAACAGAGGGAACGACAACACGAACGCAATAAAGCTCACGACTCGGAATGACTATGGCCTACAACCATGTTGGAATTCATGTCAGGCTTTAGGGCGATTGAAGTCTGATAGCTCTAACACTGTTAGCCCAGATGTGGATTAACAAGCAAGGAAAATTCAGTCTTCCTGACCAGTCATATAATTATTGGCGAGCTTTTCAGCATGAGCGACACGAGCATACGCCAGAGGGAACCTAGAGATGGCCGCAGCATGGCTTTTATCAAGCGAAGACCATGCAACAGAGAATTGTCGAAGTGTATACGCTGCCAGCTCTTGGGAGTAGCGCTGAGTTTTCGTTTGTGTGGTGGGTTTCATGATGCAGATTAGGCTGAAAAAAATCTGTCAACTGGCTATATATACGGTTAAGAGAACCCAATGATTTGTGTCCAAGTTCGCTCCAAATGGTACCACCGACGTCATGGCCGTTCCTAAGCTTCCGCGTCTGATATACACAGTTCGGGACGGAAACCATCCGAATATGATACATAATAAAGATTACCGCCGGAGGATCCTCCGGCTCCAAAGGAGAATCCTAGATACATTATCGCTCCCCCAAGTCCATATCTCTTCCAGGAGACCTTCTAACCCACCGCGATCATCCCACGAAGGTCGGTGGTCAGGCTTCTCTGTTGCAATGAATTTGAGGACATCTTTCACTGTCACCAATCCAGAAAGGACGCCATGCTCTTCGACAAGAATTGCGCGAGGCCTTTTTCCAGCTATGTCAGGGTCAGAAATTCAGGCTCACAAAATTGACTCACCCCATGCGCTTGAATATTTGCATAATGATTTCTAGTGGCAACTCCGGAGATACAGTCATAGGAGTCTAGCTGATTGTCAGAAGGAAACTTTACGACAAACGAAATCTCATACCTTATTTACCCAAGGCCAAAAGTTGATGGCTTCACCAGCCGTGGTCGGCGCGAAATATTCCTCAGGTTCATCTTCCTCGTGTACTTCTGGGGAAAGATCAATATCGTCAGGTTCTTGATATCTGGCCGAGAACAGGCAAGGGGTATTCGCCAATCTTCCTCGGTTTTTGCGGGCACGTTCTACAAAAGGAAGTGAATAAGGTCATAAGGCCACCAGAAGCATTGGAAGCTTACCAAGTACATATCTTATCTCACTGCGATCGATATATCCAACCAAAGTCAATGAACCATCAGAGGATACGATCGGGAAACCTTTGAAGTTCGTGGAAGAAAGATGTGATTCTAATGTATAACAATTGATGAGACACGAGGGCGGCATTGCTCCACAAACAACCGAAAACGCACCGACGTCCTTGACACGCATACCCGTTTCCAAAAGGGTGGTAAGGTCTTTTCTCATGACGGTGGATACTACAGGTAAATTTTGAGAACACATTCATTTAGGATGAATGAATTTCCTTACCAGTGACGTTATAAACATGGTCTTCCTTCTCCAAGAACGGGAAGCCATTGAATCTTATCATTTGATCTGCGATTCCGTTTGTGCCCAGGAAGTCTCCGACAGCTTTTGTGACTAAAAGCACGATCTGGAAGGAAAACTGTGTCAGAAAAAGGCTACATAAACCCAAATAAAATTCACCATAGTTGGCAAGATATACGTGAGAGCTCCTGTGATCTCAAACATAATAACCACCACAGTAACTGTAATTCTCATGACGCCGCTATCATAACCAACAAGTCAACAAATGATAGATATGTCGATCACGTGACGCGAATACCTAAGAGCTGCGGCAGCGCCAAGGAAAGCGTATGTCCCTGGCGTGATGCACGGAACATCTGGAGCACAGAACTTGAAGATGCCAGACTGGGGGTACGAGCTAATCAATTAATGTCTGAGAGGTTGTGGGGGTCTAGATCCAAAAAAAAAATCCTACTTGTACATCGCTTTCACCATGATACCCACCATTCTGCCGAAAGTTGCTCCAATAGCCATAGACGGAACGAAAATTCCTGCGGGCACTTTACATCCATAGGTTATGACAACAAAACCAATGCGAATTATCGTAGCGAGGAGCAAAGAGTTGGAGATGCGCCACTGGGCCGGAGTTCTTTATGGACAGACGATGAACAGGAGATAAACACACCGGAAGCAAAAGCAAGGCAGCGCTCACGTACTGGCAGAGATTGAAAACATTTCCCCCGCCCTCGCACTCTTTGAATAAAATTGCCATGCTCGACGTCATGTCGATCCGAAGAAAACGATTAAAATAGCCAATGACTGCGGTCAAGGTGGCCAGCGTCACCGCTTCTGCCACACCGTGGTTGGCCAAGTGCTTGCGTCGGAATGCAGCGACTTGTAGGTTGAATTTTATAACAAAGGCACCATAGAGACCCTGTCAGGAGGATAATCGTCAGCGCCTTGAGCACGCATGAATTCATGAACAAGGCATCAAACAAACCCCAAATATTCCTAGAATCACAAAAAATATGATTTCGAAAAAGTGCCAATCTCGATCATATGTGACTTGGAAGAGCACAAGCTTTCCTGTACGGAAAGGGTTCATTGCCTGGTAGTGAGACCTGTTTTTCAGCAATATCTTAAAGGGCTGGACTAATAACACTGACAGCTAACGTGAAAGTCGCGACGAGTGCACAAAAAACACTTTTCCACATTGTCTTGATGCTGAAAGTATGGCTCATTTCCTGAAACAATTCAATGAATTCATGTTCATGAAGGAAAGCAAAGGAGTCATTCTTACCTCGATCGAGAATAGGACTCCCCCAATGGGTGAACCGAAAGCAACTGCTACTCCCGCTGCACTAGCAGCGGTGACAATTTCACGCATTTGACCTAGAATGAGATATACTGGTCAAACATGCCCATGATGGAGCTGGAGAAAGCCTACTTTGGCTCCGGCGAAAATTATCGAATAAGCCAGCCACTAACGACCCAATACAGCAGGCAACGTGGACGGAGGGGCCTTCTTTACCAACTGATAGTCCAGAAGCGATAACGAGAGGCTGTAAGTCATGTTAGCCCACATGTAAATCATAAAAGTATTGGCTACTGACTAGTGTAATACTTTTTATGAAGAATGTCGCGAATCCCAAGTATCCTTGCATGACGAAGCCAGCCAGGATGCATTTGATTTCTGAAATGCCCGACCCTGCGGCATATTTAGCGAAGGAGCGAACCAGGTGCGAAGAAATAAATGAGAAGGCCATCTGAAATAGAGTGGGTAAAAAGAATACAAGAGGGTAAGGAAAGCGCCGCGCCCCAAAAGCCACTCACAGCGAATATAACGAAGATTAACCACCGCCCTAGCGTTATATGGCTCCATGTATGCCACGAATCACATCCGTCAACTTCTTCTCCTTCAATCTCCCAACAGCAAAATTGTTGGTTCAACCACCACCCATCCGAACAGTATCCCATTTTGATGTCCGACAGCCACTCACTGACAATGGACACGATAGCAGCATTTAGACCGATACAGACACCTTGCGACGCAAATGGTAAGTAAAATTTATTGTGAAATTTAAGGGTATATGGTACGCACCGACAAGGCTGAGGACAAACCAACCCTGTCCGGCGGTCATGAATTCCCTGAACTGTGCCCATGGCTGCGAGAGTGAGCCTAAACCACGAGAACTTCGCCTGGGTATATGGGACGTTCTTGCATGACGCAAACGTCGTTTTCTCTCCAATATTGAATCCTGTATCCAGTCTAGATAATAGAGAATTCAGGAATTGCCAGTGCAAGCTCTCCAAATAAATGACCTATCGTCGTAAAATCCTCATAGCGGCTACAAGACGTTTAAGCGAGAGTAAAGAAAGGAATAGATCAGGACATCCTGACCGGATTTCTTCAAGTTCATCGTCTTCAAGTTCTTCAGGATCCATACGATGTCCAGTTCATTGAGCAGGACCACACAATGATGACGAGGGTAGGCTGCTGCCGCTCACTGATTGTGCGAACTGTTGTCCCGATTTGGACATTGGGATGTTTTGTAAAGACATAAGAATTCACTACATAAGAATCTCCTACGGTCGTCTATGAAGTCAAAACGGGTATGTGTAAATGGGACAACAACCTAGATAACACAACAAACAACTTGGAAGCAAGCGAGGTGTGTAGAAAGCACAGCGGGGGTATAGAAAATAATAATGGATCCAACCTCCATCCAGGACTCCGGGCGCGCGATATACCATCGGCACAAGAAAGAAAGGGGTGGGTGATATTTTGAGGGCCTGATCATCAGAAGGCACCTCCTGCTTGCGAGGTAATTCGGCTCTCCAAGTTCCTAGAAATTGATAGTGAGGGGGATGGAAAAGATTTAAGTACAATTCCGTCTAACCTGAGAGCAGCTTCCTTTGCCATCAACTCTTGCCTTTTTTCATTAATTTCTCTCTGGACCCTCAACTCAACCTCGCGCAACTAGAAGTATAATGAGTTGTTACATCGAAGTTTGCTCGGGTCAAAGGGTGTTGCTTACCTTCTCTTCTTCACGACGAAGTTGCTCTTCCTTGATTCTTACACTTTGGTTTGCAAGTTCTGAAGGCAAAATTTGCGAATCGCGGATGGTAGAATCGGCACCCCTCGAAAGCTTCTCGGTACGATATGTCTCGTAGAGGACGTCCTCGGTAAGAGTCTTCAAATCACCAAGATGCGACCTGTTAATGAAAGATGAGGGTTATGACTAATGGATGCGTGAATAATCGCCAACCCAAGAATTGCACTGCGAAGCCTGACAAAGTCAGAGTGGTGTGGGTTGTCGACTTCAACAGTTCCCCAAGGATAGACTCTGGCTCGAACTGGTTCACCGTCCAACTCTATTTCCTCCTCGGAGCCTACAACAGCGAAAGGAAGTAGAGCCTGTGACGAAAGAGATCAGAAAGTGAGCGGGATGACGTGTCCGAATGTCGTGGCTTACACGCAGTTCCATGTTGTCCGCAATGGTTTCCTCGTCATCTTCCTCGACATCATAGGGGAAATTGTAAATGGGAATCTCGTAGTGATCGATATCCTCCATTATCTAACATCATATGAAATAATGAAAAAATAATAATGAGGGGTTTACAAAATTCAACATACCCTCTTCTTGAACGCCTTAAGCTCCCTCGGAGTTAGCGAATCAGCCTTTCCAATAACAGGGATGACATTAACGCGTGGTGACAGGCGCCTCATCAACTCAATGTCCATTTCCCTCAAACTGTAGGGAAGAAACGGGGGGTTAGAAGAGCGCGGCAAATAATCATTTGTATCGCGCTTACGCGTGGCCGGTTGGAGGAATAAAATAAAGGAGCGCATGTACTCTGTTGTCCCGGAAACGAGGGTTGCGTTTAATGCGGGATTGTTCGGCAAGGATGTCGTCGTATTGACGTTCGAGATAATTGACAATTTCCTGGAACCTAAGATGTGTTCAAGGTAAATACAAAATACAGAGCAAAGTTGAGATGAGAACGAACGAGTGCTCGTTGTCGATATTGTCACCAAATCCAGGTGTATCAACAACAGTCAGGGCAATACGGATGCCGTCTTCCTCAAGTTCTAAAAGCATATTTAATGAAATGCTTGACAAATGAGAGATAACACCAACCAACGTTAGCCGGCTTGATTCGAATACCGGTTTCGACGTGTGCCTCCTCGGGAGCATCGGGCTCCTTGTGCTGGAGAACGTCAGACTCGCACAGGGTGTTTACGAAAGTCGTGCGACCAGTGCCAGACGCCCCTGCATTGATAACCTCATGATTCATAAATTATGAAAATAGGAGTGGTTAATACTTACCAACCACCATGATGGTGAATTGCACGCCTTTCACCTTGTTCCTCCGGCGTCCAGAAATCGGCATTTTTTTGAGATCTCTAGAGGGGTAACGAGGAAAAAGGTCAACTTTTTGTGTAGGGAGGTGGCTGGAGAACGCGGGAAGAGGAAGGCTGGCTTCCCAAAATTGCGGGCCTTATGAGGTTTGTGAATAGGCTTTGCCCGTTGTAATGTGAGAGTGATGCGCTCGGACCCCTATGTGGCGTCAGATTCTAATAGTCCCAAATATAGACGTACCTAC